>Ga0315288_10006453_pt1 | contig 14866 bp, 10 predicted proteins | sample YL17G11_20_MG_FD_203454 | JGI IMG/M metagenome (GOLD analysis project Ga0315288, IMG submission 203454) | Sediment microbial communities from Yellowstone Lake, YNP, Wyoming, USA - YL17G11_20 | ecosystem: Environmental > Aquatic > Freshwater > Lake > Sediment | place: USA: Wyoming | collected... | reverse complement strand
TTCACGAGTAGCAGTTCGAGCACGCCGCGCCGCGCGTTCTGCACCGCCGGTGTGTTGGTGTGCACGACCATGCCGTCACGGAGCGACGTGTTGCATGCGATGGCCAGCTTGGGGCTGCCTTCGATCTCGACCTGGCACATACGGCAGCTGCCGTCGATCGACAGCTTCGGGTGCCAGCAATAGTGCGGAATGTGGATGCCGTTGTCGATGGCCACCGGCAGCAGCATGGCGCCCGCTGGGGCCTCGATGGTTCGGCCGTCTATGGTGATCGTCGGCATATCCGATCAGTCCTCGAAGCGTCGCCCGCTGCCGTGAATCTCCGGCAGCGGTTTCCCCCCGCGTTCCTCCTGCACCCGCTTCTGCAATTTGATCAGGCCGTCCAGCACCGCTTCTGGACGCGGCGGACAACCGGGAATGTACAGATGCACCGGGATGATGGTGTCGATGCCTTGCACCACAGCGTAGTTGTTGTACGGGCCGCCCGACGAGGTGCAGGCGCCGAAGGACACCACCCATTTGGGTTCCGCCATCTGCTCCCAGACACGCCTAAGCACCGGTGCCAAGCGATGGGTGATCGTGCCCACCACCATCAGCAAGTCGGACTGGCGTGGCGTGAAGCGCGGCAGCGCTGCACCGAAACGATCGATGTCGAAACGCGGGCCGGCAGCGGAGAAGTACTCCATCCCGCAACACGCGGTGACATACGGATAGGGGAAAAAGGAGTACTTGCGAGCCCATTGCACAGCGTCGCTCAAGCGCGTGAGGAGAAAGCTTTCGCCGAAGGCGTCACCAGGGGCCAGCGGCTGCCCGGTGGCGGCGCGCAAGCGGGCCAGAAAGCCTTCGTGCGAAGCGCGCGTGCCCGACTTGCGATGTGTTGCCATCGGTTCCCTCTGCCAGCGGACAGCTAGCTAGCAGGCACGTCCTAATGAGTAAATAAGGGCTATTGTGGATCTTTTTCCAATTCCGTCTTCACTTGGATGAAGCGGGTGACGGTCGAAGGCGTAATCAGTCCAATTACCCGGCCGCCGCCGGTGACCAGCAGCCGCCCGCTGTCGGAAGCGACCGTCTGGCGCAGGGCCTCGGAAATGGAGGCGGTGGCGGGAGATCTTCAGGACGTCTCCGGCCGGGCGCATGATCTCGCGCACGGTGCGTACGGCGCGCTCTTAAGCGAGGTAACGCAGCACCGCCGTCCACAGCGGAACCACCGGCGGGGCGCCGATGCCGAGTACCCCCGGCAGATTCGGTCACACGGGTCAAAAAGGTGGCTAGCTAGCTAGAAAGGCAAATAGCCCTTGACTCGTACCCAGCCCCTTGTCTAAATGCTGCCTAAGCTAAGATTCGTTTCCAAGTGAGTATTCCTTCCCAAGAAGGTGCTTCCGGGTGTGAAGCTCAAGCCCGCTAAGAGCTTCGGTGACAATCGGATCTAACGAGGCATAGCTGTGTGTAAGCCTCAGAAGTCGAGGGCTTCGAGGAGCCACGGCATTCGGACACTCCCCGGAGCCGTTGCAGTTTCAGTCTCCCGCTGGTGAGGGCTGGCACGAGAGAGCGAGGCATGCAGAGAAAACGCGAGCCCCGAGGGAAGAAACCCCCCAACACTGAAGTGCCGGCAGTCGCGCCGTTCGAGGAGATCGGTGACGCGTTGCCCCACGATGCCACTCCGAGCGATGAGATCGAGGGCGCCATCTCGATGCTCGGTGACATCGACGTCGAGTCGGTTGACGCCATCGCCGAGCCGACGCTCTCCAAGGACGACGAGAAAGAGGAGTGGGTCGAAGAAGAACGTGAGGAAAAGAGCTTTGGCGAGGACACCTCCGACCCGGTGCGCATGTACTTGCAGGAGATGGGGGCTGTCTCCCTGCTGACCCGGGAACAGGAAGTCGAGATCGCGAAGCAAATCGAAGCCGGAGAGCGTGACGTCCGCAACGAGGTGTCGGCACTCCCGTTTTTTGTAACTTATCTGCTCGACCTCGCCGACCGCATCAAGGCGGGGGAGATCTCGGAACGAGACTTGCTTGACGAGGAGGCGGAGGAAGAAGATAGCGAGTCCCTCGAGGCGATCGAGAAGGAGCCGGAAGGCGCGATCCTCAAACAGTTGGAGCGTCTGCGGCGGTTGGTGAATGACCGCAGCGTTGCGGAGGATGCCGTGCGGCAACGTCGCAGTCATCCACGCGCCGCGCAGCACGCAGAACGCCGGCTGAAGCAGCTGAATCGGCGGATCACCAAAGCCCTTCAGGAGCTGGAGATCGGTCGGCGGCACATCGGGATCGTGGTCGAGAAGCTCAAGATGGCGGCGCGCTTTATCGAGCAGCAGCACGAATTCATCGGGCGCTGCGAGCGCCGCAGCGGGCGTTCGGCCGGCGAGATCATGAAGCTGGCGAGCAAGCTGCGCTCCGAGCATTCGCGCGCGGTCGCCGGCACGAGCCGCAAACTGCATCTCAGCGCCGAAGAGGCACGAAAACTGGTTGAGGATACCCGCGCCGCGCGCAAGAGAATCAGCGAGGCCGAACGCGAAATCGGCATGAACTACGATGCGCTGGCGCGGGCCTTCCACATTATTCATGCCGGCGAGGCCAAAGCACAAGAGGGCAAGAAGAAACTCATCGAGGCGAACTTGCGCCTCGTTGTCAGTATCGCCAAACGCTACACCAACCGCGGCCTCGGGTTCCTCGACCTCGTGCAGGAAGGCAACATCGGTCTCATGCGCGCGGTGGAGAAGTTCGAGTATCAGCGCGGATACAAGTTCTCCACCTATGCCACCTGGTGGATCCGGCAGTCAGTCAGCCGCGCCATCGCCGATCAGGCCCGTACCATCCGCATCCCGGTGCACATGATCGAGACCATCAACAAGGTCGTCCGCTCGTCCCGCTATCTGGTGCAGCAACTCGGGCGCGAACCGTCACCGGAGGAGATCGCGGCCAAAATGGAGATGCCGTTGGACAAGGTGCGCAAGGTGCTGCGCATCGTGAAGGAGCCGGTCTCGCTCGAGACTCCGATCGGCGATGAAGAGGAGAGCTCGCTCGGTGATTTCGTCGAGGACCGACAAACCGTGTCGCCCGCCGACGCCGCTGTTTATACCAGCCTGGAAGAGCAGACGCGCAAGGTACTCGCCACCCTGACGCCGCGTGAGGAGCAGATCCTCCGCATGCGCTTCGGCATCGGCGAGAAGTCTGATTACACCTTGGAGGAAGTAGGACAACGGTTTGCGGTGACGCGTGAGCGCATTCGCCAGATCGAGGCCAAGGCATTGCGCAAGCTGCGCCACCCGAGCCGGGCGAAAAACATGGAAGCGTTCGTTGGCGGCTGAGGCCCGGCGAGACGCAAGGAGGCAGTATAAGGAGGCAGTATGATGAAGACGAACTTGGAGAAAGAGCTGCACAAGTGGCGCGAAGCGCGCGCGCGCAAGCAGGGCGGACGGCAAGCGCCGGCCGATCGACGCACGCTGCGGGTGAATGGGCAGGAGGTGGTGGTGATTACCAAGCCGAAACGCGCACTGGCTTAAGCGCACCTTTTGCGGCCTCCTCACGGCCGCGCAAATCCTCGCAATATCCCCATATTGATCACTCTGGCGGTTGCCCTTGAGCCGCGCCTTGGGTGTGCGTGCGGCGGCTGAAAGCCGTTCCTTTACACCTGGCTCCAGGATCAGTAGTATCCCTCACCATGTTCGCTCGCTTCTTTCCCGCCGAAGGCAAGGTGTTTTTCGAGTTGTTCGAACGCCACGCCGGCAAGACCCTCGAGGCGGCACGGCTCCTCCAGACGATGCTGAAGAACCCGGTCGATCTCTCGGACCAGGCACGCCGCATTAAAGCGGTGGAACACGAGGGCGATGTGATCACGCATCGCGCCGTCGAGATGCTGCATCGAACCTTCGTCACGCCCATCGACCGCGGCGACATCCACCGCTTGATCTCGCGCCTCGACGACATACTCGATCTGGTCGACGCCATCTCGGAACGCGTGTGGCTATACGGCATCGACACTACGGACCGCGATGCCTGCGATCTGGCCGACACCTTGGTCAACGCCGTCAGCGAGGTCGCCCGGGCCATGGTCGGTCTGCGCGACCTGAGGAACCGTGACGCTCTTTTGCACGTGTGCATGGAGATCAACCGCTACGAAAACGAGGGGGACACGCTGCTGCGCCGCGCCGTAGCGCGGCTCTTCCAGGACAGTAAAGAGCCGCTGATGGTCATCAAGTGGAAGGACATTTACGAGTTCCTCGAAAACGCCATCGACCGCTGTGAAGACGTCGCCAACGTGGTCGAGGGTGTGGCGCTAGAGTACTCCTGACCGCACCGCTGCGGATCGACGCCGCGGGCATACTCGTTAGCGGAGGGGCGGACATGGTGGTGGTGGTCATTCTCATCGCGGTGGCGTTGGTGTTCGACTTCATGAACGGCTTCCACGATGCGGCCAATTCAGTGGCCACCGTGGTCTCCACCCGTGTGCTGACGCCGCGGCAGGCGGTGCTGTGGGCGGCGTTCTTCAATTTCGTTGCTGCCTTCGGTTTCGGCGTGCACGTCGCGAACACGGTAGGCAAAGGGATCATCGACCCGAGCGCCGTCACCAACACCGTCGTGTTCGCCGGGCTCGCGGCGGCGATCGCGTGGGACTTGCTCACCTGGCTGTTCGGCCTGCCGACGAGTTCCTCGCACGCCCTGATTGCCGGCTTCGCGGGCGCCGGCGTCGCCGCAGCTGGGCCGCAGGTCGTCATCGTCAGCGGGCTCACCAAAGTCATGCTATTCATCTTCATCTCTCCCACGCTGGGGCTGATTCTGGGCGTCTTCTTCATGACGACGGTGACGTTCTTCGTGCGCCACAACACGCCCGCCCGCGTCGACACCACGTTTCGACGGCTGCAACTGGTATCGGCGGCGTTCTACAGTCTCGGCCACGGCACCAACGACGCGCAGAAAACCATGGGAATCATCACAGTGGTGCTGTTCACTAGCGGCTATCTCGGTCCCACTTTCTACGTCCCGATGTGGGTGATCTTGATCTGCCACGCAGCCATCGCCTTGGGGACCACGTTCGGTGGTTGGCGCATCGTGAAGACGATGGGGATGAGGATCACCAAGCTTCAGCCCATCGGCGGCTTCTGCGCCGAGACTGCCGGTGCCTTGACGATCCTGGGCGCCGCCGCGGCCGGGATTCCCGTGAGCACGACGCACACCATCACTGGTGCCATCGTCGGCGTCGGGGCGAGCCGCCGCGTGTCGGCCGTCCGCTGGGGCGTGGCGCGCAAGGTGGTCTGGGCGTGGGTGCTCACGATCCCCTGCACCGGACTCATCGCCGCCGCGATCTATTTCCTCGTTGCCGCTGTGTAATCGGACGGGGCCGCTGCGGACGTCGAGGACTTTTCTTCAGTCCGAGACTGTCGATTTTCTCCTGAGACGCCCCTCGATACGCCGCCGAAAAAGGGCGGCTACTCGGGGTGAACGGATTCGATGCTCGATTTTCAAGGCTTTTCTCCGTTCGTCCCGAGTAGGCCGCGTCTTCTCAGCGGCCGTATCGAGGGACGATCCGTATTTATCGACAGTCTCGTCCGTCGGCTGACAAGACGTCAATAGGCAGTCCGGACCCGACAAGTTTGCCATTGCGTCGGATAAGAGTTACTTCTGGCTGGAATCACGCTCTACATATTGGAAGTCCGTCGTAAAAATGGTATTGTGCGCATCAACTTCAAAAAGGCGCGTGCAACGGCACGGGCAAAAGGAAAGGAGCCCACATATGAACCGGCAACGTTCACTACTGACCCTGGCGCTTTTGATCCTCATGTCAGTGGCCATAGCCGCACGGGCCCAGCAGCGTACTGGCACCTACACCGTGAGTGAAGGGTACCCGTTCTTAGGTGTCGATTTGGGCGTGGCTGAGCCCACGAATGACAACTTCCGAGCCCACGTGCAGACCGGCGCGTCGGGCAGCCCCTTTGGGGGATACATGTTCAACGATTGGCTCGGCCTTCAGAGTAATTTGTACTTCAATTTCTGGCCGCCAGACAACGATCACCGGACGGGCCAGCCGGGCCAAGCTGGACTCGACCATGAGAACCGATACACCACGATGTTCGGCCTGACCGCCGGCCCGCGGCTGGCGATCCCGATCGGCGATCTCGTCGAATTGTACACCACCGCGCAGGGTGGTGGCTTCAAGGGCATGAGTGGACGGCTCAATCAGTGGGCTCCCGGTTTCTCGGTCGGTGGCGGCCTCGACGTCAACCTGACCCAGAACCTCTCGGTCGGTCTGTTCGGCCGCTGGAACCGTGCATACATGTCCCCGCATCCCACCTTTCTCATTGGCCAAAATTCCGACGAGAATGGCCCTTCTGACGCGCGGTGGGCCAGCGCTGGTGTCAGCATGAAGTGGTCGTTCAAGAAAGAGGCGCCTCCGCCTCCCCCGCCCCCCGTTGCGCAGGCGCCGCCTCCGCCTCCGCCGCCGACGAAGGAAAAGATCGTCCTGCGCGCGGTACACTTCGACTTCAACAAGGCCAACATCCGGCCCGACGCGCGGCCGATCCTTGACGAGGCGACGCGCATCTTGAAAGAGCGAGGTAACATCCACGTGGTCGTGGCGGGCCACACCGACAGCGTCGGCAGTGACGCCTACAACATGAAGCTTTCCAAATCTCGGGCCGAGGCGGTGAAGCGTTACCTGGTCGACCACGGCATTGCTGCCAGCCGCATCACCGGCGAGGGGTTCGGTGAGCGCGAGCCGGTGGCGTCGAACGCCACGGCAGAAGGTCGGGCGCAGAACCGGCGCGTGGAACTCCACGTGCAGTAGCCGGGCCCGATCGGGCGCAGAGGTCGAGATGAGGGAGCTCCGGCGTGCCGGAGCTCCCTCTTTTTTCAGTGCGACGTTGTCGCGGCGTTTCGTCCGGGAAGACCACTCAGGCCGCTGCGAACACTCCCTCTCGCGGCCATCTTTGTCGGCGCGTGCACGATCAGCCTCCGTGCGCCTGCACGCGTGCCTCGACGCAGGTCGTGGACGGTAGCTCGCGGGATGGCGTCGTCACCGCACGAATTCAGAGGTCCACTGACAGTCCGTCCGATGCCAACTCGATTCCGATCTCGCTTCGCCGCGCCAGTACCTCCCGGCCGAGGTGAGTGAGGATCATCCTCTTTGCGGTGAAGCGTTGACGGTTTTCCGCCAAGCGCGGATAGTCAAGATGGAACGGCAGGCGCGTCTCGAAGTAGCAGCACTCGCAAATGAAGAGGTCGGCGGCGTGCGAGCGTGTGATCAGTTCCTCCGTCCAGCCGGTGTCGCCGGAATAAACGATCCGGCGGCCGGCGACCTGAACCACGAACCCCAGAGAGACCTCTGTTTCCTGGTGCGGCACGCGAAACGGCTCGACGCGTAGTGCGCCGCAGGATATGGGCGAATCGGGGTTCATCTCGCTGAACTCCAGCGCAAACGACAGCGGCTCGCCAGAAAATTCTTTGAAGGTTGCACGGAGCAGCATGCGGATGCGTTCCTCCGTGCCGGGCGGACCTGCGATCCGCAGCGGACGATTCCGCTCTCGCTCGTAGTGGAATTCCAGTAAGAAAAACGGGATGCCGACGAAGTGATCGCCATGCAAGTGACTGATGAAGATGGTGTCGAGCGCGCCGACATCCATGCCGAATCGCTTCATGGCCATGAGCGTGGTGGCGCCGCAATCGAGGAGGAACCAGCCCTCCGGCGCCTCCACGAGGTACCCGGCTTGGTGGCGCCCACCGGCGGAGAACGCATCACCGCTGCCAAGGAAGGTCACGCGCAGATCCGACATCAAGTCTCCGTCCGGCCAGCCAAACGCCCGAGCGCACGCATCACCACTAGTAGGGCTGCCAGCGTCGTCCGGCGAGCACTCTTGATATCGTTCATCAAAGTTCGTAGCTCTGCAAGCGCTTGCTGCTGCCGTGCGCTATATGTTTGCAGGCACTCGTTCACCGGGCAGCCCGCTTCACCGCAGCGCAGCACACTGCGGGTGAGCTGTCGCCGCGCGTATGCCAGTCCTTGGCTCAGGCCTTCGATCGCCCGGCGTTCCCAGCGATCCTCAGCGGGGAGCTCCGCCAGGCTTTGGCGAACCCAATCCACATCGACGATGTCGCCGACGCCATAGTACGCCGCGGCTGCTGCACTGCGATCAACACCGAGGTCGCCCGCGATATGGCCGATCTCGAACAATTCCGCCAGACGCCCGAGCGACACAATACGCTCGGCTGCTGGCCGCGGTACCCCGCCCGCCGCCAACGTGTCCACCGCGGACACAAAACCGGCGCGTGCCGGCGGCGGCAAGATCTGCGGCAGCATCTGCAGCAGCTGTCCCGTTGAAGCCGCGAGGGCGTTACTGATCTGGGTTGCTGCAGCCTCGGCAGGTTGCATCTCGATCATCCACTTGGTCGCCCGTTCGATCGCGTCCTGCAGCGTGAACCAGCACCCCACCTCGGCAGCAACTGGGAGTGACTGATCGGCTGTGCCGATCTCCGCCCAAAGGGCGGCGGCTCCGCTGGCGGCGACGGCAAGCGCCCACGCCCGCACCACTGCGGTGGTACCGGCGCCCGTGTCGCGCACGATGCGGGTGACAAAGGCGGCGCCCATGGTATCGATGAGGGCGTTGGCGACTTCCACGGCAATGATTTCCCGTCGCAAGCGATGGCGCCGCAGGCTCGGCCCAAAGCGCAGATCGATGACCTCTGGAAAATAGGCACTAAGGTAGGACTCGAAGAACGGATCGTCCGGCAGCGCCGACGCGAGCACCTGGTGCTGAAGTGCGAGCTTGCTGTGCGCCAACAGCACCGCCAGCTCTGGACGCGTGAGGCCGAGGAAGACGCTGCGCCGGTTGCGCAGCGTGTCGCGGTCCGGGAGCACCTCGATTTGGCGGTCAAGCAGCCCGTCACTTTCCAGCTGCAGCATCAACTCGCGGAAATCGTTGAGCCGCGTTTGACTGCGGAGCTGATCGAGACTGAGGACGCGGGCCTGGCGGCGGTTGTGTGCCAGCACGCGCTGGGTCACCTCGGCGGTCAGATCGGTGAGCAGTCGGTTGCGTTCGGCCCATTGCAGCCCCCCGGCCTCTACGGCACCGGCGAGCGCGATCTTGAGATTTACCTCATGGTCCGACATATCGACGCCGGCGGAGTTGTCGATGGCATCGGTGTTGATGCGGCCACCACGCAGCGCGTACTCGATGCGCGCGTGCTGCGTGAAGCCGAGGTTGCCGCCTTCCGCCACGACGCGCACACGCGGCTCCGCGGCGTTGACGCGCACCGCATCGTTAGCGCTGTCGCCCACCGCCGCTTGCGTCTCGTCGCTGGCTTTGACGTAGGTCCCGATGCCGCCGTTCCACAGCAGATCGGCGTCCATGCGCAGGATGGCGCGGATGACCTCTTCCCCAGTGGCCTCGTCGCTGTCCATGCCAAGCATGGCGCGTACGGGCGCGGACAGCGGCACCTTCTTGGCGCTGCGCGGAAACACACCGCCGCCCGCGCTGATGGCGCTGGGGTCATAGTCGGACCAGCTCGACCGCGGCAGGCGAAAGAGGCGCTCGCGCTCGGCGAATGCGCGCACCGGCTCCGGATCGGGATCGAGGAAGATGTGCGCGTGGTTGAAGGCGGCGCGCAGCGCGAAGCAGCGGGAGAGCAGCAGGCCGTTACCGAACACGTCGCCGCTCATGTCGCCGATGCCAACCACCGTGAGCGTCTCGCGGCCTACATCACGCCCCATCTCGAGGAAATGGCGGCGGGCACATTCCCAGGCGCCGCGCGCGGTGATGCCTTCCTTCTTGTGGTCATAGCCATAGGCGCCGCCCGAGGCGAAGGCGTCGCCAAGCCAGAACTCGTGCTGCGCGGCGATCTCGTTGGCAATATCGGAGAAGGTAGCCGTCCCTTTGTCGGCCGCGACCACCAGATAGGGGTCGGGCTCGTCGTACGGCAGGAGACCGGGTGGCGGCTCGACGCGGCCTTGCACGATGTTGTCAGTGAGATCTAACAACGCGTTGATGAAGATGCGGTACGCGGTGATGATCTGCCCCGAGGTCAGCGGCGTGCGCCCGGAAGGTTTGACGATGAAACCACCCTTCGCTCCGGCCGGCACGATGACGGCGTTCTTCACCATCTGTGTCTTCATGAGATCGAGGATCTCGGTGCGGAAGTCGTCGGGCCGGTCGCTCAAACGGATGCCGCCGCGCGCCACTTTGGCGCCCCGCAAATGCAGCGCCTCCACCTGCGGTGCGTGCGCGTAGATCTCGTACAGCGGTTTCGGCCGCGGCATGTGCGGGACGCGGGCGGATTCCAGCTTCACCGCGATGGCCGGTTCCGGCACGCCCGACTCGGCCGAAGGTTTGAAATAGGTGGTACGCACCGTGGCGGCAACGGTGCTGAACAGGGCGCGCAGGATGCGGTCCTCTGCGACGCTCTGCACCGCGTCGAGGCTGGCCATGAGCCGCTGCTCGATTTCCGGTAGCATCTGCCTCAAGCGATCGCGCGGCGGCGCCGGTCGTATCGGGTCGAATTTGGTTTCGAAGTACTCCCACAGGATGCGTGCTGTCCGCGGCGCGTTGAGGAGGGCGCGCATCAGCGTCCCGCGGCTTGGGGCTGTGCCGATCTGCACGCCGTGATTCACGTAGGTCCGCAGCAGATCGACTTGCCGCCACTCCAGGCCGGCCTGCAAGATCAGGGCGTTCAACGGATCGTTCTCGATCCGGCCGGCGTGCAACATCAACAGCGCCGGCTTCAGTAAAGGCGCGGCCTGGGCCACATCCAGGCGTGCGCCGGCAGTGTCCTGCACGAAGAAGGTGTGGATGCGGACCTGGCCGACCTCCGGCAGCGTCACCGCCACCGGATCTTCCGCGAACACTTTCAGGCCGAGGTTCTCGAGCACCGGCAGGAAATCGCTCAAAACCAACTCCTCCTCCGCCAAGTAGAGCTTGACGGCAGAGAAGCGTTCATCGCCGGTACCGCTGTCATTGATGAGATCCACTTGCGGAGTCCGCGCTTCCAGCAGCGCCTCGATGCAGCGAATGTCCGCGATCGCGAGCGGGACGTCGGTAGCGGCTTTGTAGGCGTTCGAGAACGCGGTCGTGTACCGGTCGGCCAGACGGCGCGCCTCTTCCCGGGGGAACTGCTCTCGCAGAGCATCACGGAGGCGGTCGTCCCATGTGCGTAACAGGCTGGTCACCTGGGCGTGCAGCTCCTCCGGCGGCACGGCGCGCACGCTCTCGGGCGGCGCGGCGAGGTACAGATGCATGCGTACCTGCTCGCCTTCTTCACCCATCACCAGATGCTGCTCGAGGACGGTAGCCGACAACGCGTGCACGACGCGGGCTTCGATGCGGCGGTAGAGGTCATTGGAAAAGCGCTCGCGAGGCAGCATGATCACTAGGAACACGCCACGCCCGAGCGTGTCCGGCCGCTCAAGCACCGTGACGTCGTTGCCGCTTCGCGCCGCTAGGATGGAGTTGATCTCATCCCGGAGCTCAAGCACCGAGCTTGCCAGGAGCTCCAGCTTAGGGATGCTGTTGAACACCGTGACGATAGACTTGTAGTTGTACGAGTCCTCGATCGCCCCCTCGGCCTCCAGAATGGTTGCGAGCTTGCGGCGCAGCAGCGGGACGGAGGCGGGTTCCTGCGCGTAGGCTTTGGAGGTGAACAGGCCCAGGAAGCGGCGCTCACCGACGATGATCCCGCCGGAGTCGATCTCCTTGAGGCCGATGTAATCCATGTGCTCGGCCCGATGGATTGGGCTTTCGGCATTGGTTTTCGACACCAACAGCAGCGGCGGTTCGTTCAAGCGCCGGCGCAGAGCATCGGGCACGCGCCGCGCCATGGCGAAACTGGACCGGTCTTCTTTGCGGGAGATCCCCAGTCCAGAACCGCGCCGCACCACGGCGGTCCGCTCGGCCCCTTTGCCGGCCAACTGGTATTCGCGATAGCCGAGGAACACGAAGCTCTTGTCCTCGAGCCATTCCAGAAAAGCAGCGATCTCGTCGATGTCCGCGTTCCACGGTGGCCGCAGAGGGTGCCTTCGCAGCTCGTGCGCCAGCTCCTCGACTTTCGCTCGCATGGCCTGATAGTCGTCGGTGGCGAGCGCGACCTCGCTCAGGTGCTCGTGCAGGTCGGCGGCCAGCTTCTCCGGATCGGGAGCGCGTTCCACCTCAACGTGGACGAGCGATTCCTTGCGTCCAAGCGCGCCGGCGGACCCGATGGCCAGCACAGTGCCGCGCGCGTCCCGCTCCGCTGCGAAGATCGGGTGCAGTAAGCGCTGGATGGTAAAGCCCGCGCGGCGCAGGGTTTCCTGAATGGTGTCGACGATAAAGGGGCGGTCGCGCATGGCGGTTTCGATCACTGAAGACGGCGCTTCCCAACCCTCGCGGCTGAGATCCGGATCGAAAACACGGACCCGCGGCTCCTCCAACGTCCGCTCGGCGACGAAGCGGAAGGCGGCGGTTGCCATGGGAGCGAGGTAGCCGATGTCGGCGTCCGTGAAGAGATCCGCAGCTGACTTGTCGAGCAGCTGGCGCACGAACGCCTCGGCCAACGGACGTTCTGCCGGGGTTAGCTTGCCGCGTACGGCTTCGAGCACGTCACGCAGCTTGGGTGGGTCTGCCAATGCCGCTTGGGGCTGCGCCCGTTCGCGCTCTTCCATCAAGCGGGCGATGGCTTTGGACAGTTCAGCCATGGTGTGTCCCGTTCAGTTCCTCACGCGGCAGGCTGGTTCGACAGGTCCTTGACGAACCACTCACCAACGGGCTGCAGGTCCGCTTTCGTGAGGAAGCCCCGCCCTGCCGACGCCATCGGCAAGGCACAGTACAACGCCGTGCACCCGCGGCCCCGCGCCCGGCGCTGCGCGAATTCGAGCAATGCGGCTCCGATGCCGCGACGACGAAAAGCGTCCGCAACCAGCAGTTGGTCGAGCCCGGCCCGCTGCCCCATGGTAAGCCCCCGAGCATAGGTTACATGTACGAGACCGACGATCTCACCGTCAACCAGGGCGAGGTAGAAGTCGGCTCCCAGGTCGGCAACGACGTGCCGGAACCGCCGCAAGGTGGCGCGATCTGGCGGCGGAACAGGATGACCGCACGCAGCCAGCAGCCCCATCACCGCAGTGAAGTCTGTCCGTCGGCTCCGCCGGATGTGAAGCCGCAAATCAGGCATGTCACCCTCTTAGCACAGATTCAGGGTGGTGCCGTAGTGGCGAGAGCCCCCCGCGTCATGCTCGAACACTCCTGCCCGATCCGCGCAGATCGCTAGCCCGGCATTGCGCTGGGGCGGAGTCCGAATAACGGCCCGGGGGTTGCGATGACCACGAGCCGGCAACACAAGAGACTGCGTCTTCGAGATGGGTAGGTGGTCTCCAATCAAACGAGTTCCCAGTAAATGTCGAGGCAGGTGTGGGTGGCATCCGCGCCGGTGCGGAAACCTGCGCGCACCCTGTCGCCGATCTTGATCGGCTTCCGGTCGAGCAGGTAGCCCTTGATGATGGTGCAGACGCCCGCGATCTTGACGTCAACCTGGTAGTACGGGCACTCGATCTCAAGTCCGGTCCCGCCACGCTCCACGTGCGTGTAGGCATAGATGTAGCCTGATGGATCCTTGATCTGCTCCCATACCATCGGCTGATGGCAATCGGGGCAATCGGCACGCGGGGGCAGCCACAGCTCCCCGTGCCCCTTGCTGATCGGGCAGCGCGGGTTGACGCATCGGGTCGCCATCAACCGCCCCTCTCCCAGGCCGCGGAAATACGGGGTCAGCATCCCGTACGTGTGGTAGTGAGTGCCCTCCTCCCCGAACCGCGGGAAATGCAGTAACCAGACGTCCCCTACCGGCGTGATCTGAGACGGGCGGGTCTTCAGCTGGACTTTATCAGCCATGATGCAATCTCCTCTTACGCTTTCTCGAGGATGGAGCAGACGACGTGGCTCCCTACGCCGGCGTGAGAGATCGCCAGGCCACGTCGTGGATTCTTCACCTGCAAACTCTGCCAGTCGTCGGGTTTCTTCTTTCCGTAGCGTTCCCAGAGCTTCGGATCCCCATGGAACTTGTCGTACTTGCCCTGCAGCTGCCAGAAAACCTCTCCGGCCTGGAAGATCCCGGTCGCTCCGACGGCGTGCATGGTGCCCAGCAGCCCCCCCGATAGGTTGGCCGGGCATTTCCCCTGTTTGCCGGTGTTGGGGTTGACCAGGTAACACTCACCCGAGGTGACATAGTCCTGTTCCCTGCCGTAGAGGGTCAGGCCGACATCGCCGTAGGTCTGCAGGTCAGAAATCGTAAAGGCATCGTGAGTCTCGACGAGGTCCAGATCTTCGATCGGATTCTTCACCCCGGCCATGCGGTAGACCATGTAGGCCGCGAATCGGGTGGCGCCAAAGCTTTCGAACCCCGGCCAGCGACCGTCCTGCTTCTCCATCTCCTTGTAGAGTTCCCGGTAATCCTCCTCCGTCTCATTGGGAAGCAGCGGGATACGCATCGGCCGGCGGTCGCCGGTCCGCAACGTGTGGGATCCCCCAGCGGCATAGACCCGCGCCGGCTTGTCCGTGAGCTTGAATGCCAGCTCTTCGGAGCAGAGCAGCGTGGCCGCGGAACCCACACTCATGGCGCAGCATTCCAGGAAGCGCAGCGGGTCCGAGACGATCTCGCCGTTCAGGACCTCATCGACGGTGTGCCGGCCGGCTTGCTGCGCGTACGGCGAGGAGACCGCATAGCCGCGATTCTTCACCGCGATCGCGGCGCGTACCCGCTCGTCGACGTGGTACATCTCCTGAAAGCGCCTCGCCATGGGGGCGTAGTAGCTGGCGTAGTTCCGAGCCAGGCGCGTTTCGAAGTCCTTGCAGGCCGCTGAGGCGATGTAATAGTTGCCGGTCCAGGTTTTGACCTCGTCCATCCGCTCCCAGCCGAGA
>Ga0315288_10006452_pt1 | contig 14866 bp, 12 predicted proteins | sample YL17G11_20_MG_FD_203454 | JGI IMG/M metagenome (GOLD analysis project Ga0315288, IMG submission 203454) | Sediment microbial communities from Yellowstone Lake, YNP, Wyoming, USA - YL17G11_20 | ecosystem: Environmental > Aquatic > Freshwater > Lake > Sediment | place: USA: Wyoming | collected... | reverse complement strand
GCCCACCCCCCTCCCCGCCATAATTCAGCGGGATCTTCGACAAGGGGGAGGGAACCTATATATCCCCTCTCCCCTGGAGACAATTCATGTCTATTCTATTTTGAGACCCTTAATACTACCGCACTCGCCTCAAATATCCATCCGGTGCGGAAGTAATAAGAAGTTTATACTCTATGCTTTTGTCAATTTCGAATTCCGTGTGGGTCTTAAGGAACTCCCACACAGCGATCATCGGATTGTTTCCCGGTCCCCACGGGCGGTCTTCTATCATGTCCTTTGAGAGATACTCTATACCTGTGTCGGAAACAACACAATAACTTCCAATCGAGACCAGAGGAGTATAAAACTGAAGTTCCTTCAGAACATGGTCATGGGTATGGTTCGAATCCAGACATACGATTGTCCTTTTTGCACCAGTAGTGAGCAATTTGACTTGTTCTAAAACATGTTCATCTACGCTCGAACCTTCGATCATAACAATCCGGTGGTAGAGGGGATGTTTCTCTATTTCAACACGATTGTGCTGTCGAATATCGATGTCTATACCAATGATTTTCCCATTTCCTCCGATAAGTTCAAGCATCGAGGCATAGAAGATCAGTGATCCTCCGTGCGCTATTCCCGTTTCGATAATGAAGTCAGGCTTTGTAGCCCAAATGATCTCTTGCATGGCAACAAGATCCTGAGGCATCTGGATCACCGGACGCCCAAGCCATGTAAAATTGGAAGTGTATCTGGCATAGGCTAATTCCTTTATAAAATGATCAGCACTTTTATTAAGCTGCTTGTTGTGCTTGTAGGATTCGATTCTTTCGTCCCGCTCCCGGTAATATTGTTCGACAGGATTTAACTGATTTTTATTCATGGCCATTCCACCTTTTTTTCGTTTGATTCAAATCATCGGAGAAATTGTCCGATTCATTACACTCTATACATGCCAGATCGCTCCAGAACTTCAATGCCTTATCTTCGGGGAAAAAGTAATGATAGTGATGTGCCGTCCCTCGTGTACTTGACTTCCAAAGACGTGAAGACTCGTAAAGCTTTCTAATGCCATCTTTCGCCGCTTCTACACCTTTTTCATCGTGAGCATTCAAGCTACACAAGAATTCCTTTCCATGCGCTCCAAGAGATTCTAAAAATAAATTGGCCGGTGATATATTATTACCCCTGTGCTTACCTGTCCATTGTCTTTTGGTTTTTGGGAAGCTCAATGTTTCATTAAAGATGCTCTCCCAAAGGGTTACCATCAGGTCTAAAGAGTATCTTTGTTTGGCTGCCTTTCTGGCATTGTCAGACAGGCACTGTCGCAAGCCGGGATTCCGATACAATCCTTCTATCGCCTGTACATAGGATTCTTCGTCTGCCGCGACTATTCCCGTCACTCCGTCATCGACGATATAGCGTTCTGTCCTGTTTGCCAAAACCACAGGGGGTACGCCTGCTGCCATGCTTTCACCCAGTGCCTGTTCACATGTCCCAAAGTGGTAGGGGGCAAGTGGGTAGCCAAAAACATCAAACTCCGATAAATAATTGCTTACATCCTTTATCTGTCCTGTAAAGACAAAACGTTCTCCCCTTCCATATTGCATGGACTCTTCCTGAATCTGTTTTTCACTTGGGCCACCGCAGACAACAAATTGGGCATCGGGTATCTTTACCATGCTGCTCATTTTTAAAAAATGAGGATGCAATTTGTCGTAATCAACGGTACCGATATAGCCAATATTGAATCCGGCATGTGGCTTAGGCATAACAGATGCTGCATGCTCTATCCCGCCTGTTGACCAGACGACACGGAGCGCCTTTTGTCGTTCTTCCCGGAGTTGTCTTACCTCGGCCACTTCTAAGCTGAGGGGTGATGTAAAAACAAACAAATCAGGGTAATTGAGGGCTGGCTCATTAAAAACGTATGGTGCATGAAATCCCGATATATGGCTCCAGAAAATAATGCGGGAAGGCGGTAGTGTTTTTAGAACCAAAAATGCATACAAAAGAGGGTGATTCCACCAGTGAATTAAGACAATGTCCGCTTCCGAAATTGCTTTTAGCAACCCTTCATGATCAGACGACATTTTGTCCATCAGAGAAAACCCCAGCGTCTTTGAAGCAAGAAGTGCCTTCTCATTCGCATACTCAAGGCTTAAAACTTGATGAACAAACGCAGACTCTTTTTTTGCCTTACCCAGATAATTCAAAAGAACGCTACCGACGCCGCCGCCTAAATGGGGAGTGATATGAAGAATGCGCTTATCAGCCATTGTTCATGTCCCTATTCAATAACTATCACCGAACCCTTGAAGGATATTTCGCGCAAGTATTCTTTCATCTTTGCCTTGTTGAAAACAGATGTCAGCAAAACAACAGAACTTGGTATTGCGTGTTTTAGATGTTCAGGTGAAATGATTTTATTGCCATTAACGATCATCCTTTGTTTATCCATATTTTTATCGATTAACACCTCGATATTACAATCCAATAAATCTGTAAATGTTGAGAGTATAAAAAATTCTCTGCCAATTCCCCATATATAGAGTTTTGTTTTTGAATATTTCAATTCCTGGACTATTTGCCGGTGTTTTGCCATATAATCATTTTCAATGTTGATATGGTAAAGAATTTTATCCCGCAATTGTTCATGATATTCAGGTTGACAGGGTATGCGTTGCTTAGCTTCATTTTTTCGAAAAATCATTTTTAATGAAGGATAACCATAGGATGGATTATTGTAAGGCATGGTAGTCTCCTGTTTAGCTATCAGTTCAAAACCATGTTTTACCAGCAGAAGCTCTAAATAATGACTGCTGAAATGATTAATGTGTTCTATGGTGGTAAGCCAGAAAAAATCAAATACTCTTGCCTGGGAATAATTTAATGCATCAGGTACTTCGATGAATAACAGACCGTTGGTTTTTAAATATTCATTAGCCTGCCGGATTACATTGTCGGGCTCCAGTAAATGTTCAAACACATGTGTATAGATCATCACATCAATAGAATCAGCATTGAAACTCAATCCAAAAGCAGATCCTTCATGAACCGGTATTCCCTGCTTTGTTGCAATTTCGACCATCCTTTTGTCCAGTTCAACACCGCTGGCATTGCCATATCCGTTATCAATCAGATATTTGACGAATTGGCCTTTGCCGCATCCAATGTCAACAATCGCATCAGCACGCTGCAGAAAAGACTTTAAAAATTCAACGTAGTTCTGGTATCTGGAAAAATCACTTCCTCCTGTTCCAAAACTGCCTTCCGTATAATAAAAATTTTCTTTTGTATAAAATTGATTGAGTGTTAGTTCATCCATAGCGTCATCATTAAAGACAAAACCACACGTCATGCATTCAGAGATTTGGACTTTCAAAGGAAGATTTGATCCGTCAAAAGTCTTCAAGGCTGATGACAGCATGGATTTTGAATTGAAAAATTTGCATATAGGACATGATCTTCTTACCTGCATGACGCGCTCCTATCGTTTTCCTTAATAAGGAATCCCCATTTTTATTAACATAGCGCAACGGCTGATATTACATTTCCATAAAATCGACCCGCGTATGCGTTAGATGATCTTTAGCTCTCCAGCTCAGGTTGTGAGCGACAACGGTCCCCTGTTTTTCCATTTCGATTGCACCGGTCAGCATTCGCCGTTCTTTTTCTTTTTCATCGATTTGATTTTGTATTTTTTCGGCTCATTGGTTTATCATCCTTGCCAATCACATCATAGATCTAAAATATTGCCTTTAAAACCAAAGTTTTTTGCAATATTCCCTATAGTGTCGGCGTGGGCGATAGCCGTTATTAAAAGTACAGAATCAACGGCGGCTTCAGGCAACAAATCTTCCCCAGCATCGATTTTCATTCCACCTACAGTACATGACGTTTGCTTGAATGGATTCGTGTCGATCAGACCGGCAAGGTTGCAATGTTTTAATCCCGCCGATTCGTAAAGATAAAGAAACTCTCTACCAATACCCCAGGCAAAAACGGGCCGTTGAGATTGAATTAGTTCTGAAATTTTTTGGCGTTTTATGGATTGCCGGGCTTCTTCCTGATGGATGTAGCCGTTAAGCAATCGTATGGGCTTAAAGTTGTTATCATTCGGTTCGTTGCTTTTAAGGACTGATTCTGTCAAGCGAAAAACGGCGTAGATATTTGGCATTATCATACGCTCGGTCATGATGGCATGAGCCGTTTCGTGCGCGGCCAAAAGCTCAAATCCCGCTTGCCTTCCTAGGTGCGCCAAGTGTGCAATGTCAAAATGCTGAATGTGTTCACGCAACAGTAACCAATAAAAGTCAAAAAAATTGAAATCTGCATATCTGGCAGCATCAGGTACGCCAATGCAAAGTATGCCGCCGTTTCTCAATACGCGTCTGGCTTCCTGGAAGGCTTGGAGAGGATTAAATAAATGCTCCAACACCTGTTCCATGACGATGACGTCAAATTCATGATCATCAAACGGCAAGGACTCTGCATTCCCGATCTCTATCCTGTATCGGTTCTTGAGTCTTGCCTGCTCCACATAAGTTTGGGCCATATCAACCCCGGAAAGCTGTGTGAATCCCTTGTAACGCAGATAATCGAGAAATCCCCCCAGGGCGCACCCTACATCGAGGACGTCATGCCGATGGTTTATGTATTGTGACAGAGCTCGATACAGTTGATCGTATCGCTCGGTCGTCAGGCTGCCTGCACTGCCGGGGCGGTCGCCTGTTTTGTCTGTTGTGGTTAAATTGGCCGGAGCATATTCATCATTGTAGTAAGTGGCAAGTCCTGCCAATTCCTCAGCAGTCAGCTCATTAAAAATATGACCACAGCGCAGACATTGGTTGATCCTGGCGGTGGGATAAAGCGTTGATTTGTCCAAATTGCCGCAGTCGAGCTTATAAATCATTTCACTATCGGCGGTCTGACAAATCGGGCATGTAAGTAGCGTTTTATTTTTCATTTTTTATTTGCCTTGTCAATCAGAAGGTTTGATTCTTTCAATAATGCCTGAACCTGATGGCCATATCGATTAAACAATTTCCGGGATTCATCGTTTTGTTGAATGAGCCGTCGAATCGTTGCCGCATCGTTTGAGGCATCTTCATTCCTGCCCATCCGGGAATAGCAATGAGCACGACAGGTCAACGCGACGATATGGAAAGGGTATCTTTCAATGATTTTGTCTAGTTTGAGAAGCGCGCCTATATAATTTCCGGTTTCGATGGCGTGATTGGAGAAAAAATTCAATTCGATATTGTAATCGTAGATGAGCTCGGCAAGCTCTCTTTCAGATATTTCTTCCGTGTCAAAAGGGCGTTGCTTGAATCCTTGCGTTGCGCTATCCCAGATTTCGATGAGTTTATCCTCGGTCAGCACTCCCTTAGCCAGCAGGGTTTCGGTCATCTCAGTTGCCGGATAGGGATAGGCGGCAAAGAAAGCCACTGAATCAACCGGAAGGTTTTTGATGAAACGATGGGTCTCATCCATCATCTCCTTTGTTTCACCCGGAAATCCCAATATAATATTAATGCCGACAAACAACCCCTTGCTTTTCGCGTAGCGGATCAGGCGGATGGCTTTATCCAGATTGACTCTTTTTTTAATTATTTTATTCTGAACATATTGCGATCCCGATTCCAGCGGAAAGTAAACAGCCTGCAAGCCGTGCACCGCTAATACATCGATCATCTCTTCATCGAAGATCGCGATGGAGAGGCCTCCGGGAATAATAAGCCGGAATTGCAGACCGCGTTGATCGATCTTTTGGAAAAACTCATAGAAATACTTTTTATCAGCGCCAAAAAGATCGTCCATAATGTTGATCGTATTGACTCCGAAGTTATGCATCAGATACTCAACTTCATTGACCATCCTGTCTACGCTTTTAAAGTAGGGTTTCCTGCCGTGAACCTTGTCCGCTGCGCAATACGTGCATCCGAACGGACATCCGCGCGACATGAAAATAACCCCCGTGCGCGTGCCTTTTTCATAAACGGGGTTTGTTGATTCGTTGATGACGAGATATTCCATGTCAATCAGATCATAGGGATAAACTGGAATCCGGTCGAGATCGTCCAAGGGTGGGGCCATGCTGGATATATGGGTAATATCGGTCACCACACCGGGTATGTCGGCAGGATTCCTTTCCTGGAGCAAGCTATCAAGAAGATCGACGAACGCAATGTCTCCTGCGCCCCTGACGATGTAATCAATATATTCGCTGGTAATCAGGCGGTGAGCGAAGGTCGTTGCGTGCACGCCACCGGCAATAATTTGGCTATGCGGCCATTTTTCTTTACAATGGCGGGCATATTCTAAACAGGCTTTGTGCCCATTGGAAAAACTGAAAGATATGCCGATAAGGTCCGGTGTGAATTTGGTCTGATTCAGGCTTTTTTTAATGAAATCATTGATGCTTATCGGTGATCTTTCCGGATTGGCCACGTGCTTATGAAAATCCATTGCTGCATCGATGATCTTAATGTTGAAATTGGGGAATTCCTGCCGGCACCACCCTGCCAAGGTCAAAACACAAAGCGGATAGGAGAGATAAATATTGCTGTCGGAGACATTGTTGGATAAAAGTTCATTAATGATCGCAGTCGGGCTTCCTATGCCATTAATTAACAATAAATTTTTCTTTTTCTGCGATCTCATAATTAAGCATTCCTTATTGTTTCATATAAAGCTCATCAGCTCGCTTGCAATTGGCGTAAGATCAACACATGTGCGATTGCCACAAGACTTGCATATGGGTATCTCTGAGAAGTTGCGCTGAAGATGTTTGATCCGAAATTCACGTAAACGTTCTCCAGTAATTATCTCACCGAGATGTTGCTGATGAATATTTCCAACATCAAGAATATCGGTGAAGTCGGCGCAGCAAACAGAAACCCGTCCGTCATACTTTACATATAAGGAATAAAAAGGAATCTCACAGGGAGCCTCATTTGCTACGCATTTTTCGTGAACTAAATCATCTAATAATACGCCTAAAGGTAACGTGATTACCGGCATCCCCAACAGATGAATAGTAGGGCTGTCCTTTGCAAAACTAGCGAATGTTTTGAAAACGGAGTCCACGAAGTCTTGGGTTATTCCATATTGTTGGTCGGGAGATGGCAATGGGTACTTTATCACAAGTGATGCCCCCCCTGCGTTCTCTATCTTTTCTATTGCATTGATGAGGTTCTTATAGACCTTTTCATACAGGTCTTTTCCTTTGAACTGAGAGTAAAGACTTTTATCCGCCACGTCCAGAGATACGCGAATTTCATCCACGCCACTATCAAGTAATTTTCCGAGAATTCTCGGTGTGAGCATCGTTCCGTTTGTGGTCAACCTGATACTGTCCGCAATGTTTTTTTCGGAAGCATATGCGATGAATTTATCAATATCCTTGTTTAGCAGTGGTTCACCATTGCCATGAATTTGCAATTGTCTGAGCCTATAACTTAACCCCGTTAACTGATCAACAAGAATACGGAATGTACCGGATGTCATTATCCCCTTGTACTTTTTATCAATGTTTTGTATTCTTCCTGAGTGTAAATCGCAAAAACTACAAGTTAAATTACACTTCGAACTCGGCTCCACGACAAGAGTAAGAATTCTGTTCTCCCTTACAGCGTTCAACAGACTTTCAGTCCGTACCTTTGCGTTAATTTTATCTTTTGCTTCTTGGACGAGAATCATCACTAACCTCCAAAGTCACGCCGGGATTCTCGCCCGCATTAACTTCTCGGCGAGTTCCTTTGTGTAAAGATCAATATTGTCTGGGAGACAATGACTCAACTGCCCACAATCCGCACAAATTGGGTGATCTTTACGTTTTTTCAAAAGATGCATTCTGCGGTACTCGAAAAGTGTATCACCGTCCCAAATGCCCTTAAAACTTTCCGTCTTCACATCGCCCACAATCAGCTTCCTGGCCCAGTCCAGAAAGCACAGGCTGACCTTGCCGTCTGAATTTATGCTCAGAGAATAGAAAATATAAGGACATACTTCAACTTCCCGTATTTCCTGTCCGTAAATGCCGATGGTGGCATTCGGTACGGCATCTTTCATCTCGAATGTCGGCCAGCAGGGCGCGATATGCTCAATGAATATCCTGTCGGCAATATCGCCGAAAACGGTAAAGAAGCGCTCCTGCTCCGCAGAGGAAAGGTTGTCGCCGACAATCTTGATGCAGACCAGACAATTTCCCCTGTGTTCATATAGATGACTGATATTTTCGACTAGTTTGTTAAAGTCCATTTTGTAGCCCGTGAATTCCCGATAGGATTCATCGGACAGACCATTGAGCGAAATATAGATCCTGTCCAGCCCGGCATCGATGAGTTCCAAATTTTTCTTGGGTTCAAGAAGGGAGGCGTTAGTGGTCGTATCGACCTGCAGGGCGCAGCCGCGTTCTTTGGCGTAACATACCATATCAGCAAAGCGCGGATTCAGGAGCGGTTCGCCGTCTTTATAAAGACGTAAAACCTTGATAGGTTTTTCAAACATGCACAAATCGTCAATGATTTTTTTATAAAGATCGAAATCCATCAGGCCAGGGCGCCGTTCAGTTTTTTTAATTAAATCTTTGTCGCCTGTAGGACAAAATTTACACTTGAAGTTGCAAAGGTCGGAAGGGTCGAGGAAGATCAGAAAAGGCGTCTCCAATGGGATAACCTCTTCCAGCTTTGTTCGATTCTCCAGTTCAATGCGCGGCTTTATTTCCGCCTTCATTCAGCTTTCCATTTGGGTTTTGCCGTTCCTCAAACGGGGAGGTCCGACAGGTGAGTTTTCCACCAGCCTATCGTCTGTTCTAATCCTCGATCCAGATCATAGCCTGGTGACCAACCAATTTCGCTACTTAAGCGATCCACTTCTGCAGTTAATAATTCCGGTTCATTGAATGGGGGGAGACTCTCGCCAAACCTTACCAATTCTCTCTTATTCAATTTATCAGCAATTGTATTCACAACATCTCTAAGAGCTGTCGGATTACCAGAAGCAATATTGACGGGTCCGGCAACATGACTTTCCAGCAGTGACACGAATGCAGAGGCCACATCTTGGACATGAAGAAAGTCGCGAATCAGGTTGCCGTGTAAACAGTGGGCCTGTTGGTTTTTCAACAGAGAACAAATCAAAGAAGCAACCAATCTCTCGGGATATTCATAAGGGCCATATAGAAAGAAGACCCTTCCCCACGCATAACTAAGATCACTTTGCTTCGAAATCTGTTTTAACATGTCATACAGACTGTTTTTACATGTGCCGTAGGGGGTTGACGGCCGAAGTGGCGTCAGTTTTTCGGAACAATGCCCATAGGACCAGTCATATTCGGCTGATGTGCCCGCAACAACAGCGCGAAGACCACCCTGCTCAACAAAATCCATGATTATCCTTAAACTTGCCTGAACCCATTTAAAATTTTCGATTGATGTCCAATATTTTCCAGGTACGGCATACCAGGCCAGGTGCAGAAGATGAGAAGGTTTTACTTTGGAAAACAGTTGTTTCTGCTCCATTGGATTAAGAAGGTCGCACCGATGCCAAAATAGATTTTCATTTTTAATAAGATTTGGCTCTTTCGCATGAAAGACTGCATGGACCTCATAATCCCTATCCAGAAGAAAAGGGATGGCATGCCTTCCGATGAAACCGGAGCCACCGGTTAATAAAGCTTTTTTCATATTAAGCCAAAAGCTAAATAATCTTTTTATTCAGAGTTTATCTGCCTGAATCAGCTCCAGCGCGGGAATGGACACCACAAAGGCCCCGCCCCAGTCACTAACGTACCAAAGTTGCCTCATGACCTCGTCCTTTATGTTCCACGGCAGAATAAGCACGTAGTCTGGCTTCTGCTCACGGATGCGCTTCTCTGCCACAATGGGTATCCGGCTGCCGGGCATGTATTTGTCTTGCTTGGCGGTGTTGCGGTCAACCACAAACTCGATCAGGTCGGGCCTTACTCCGGCAAAGTTGAGCAAGGTGTTGCCCTTGGCCGCGGCTCCATACCCGACCACCCTTTTTCCGGACTGCTTCGCTTCGAGGAGAAAGGCCAACAAATCGTTCTTGGCCCGGTCGGCCCTGGGTTGAAAACCCGCATAAAAAACTGGGGTTTGTATGCCGATGTGTTCTTCCCGTTGCAGGAGTTCTGCAACTGTAGGGGATACCCAGTTCTTGCCAGAGTCCGCTCGCCGCGTGAACACCCGCAGACTTCCGCCATGAGTGGGCAATTCCTGGACGTCGAACACAGCGAGCCCATTTTTTGAAAAGATGCGTTTCACGGTTGTGAACGAAAGGTACGAATAGTGCTCATGGTAGATGGTATCAAACTGGTTCTCCGCCACCAAGCGCAAAAGGTGCGGAAATTCGAAGGTTGCCACACCGTGGGACTTGAGCAGGGTGGTAAAGCCGGCGATAAAATCGTTGATATCCGGGACATGGGCCAGCACATTGTTGGCAACGATGAGGTCTGCTTGCCGGCCTGCCGTGGCCATTTCCTGAGCGCTATCCTTGCCGAAGAAGCACTCGATGATCTCTATTCCTTTTGCCCGGGCGGCCGCAGCCGCACCGGCCGTAGGCTCGACCCCGTAACAGGGAATGCCTCTGGCCTTCACATATTGCAGGAGGTAGCCGTCATTGGCCGCGATTTCCGCAACCAGGCTGGAAGCATCGAGAGCAAAGCGTTCGACCATATCCGCGACGAAGGCTTGGGCGTGTGCGAGCCATGTTGAGGAATAGGAGCTGAAATAGGCGTAGTCGTCGGCGAAGAGTTCCTCCCGTCCGGCGAAGTCCTCTGTTTGTGCCAGCCAGCATTCAGTGCACACCAGCACCCGGAGCGGATACCAGGTTTCAGGTGCATGCAACCCTTCCGTGGTCAAATAGGCGTTGGAGGGCGGTGCCGAGCCCAGGTCTACAAAAGGCAAATTCACTTCTGTCCCGCAATGACGGCACTTCACAGCTTGACTCCTTGGAAGTCATCATCGAGCCAACAATAGCCCGCGTCTTTGGCCGAGATCTCAGTAATGTCAAGCGGCCACCGGATCGCAAGCTTCGGATCTTGCGGATGAACCCCAGCCTCGGCTTCTGGAGCATAGGTAACAGAGTGGAAATAGAGCATTCCCACGTCGTCCGAAAGCGTCTGAAATCCGTGAGCGAACCCTTCAGGGATAAGCAGGCCCAGGGCATTGTCGGCCGAGAGCGCCTCGCCATGCCATTTGAGGAACGTGGGCGATCCGGCCCGTATGTCCACTGCTACATCAAAGATTTCGCCCTTAAGGCACATCACCAGCTTCATCTCAGCGTTGGGCGAATGCTGGAAGTGCATCCCCCGCACCGTGCCCCGGCGGGCGGTGGAGGTATGGTTGATTTGGGCAATGGGCTTCTCCCATCCGGCCTTCGCCAACTCCTCGGCGCAAAAAAGGCGTTCGAGATACCCTCGGGCATCCCCTTTCCGCTTGGGCTTGATGATCCTCAAGCCGGCGAAGGGAGTTTCAGCTATAGCAAAACACACGCTCATGCCCCGGCCTCGTATTCGGCAATTTGTGCCTCGCAAAGCACCCGTGCATCAGCCCCCAGATTGACCGCGCGATACCAGTCCATTGTCTTTTCAATCGCCGTGGTCAGAGACCAACGCGGCCTAATCGCTAATGCGTGTCTGGCCTTGGAAATCTCCAGTGCGAGATATCCCGCCTCGTGGGGGCCTTCCGAACCATTGCCCCAGGTCACTTCGCCCCCTCCATAACACTTGCGCGCAAACTCGATAAATTCGCGCACCGTGGCTGCCTGGCCTGTTTCCGGCCCGAAATTCCAGGGGCCGGCCAGACTCGGATCGCTCCAAAGCTTTTCGGCCAACATGAGGTAGTTTGACAGAGGCTCCAACACATGCTGCCACGGCCGGACGGCATCCGGGCTCCGAACCAGCAGAGGTTCCTCCTTCTGCCAGGAACGGATGGCATCCGGGATCAGGCGATCTTCCGACCAGTCCCCCCCGCCAATCACATTCCCCGCCCTGGCCGTGGCCACCGCCACGCCTTGTTCTTGGAGAAACGCATCGCGGTAACTTGCCACCACGATTTCCGATGCGGCCTTGCTGGCGCTGTATGGATCATGCCCACCCAGCATATCCCCCTCTCGGTAAGGATAAATCCATTCGCAGTTCGCATAGACCTTGTCAGTGGTGACCATCACAACCACACGGACGGAGTCCACCCTTCGCAACGCATCGAGAACATGAACCGTGCCTATCACATTGATGGTAAAGGTTTCTACCGGATCACGATAGCTGGCGCGGACCAGAGGCTGGGCGGCCAAATGTATCACTATCTCGGGTGCGGCTTCTTGAATGTGATCACAAATCCGTTCCCTATCCCGGATGTCGCAAAATACGGTCCTGAAGAGCTCGAAAACACGCGCCAGAGTGAAGAGGTTGGGTTCGGTAGCTGCCGGCAGCGAAACGCCGGTTACAACGGCACCCAAACGTTTCAACCACAGAGCCAGCCAGCCGCCTTTGAAGCCTGTGTGGCCAGTGATCAAAACTCGCTTTCCGGACCAAAACGCTGGATCTGGGATACGCATGGTGGGTCACCACCTCTTCCATTCGGCCTTGCCGTTGGACCAGAGCTCGTTCAGGTACTCCATATCCCGCTGCGTGTCCATGGAGGCCCAGAACCCTGAATGCCTGTAAACCATCAACTGGCCGGCCCTTGCGATTTTCTCCAGCGCTCCGACCTCAAGGTCACAGGCATCATCCTGAGAGAGATAATCCAGGACACCCCTTTTGAACACAAAGAACCCGCCGCTCACGATTCCGTTGTGGTTCTTTGGCTTCTCACGGAAAGAGGTCACCCGTTCCCCCGCCGTCTTCAGTTCACCGAAGCGGGATGCGGGGTTGATCCCAGTGACAGTGGCCAGTTTGCCGTGCCCCTCATGGAAGGAGAGAAGCGCTTTCAGGTCAATGTTGGCAAGGCCGTCGCCGTATGTGACCATGAAAGTGCATCCATCGATATATGGTTCTACGCATTTCAAGCGGGCCCCTTTGAGGGCATTTTCTCCTGTGTGAACGAGAGTAATTCTCCATCCTGCCTCCTGGTGGCAATTGTGAAGCGTCCAACCATCCGCCTTTCCAAGCTCGATGGTGATGTCGTTATTCATGAACTCATAGTGGATGAAGTAATTCTTGATCATGTCGCCCTTGTAACCCAGGGCGAGGATAAAATCGTTGAACCCCTGACAGGCATACAGCTTCATGATATGCCATAAAATTGGGCGATCTCCTATGTTGACCATAGGCTTGGGCCGGAACTCTGTCTCCTCACGTAACCTTGTTCCAAGACCGCCGCAAAGAATGATTACTTTCATTTTATAACCTCCCACCAGTTACCTTGGTCAAGATAACAAAATCAAATAGTTAGGCTTGAGCTATTTTCCCGTAGTGCAAGGACTATTCTCAGACGAATTGAGATACTTCAAGCATTTTATGTAACACTGAAATAAATCTGATCTTTCCGGATAAATCAGAAGAGCTTCCTGAAGGGTCTTGAGCAGGTTGCTGATGCGATAATATCCGAGGGTTGTTATCCCCGTGAATGAACCAGCTTCGGATTTATCGTTACGCCAGGTCCAATAATAAATGCCCTTCGATATCAGGGCTACGGCCCTATCAATCTCGTATTTCATGTGGTTGCCATATCTGGCTTTGAAGCATTTGATTGTTTCTTGTATTAGCGCCTCTTTTTTGGAAATCCCCAGATGAGAATTGTTGATCAGATCAAGGTGAGCATAGGTTAATCTGCAATGAGGCAAAGAAATTCCTTGCTGAAATAAATCCGGATCACCATCCGCAATAAGCTGTGCGTTTCTTTCGTCTGGGGACTTATAGTTATAATCACGAGTAAATCTTCTTATAAACAACGGCTCAGGTATCTGGATAATCTTTCCTGACAGGGCAACTTCAGCCAGAAATAACGTATCTGCGAACAAAGAATTGTTCAATGAAGTAGCCGTTTTCCAAACATGGGTGCGAAATAGTCCCAGCACCATATTGCATAAACCTAATTCCCAAATGAGATGTCTGAAGCGTTCAACCGGGTCATTTTGGTCAGCTTTGACATAATCTTTGGCGATACCAAGAAATTTTGAATCAGAGTTCAGCAGCTTTGTCTGCGGATATACAAGGGAGACGGAATTGTCAGCCTGAAGTATTTTAATGCATTTGCTAATGAAGGCTTTTTCATGCAGATCGTCATGGGTTGCCAACATGAAATATGGAGCCCTGGCGAGACCGATAACGTTCAAGCCGTTCAGCCTGGCACCCATATTTTCTTTAAGGCGAACATAACGTATTCTTTTATCAATTTTTCTGTACTTGTCACAGATTTCGCTTGTTTGATCACTTGAGTTATTGTCTGAAATAATCAGTTCGAATTCTTCGAAATCCTGAATCAAAATGGACTCAATTGCTTCGGCAAGATACTTCCCGCCATTGTAAACAAACAGGCCGACACTGACAATGGGGTGGTCCTTTTCATAATAATGATTTTTAACAGGGATATTAGATTGCTTTTGATCCGATTCCAGAGAAAGAAGTGTTCTGCGTGCTTCAATAACTTTTTCTTGATCGGGTTTAAGTTCTAACGATTTTTCAAAGTTGAGTTGAGCCTTGTTGACATCTTTTAACTGTAAATAAATAAACCCAAGCTGATTGAAGATTTTAAAATCATTAGGATTTAATGCCGCATATTTTTCCAAGAACATTGAGGCTTGAATGAATTGTCCGTTGATAGAATAAAGATTAGATAAATTTAAATACGCGTCCGGAAAATTGTTATCCGCTTCAAGCGCTCTTAAAAAATATTTTTCAGCCTCTTGAAGATTTTTT
>Ga0315288_10006451_pt1 | contig 14867 bp, 14 predicted proteins | sample YL17G11_20_MG_FD_203454 | JGI IMG/M metagenome (GOLD analysis project Ga0315288, IMG submission 203454) | Sediment microbial communities from Yellowstone Lake, YNP, Wyoming, USA - YL17G11_20 | ecosystem: Environmental > Aquatic > Freshwater > Lake > Sediment | place: USA: Wyoming | collected... | reverse complement strand
ACAATACTCCAATATCTCTAAAAAATCCTGTTTTAATAACGGCTCGCCACCAGAAAAGTTGATATTATAATTCGCATTATATTTTTTTAAATACATTAGAAACCTGATCCAATCTTTTGCTGGTACCTCTTCCGGGTTAACCTCACGCCAACTATCACACATTCTACATTTTGAATTACACCGAGTATTAATTAAGGCATATATTTGTGTGGGTCGGGTAAAATCCAAATTTGTATGGAGGTATACCTTCTCGGCAATTTTATTTATAACATTTCCATAACTTACTTTAATAATATTTAAGTTCAATGTTTTACTCCTTCTCAGGATATTTAATTAATGACTCCCCTGCAATAATGTCGGGAAACCATTTAATAAGAGCATAAGTGGGGTGATATTGATGAATATGACATCAATTATGCCCCCGTTGCTCATGGAAACGGTGAAAACACCCCCAAAGTGGGGCGAAATTGTATGCGGTTTTTGAAAACCGAGTAAATGCACTGGAGTCATTAATAGACCTAAAAAATTAAAAATTTTTAGGTTTAAGAAATAATATTGAAACAAACAAATCCTCACTCACTACACCTGTTCATTCAAATTTCTGATACTTTTTAGGCTTGGGATATAAAATATCCACAATTTCAGACTGGTCTTTATGCAAGGTGGTTCACCACCAGGGAGATTGAGATTGTCGATGCCAATGGGTAGTTTCCCAGGGTACCGTCATCGGCTTCATCTTTAGATGGTGTTCTGCCATACCAGACGAGGAGAACATTTTGAGTTGCAGCGGAAGGTGGTGATAATGGTGATGTCCATGCTGTTTTCACATCCGAGTTAAGTCGTTATTCAAGAGTTGTAGGTAGGTATTAAAAAGTTGGTTATAGTGATTCATTGGCGAATGTACTCGTTTGACATAATCGAAACCATTCTTTCCCAGTTTTTTACACATCTCCGGGCCTTTATGGATAAACTTCATCGCTTCAGCTAATTGATCGACATTCCCAGCTTCCGTCAGAATTCCTCTTTCTTGATGAACCACCAACTCTTCCATGCCCCCCAAGCGGGAAGCGATCACCGGTTTGCCCGCCGCAAAGGCTTCCAGGATCACAAAAGGCTGGTTCTCATACCAGAGCGAGGGCATCACCAGCGCCCGTGCGCCGTGCAGCAGGTCATTCAGTTCCTGCCCACTTTTCATCCCCAGGTAACGGGCATTGGGCGGCAGATTGGCAAGCAGGTTTTCGGCCTGACCACCTTCATTCCTCCCGGCCAGGAGCACTGTCACCTCTGGCGCCAGCCGAGCCGCCTCGGCCAACACCTCGATGCCCTTGATCGGGTTAATCCTACCCAAGAAGAGGAAGTAGCCGGCGTCCTTCCCGCTGTAATCAAACTGTTCGTCTTTCAGAAACAACGGTAGGTGGATGACTTTTTCCGCTGGAAACCCCCGTTCGATAAGTTTCTTTCTCAAGAATTGCGAGGGCGCCAAGAATTGGTCCACCTGCTTCTGCACCCGCAGGATCTGGTGAGTATACGCCTCCAGCGCCGCCATCAGGCTGGCCAAGAGGGAGCCTTTTTTACAGCGCTTGAAGGCCGCCTGGTAATAGCGCCCGCCCCGGCAGGCTTCACAGATCACCCCGGTGGAATCGATCAGAAAATGAGTGTTCGGGCAGACCAGCTTGTATTCGTGCAGTGTCCAGACCACAGGCAAACCACGGGCTTTGGCTTCCATCAAGACCGAAGGTGTCAGGTGTCCGTGCAGGCTCTGGGTATGGATGATATCCGGCTGCACCCGGTCGAGCAGGCGGGCAAATTTCGCCCGCGCTTCGCCGGAGTAAATGCTGCGGCAAAGGACCTGCCAGCCATTCGCCAGGTTTTTGCGCCGGTTGAGGGCACGAAAATCGATTGGGCTGGCAAACAGGTCGCTGTTTGGGTCAGGTAAATTGCGCTCATCCTGCATGGCGAAGAAAGATACATCATGCTTATGCTGCCTAAGCAATTCAGCAAGGTTGAAAGTGTAGGTGCTGTCTCCTCCACCAAAATAGTGACGCGTGTTCACTATCAGTATCTTCATCTACATAACCTTTTCCTGGTTGTTGTTCTGAATCCCAAAGCTTTTCATTATTAATGGATAAATATCCATCACTGACTATGTTTCTGAGAGGGCTTGGACCTGCAAGTTGTGGGCAAAGAAAACACCCTAAGGTCTATGCCCGCCAGAAACACTGATATGTCTTGGGTTTTGATCTACGATACTGGCATATAAAGACCGTCCAACAGAATATTCCTTTTTCAATACCATCAGAGGCTTTCCACATAATTTTTTACAAAAATATCCGGTGAAAAATTTGTGGTCTCCAAAGTCAGTGTAGATCAAATCCACATTGTTCATACGTCTGATGAAATGACCAGCCAATATAAAGTCCACCAAACCCCTGGCTCGTCCCGCTTCGCTGAGAACCAGTATGTATTTTTTCAGGTTACGGGTAATAATAAGAATATGCGAGATAAGTACAGCGGGCAAATTCCACCGCTCTACCACCCAACCCGGCTTTGGGTTATACAACCCTTTATTCTGTTTGGTAGGGAAAATGTAAATCCTCACCCCTCTTGACTCAAGGAAGGATAGTTCGCGGTAAACAAAAAGTTAAACCCCGTCTTTTAGAGAAATGATGACGCCGATATTTATCAAGGTTGCTCCCAACTTTTTGACTATACTTTTTCTGTTACCTGCTCCATTGTTTATTGATGGCTTCCTTCAAAATAAAATATTAGCCAGGTTAGCCATTCCTATAGATTGCATTCTGCCAATCTTAATTTCCGCAGATACTACTTGCAATAAATACCTAAGCTTATCATAATCTTTTTCTGTTCTGAACTCATAAGGGTGAGAGCGAATATGGATCACTTTCTTTTCATTCGCCGCTTTGTTAACCCCTTTTATAATACAGTCCATATTTAAATAAGGTAATTTAAGCATATCCAATACCAAAGATACTCTTCGGTTCATCCCAAATAGACGGCGTGAAGAAGGAAGATTCATGAGACCTGATGGTTCGATTTTGGGATCGAAAACTTCGGGTGGCACAAATTGGATAAGATTGTCGATGCGTTCTAGGATTTTTCCTAAAATCGGAATTGAGAATATCCCAGGCAATATTTGTTCGCCCCGGTAGCATACAAACCCTTCATCTTTTAAAATATCAAGATGGCCTATCTTATTTTTCGGGAAAACAACCGATTTTGGAATAATATTCTTTCGTTGAGAAACTCTTAGCCATTCCCGTATCTCTCTTCTCGCTTCTTCTTTACTCAGTAGGTTCTCATCAAATACTTTATGTGTGTACCCATGAAACGCAATCTCATGCCTTGGATTATCCCTGATTAAAAGCTCAATTATATCTGCCCCATACCATAAAGGATCATCGGCTTCATAAATTTTATTAAAAACTTCATATTTCCCTTTCCATTCTAATATTGGACAAAAGTCGCACTTTTCACATTTTTCAAAAAACATATGACCAACAATTGCCCAAGTTGCAACAATATTAAATTGTTCAAATATATCTAATAATCTTTCTATCACTTTCCTTTCTTCTTGACCATTTGCTGAAAACATTGTGGGGGTAAAACAATCATAATGGCCCCAGGCAAGTTCAGTATCCAATGTAAAGACAAAATAACCTTTGTTTTCTCTTGTATCAGACATTTATTCAACTCTTATGAATTAAGGATCTTAGAAAACCTACTTTTTTAGAATCTGACCTTCTTAGTGGAATTATTTCTACATGTTCGAGTGCAAATGCATTATACTCTTCGGGGATATATCGTCTTATTAATCCTTGTATCTTTTACCTGTAATACCAGAATGGATAAGGTTTATTCGGTAAAGTATAAACATTCTCAATTTCTGCTCTTTTGTAATTTGATATATCCTTTTGTTGTAACTGCTCAGACGTAGCCCGTTCATGAATTGTACCATGAATAAGTTTTACTTTCAAAATCGACAAAGTCAGTGAAAATAAGGGTATGAAACCTCTCCACTTACCGTAAGAAGAAGAAATCCGGGCTGTTGTTCGCCAAGGCGAAGATGAATGTTTTTTAACATCGAAAGTGGGCTCTCCCGCAAATTGTGTGAAAGCAATTGCTATCCCCCCACTTGGTACCTATATTCATTACCATATAAATAAATTTCTCCCACAATTTGCGATTTCCTCACACATTTTTGGTTTGGTGGCAAATCCTTCACGTAAAGTGGGGGAGAACCCACTTTCGATCTTAAAAACCAATGAGTACTGTCATTATTCGTTTATTCCCTTTGGAAAGCCAGAAGATACCAGTGTAACCTGCCTACCCAAATTATATAATTCCACGGATGTTTCCAACCATGTTGCTCGATCTAATAATTCACCTAAGTTGCTACCAAATATCCACATAAGAGCTGGATGCGTGTTATTCACTTATATTTATCTCTCCTAAAACTATCCGGAATGGTTGGGGGGGGGATAGTCTCCTCATTTTTTGCCGCGGAATGCTAATAAGATTCTGCAATATAACATCAAATCTGCCTGATCAAATTCTTACATTAGTACTCCAACACCAACAACGCCTATATGACAATATTACCCCCATGTCCATTGCCCGATTAATTTATTCCAATTATTTATATTAGTTAAATTAGTTAGATTCTCAAGCCGAATGTCCGCTCTTATCTTAAAGAAGTCTAATTTTTTCCCGGGATATTTGGATTTAATTTGATCACGGCTTATGTTTTTTTGCCTATACACTTCTGAAAAATAATACCTAAATAGCACAAAGATCGCAGCTTTATGAGCCCAATCGCTTGTTAATTCATCCCTTTTACCTGAATTCCAATATTTTTCTGCAAGCGTATGCTGCCAAGTCATCTTTTCGATAGAAATACTGTGGTTGAAAATCAAATTAAAAAAATCATAATACTTTGGCATAACACAAAAAGTTTCCCAATCAACCAATGACACGCTTTTCAATTCATCATTAACAATCAAGTTATAGACAGTAAAGTCACAATGACTATCAACCCACGGCACTTTAGAAACTAACAAATGGGCCAAGGATTTTATTACCCCTGGAAAAATCCTGCACCCCAACAACGCACCGCGTAGAACCGGATAAAATAAAATCCTAATTTTTATCGATAAAGGAATATGGAAATATTCATTTTTTTGAAATCTATTTAAAATATCAATTATCGAATCAAGTATCCACTCATTATGAGAATATACATTCACGGCGCTTTCCGAAGTAAAGCTAACTCCTTGTACGCCGGAAATAATTAGTTGATTTTCATTATATGCTACAACAGTTTGCGCAATATCGGGGTAATGTTTTTTAACATAAGCTATGTTTTTGTTAATCCGAGACAAGACATCTCTGTCTTTTGGATATTCCGCAGTTTTTACGATAAGCAATTGCCGATCTTTTTGGCAGACAGTATTTGTTTGCATGTTTATTTTTGGATAATTACAAAATAGAATAAAACAATTGGTTTTAGGATACTCCTCGAAAGCCATCTTACTATTTCTGCATTTTTGGTATTTGGGTTTATATATCGGGCTTTTGGCAATTGACAACCTTTGATGCTAATTATCTTTGCTCCCACGTTCTTATTTCTTATCTTATTCATTATTCGATGAATTTGAACAATACTCACTGAGCTACTGGGTGTCCCACCTTTAATTTTTTTTACCAATTCGTCTTTATAGTATACCCCTAAACCGGCATATTTATTCTTTACCTCAAATATCACATATCCCTTTGGTTTCACAACACGCAACATTTCTTCAATGAAAATTGGATACATATTACTTGGGAACAAGCGTAAAAACCTTGAAGACACAACCAAGTCATATTGATTATCATCCGAAGGAATATCTCCTGCGCTTGCATGCAAAAGTTGTATTTGTTTTTCTACACCTTCGTTCTTAGTCTTTGGTAACATTGAGCCAACATTCCTTCAGACGCGTCCAGGCATACGACCTCAGGTCCTAATTTTGCGATGGGCAAGCTAATTTTTCCAGTTCCACACCCTACGTCCATTACCTTTAACCCCCTTGGGGCAAGGTTCAACTCCTTGAATATTTCATGAATCAATATTGTTGTTTCCTGAATATCATATATTCCAAATTTTGAGAAAAAACGATCATCATGGTATTTAACTGAAATTTCTTCATATATTTGGGGAATTTCTTGAATTAATTTGCGCCATTCATCAGTTTTTTTCTGCATTTCTTTTCCTCTCAAGGCTTTGACGTTGTTTTACTGCTTTTTAACATAGAAAATGGGCTCTCCCTCAAATTGCGTGGAAACAATTGCCATCCCCCCACTTGGTACCCATATTCATTACCATGTAAATAAATTTCTCCCACAATTTGCGATTTCCTCACACATTTTTGGTTTGGTGGCAAATCCTTCACGTAAAGTGTGAGAGAACCCGAAAATAAGCCCACTTTAACATCGAAAACGCATCCAATCATTTCCAGCAGGCTGGGGAAATCCACAGTAATGATTGGCAAGGCAAAACGTAAGTATTGCCAAATTTTCCCTTAGGATTGAAATATACCCTTACCTCTTTTCCAATATGAGTAAGCCAGTTCCAATAGGTCTTTCCAGATAACCAAGTTTATTGATTTGAGATTATTTGCAAACGCCCATGTTTGGGTATCAATTAACCAACATAAGTCCTTCGATGAATCAATAACAAAGCTAACTCCTAATGTTTTGAAAATTGCCGCATGGAATTCATTTTCTGGTTCATCCTTGATTTTTTCCCATGTCTGGCATGGATTATTCCCGTAAGAACAATTAATTTTGAAATGGTGTTGTCGGTAAGGGTGAAACCATGCATATACCTCTCCACAAGAGAAAGTATCGTCTGAATTCCCAAGGATAAGGTCCAGCATTGTATTCCCTGACCTAGCCGTACCGCAAATATTTACTAATGTATACATTGATTAGACCTCACAGAACCTAGATAAACCGAGCTCCAAAGCCGCTTGTAGTTTCTTTGCTGATTCGTTCCATGTCCACTGCTTTGAAGCTTCTGAAGCAGAATCGCCCATTTCCTTAAGATTGTTTCGACAATTCCAGATTTGAGTAAGTGCCGAAATAAACCCAGTTTCATCAGGTTTTTCAATCCAAAAAACATAATTTCCATTTTGCACCACATCAGTATGGCAGACAATGCGCGTGGCTAAAATCGGTATTCCCGCCGCCATATATTCAAAGAGTTTAATTGGGCTACTTACTTGAAATTTTACCTGATTGGGAAAGGGTAAGACACCAATATGCGCTTTTGATAACCAATTAGGTATCTCTTTATGTGGAATAGGCGGATGAACATGAATACTATTTGGATATTCTTGGGCAAACTTTTCTAGAGCAGCGCGTTCATAACCATCTCCTATGTATGTCATTATGAAATGCATTCCTTTATCCCTGGCGATTTTTACTGCACGACCGAAGGCCATGAGATTCCTTCCATCGTTCATTGTTCCGATGTAAATTAAATTTAGAGGGTCATTATCTATAACCCATCTACGAATAAGTTGAAAAGTCTTAAAATCATCAAGATCAACCCCAGACGGCCATACTCCCCAAATTTTGTCTTTGGGGATGCCCACATCTTGTGCCAATCGGTCAGTTATTGCCGTCTGTCCATCTGCCCATTGATTCGCAGCCCAAAGCATAAGGTCAAAATAGATCTTCCTTAAGTATGTTTTCCAATTCTTTTCACCTTCGCTCGCCATAAAAACGGTTCGAATATCCACAACGAAAAGGGGACGTTTACGTTTATGATAGAATACGACACAGAAGAAACGTGAGGGTAAAATAAACATAACTGAATATGGATGCAAGAGGACTATATCTAAATTTTTCCATTGAGAGAGAATAATAGGAATAATTTTAAGGTGAAAAAACAACTTTCCCCAAAAATATATTTTACTCGCTGGAATGCATTGCACTTTCACACCATCGATGGCAGTGCAGTTCTTCTGCCCTATGTTGAGTAATGTTACTTTACAACCTAAATCCCTTAAGGACTTTGTCGTACTAAGCCAAGTAGCCTGATCAAGGGCATCTACAAGTTCCCCAGGATAAATCCAAACGATGTTTATAGAATTCTTATTTCCCATATCATCAACCGATTAAATATCAATATTCTCTAGCAGTGAGAGAAGCTAATAGATGTAGATATTTTTGTGCAATAACATCCCAATTATATTGAGTTTCAACCAACTGTCTCGCGTTATTTGAGATATATTCCCGCATTTTTTTGGAATTGATGACTTGAATTACTTTGTTGGCAAAACCACTCGGATCATCTGCAATGAGGATATTTTTTCCATCAGTTACTTCTAAACCCTCACATCCAATAGAAGTAGAAACTACGGGGCGTCCTAATGCCATTGCCTCGAGAATTTTTAGCCGCGTTCCGCCACCTGCCCGCAGTGGGACTACACAAACCTGGCTGCGCTGATAATACGGTCTCACATCTTCCACTTTGCCGGTTACATAAACATTATCTCCTGCCAATGCCATCACACTATCGCGTGGGTTGACGCCAACAATCCAAAAATAAACTTCTCCCGCTTTCTTACGGATTTCAGGTAGAATTTCGTGCACAAAATACCTCACCGCATCTACGTTTGGATTATAATTCATATTCCCGACAAAAACAAACGCCGGCTTACCTTCCTCAAACGGCATGGGTTGATAAAGGCTGGTATCCACACCATTCGGTACCACCTCGACTTTCAGACGCGGGTTTGCAAGCTGCAGCAACTTTTGGTCTTCCTGTGACATGACAATAGAAAGGTCATAATTTTGTGAGTAAGAAGGCTCCCAGCGACGCATTAGGCAGGCGTGCAACCAATAGCGCAGCCTCCGTTTCCACACTTTTTCCAGCTTATACATACGCTCATACTGGCGATAGACAAGGTCATGGAAAACCAGAACCGTTTTAGCATGAAGATTCGCGGGAAGATATTCTCGATAAAGCCCCAGATAAGAATCTTCCACCTGGACAATATCAATAGGAACTCCTTTAATCAACTCCGCCAGTTTTTTAGGAGTCTGCTCTGTAGAATATAATCCTAAATCAGGGGGAATACCTCGGATCAGATATTTTAGAAACAAACCTAGTTTCTCAAGCGTGCCAAATACCGGTCGTTTTTCGACTACCACCCCTTTACACATTTGTTTAAGATATGCAATGTCGTCCTCATCCGCATCCTCATAAGGACATATATATAAATAATAATTATGTTGTCCAGCGCCCCGCTTGATCAAATTATAGACGCGTAAGGCGTATCCTCTGTTTGGGGGGTAGGGTACTGCACTACATATCAACAAAATGTTCATAGCTCGTCTCCGGCACTTTCTCCTAAACCACCGCTTTGTTTGGACTTTTTTCCGAGGATGAATTTCGATAAGATTTCAAGCACCTCCATAAAAATCATACGCACCTCTTCAACCGTTATAATAGAGAGCAACATTCCTATCAAAATATACAACCCCAGGAACAAAGCAAATAACCAGTAACTATGCCAACCGGTAATCCGCAACACTTGGATAAAAATCAGATATAGCAAAATTGGTTTGAGATACACCATCATATTGGCAGAAACACCCCGCCGCCGTAAAAAGAACACATTGGCTGGATTTACGGCTGCAGTAGCGCCAATCTTCGCAATCACCGCCCCAACAGTGCCTATGCCAGGAATCAACGTAAAGTATCCGGCAAAGCCTAAGAGCGCCCGAAAGGTATTAATAATCGGGGGCTTACCCGGGTCGCCGACCGCGACCAACGTTCCCCCCAAATTATTATCCAGAATTTTCAGCGCCAGCGCAAACATGATAAGAGCAAAAATCGGCGCGCTGCCAAGATATTGTTCGGAAAACAATAGCACGGTAATTTCGTTCCGAAAGCAAAAAATCCCCAACGCTCCCAAAAGAACAACAAAGGTAAGAATTCGATTAGAATAATCCAGCAGGATAGAAACCTTTTCCCTGTCTCCATCGGCTCCCACTTTGATAACAATTGGGAAATATACCCGGAAGAACGCGCTATACAGCATCTCCAGACTTTCTGGAACCTTGTGGGCAATCTCATAGAGAGCGATTTGCGCCGGTCCAAGAAAACCACCGATGATCAGCCTGTCTGCTTTGGAGAAAACATTATCTAGGAAGTAATTGATATATAGCGGCAATCCAAAGCGGAGCATCTTTTTCAAAAGCCTCAGGTCAAGTTCTGTTTTATAGGGAAGGCGCGCCGAAAGCAACCCAAAAATGACTGAAATTCCTCTGGAGAAAATCCTGACATAAATCAGTCCCATCACACCTTGCCCCAGCCAGATTACTGTCGCAACCGTCAGAACAAAGCTAAACACACTATAAACCACTTCCACCAGCGCGCTGACCTGAAATCTCAATAATCCCATATATATAGATTGGTAGATACTTGAAAAAGCCTCGACGATTACCAGAACGGGAAGAAATAGGAAAACAGTTGTAAACAGCGACTCCCCTTGCCAAATCACAATAACTATTTGAACGACAAGTAAAACAAGAGAAGTAAAAACCAGCGTAAGTATTCTATAGTTTATAACGGTATTGATGATCTTATAGGAAATGGTTTCTTCTTCTGAAGATGCCAGATATTTCGTAATGGCAAACTCGATCCCAAAACCGCTGATCGATGTGACCAAAGCGATAACCACTTGTAGCAAAACAAATACACCATACTCTTCTTTAGGAAGCCAGCGAGTATAGATGATAATACATAGGAAACCCAGCACAATAGTAACCACCGTGCCAAAGCCTGCGGATGCCGTACCGAGGATAAACCTGCTTAAGATAGACGTTCGCTCACCGGACATAGATTATCCTGTGCCGCGTTTGTCCAAAACCGCTGGTATAGTGTTTAGGATTATCTTAATATCCAACCAAAAATACTGATTTCTCATATATCGAATATCCAATCGTAATTGTTCATCGAAGGATACGGTGCTGTGACCGCTGATCTGGCACAAACCTGTTAATCCAGGTGATACTTGTAACCGTTCACTTTGCCAGAGTCTATACTTTTCTGCCTCATAAATAGGAACCGCACGTGGATCTGCCAGACTCATCTCGCCTTTCAAAACATTCACCAACTGTGGCAGCTCGTCAATACTGGTCGAACGGATTACCTTGCCCACACGGGTAATGCGTGGGTCATCCTAGGGTGGGTGTTTATCTTCAGACAAGAATGCCAATCTTTTATGGCTCTGATCAGGATAAACCTTGGGTTAGTTCGTTATACCGCTATGTTCATTATCGCTGAATTTCCTCTTTTGCTTTTCTATGGAAATTCTTGAATGTAACCCAAACGCGCACTTGACATAAAACGGGTATATTAGTATTATAAAATATGAAGGTTAATTATACTATGCTAGAATAATTTTCTATTTTGTCAATATATCAACCACTTGACCGATAGCAGTGGATATTATCAGGTTGGGAGTACAAGGAAACACCAGTCTTTAATAAGAATAGGAGCGATTTTGCTATGGAACTAAGAGATTATTTAGAAGTTTTATCTAGGCGTAAGTGGGTTGTTTTTCTCACTGTTTTTTTTACATTGGCCATTGTGATCATCGGTGTTATTCAGACCCCGCCCAAGTATACCGCAATAGCTGAACTCCGGGTTTTGACAACTAAAGCGGGAAGCGCTGACTATTTAGAATTTCCTGTTGCGTATTCTGAACGACTGATCGGTACTTATGTCAACATTGCCACGAGTAACCCTGTTCTCGAAGAATTATCACGCCATGTTAACCCATTGCCAAAGATTACCGTAGAGCATATTCCTGATACCGAGATAATTCAGCTAAAGGTCGAAGATATGGACCCGGCTTTGGCACAATATGCCGCCAATAAACTGGCACAGATTATTATTACTCAAAGCACCCAACTTTCTACAGACGCGCCCCCTTCGAACATTTATTTAGTAAACCCCGCGATAATGCCGGAAAAACCTTCCAGTCCTCCTTCTTACGTAATCATTGGGCTGGGTTTTGCCATCGGTTTGATCGGTGGGATGGGTTTAGCACTCCTTTTCGAGAGTCTTGATACCCGATTGTACACTGTGAGGCAAATTGAGTTATTTACCAAATTACAGGTAATAGGTGATATTCCCGATGCGCGCGACCGGGATCCGGATAACAACTTATTCACAGATAGCCGCCTGCACACTGAAGCTTTCCACCGCTTACGAACCAATATTTTCTCGCAGGCTGAAGATCGTGAGCTCCAAGCGCTTCTTATTGCAAGCCCGGTGACACAAGATGGTCGATCGACTGTGACAGCCAATTTAGCTCTCAGTATCGCTCAGGCAAACCGGAATGTCATCGTTGTTGACGCCAACCTTCGCTGGCCGGCTATCCACAAGATATTTGGGCTGAAAAATGACCTTGGCCTGAGTGAGTATCTTGAACAGAACGCTAAACTTGCAGATGTAATACAACCCACACAATTCCCCGAAATCCATGTCATTACCAGTGGGAAATTACCTTCTAATCCAGTCGAGTTACTTAGTTCAGACCAAATGAAACTATTAATTGCTCAACTAAAACAGCAATATGAGGTTGTATTAATCGACTCGCCAGCTTCCCTAACTGTGACAGACCCGGCTGTTATTGCCCCTAATGTGGATGGAGTGGTATTGGTAATCAGGCAAGGCTGGGTTCGCCGAGAAGCACTACAAGCTACTCTCAAGCACTTGACCCATGTTCATGCCAATCTCGTAGGGGTTATCGCTAATCGGACAGGATTAGGGACCAGCTCTCGGTTTTCTAAAAAAAGCAGGCTTATTACACTTTCGGTTCCCGCAAGTGACGGTTCAGGTATTAAGAGGAAAAGTAGCCAAGTCGAAGATGAGGTTCGTATCCTGACTACAAAAATGGATGTCCTTGTCGAAATTCTCACCAAACAACAACAGTCTGGAGCACAAACCCAACCTGTCCAGCCTCCACCTATTCAACAGCTTGAACAGACGGACCACCAACCTGAAGATGATATAAGTTCGAAACTGAATGATCTGCTAGATAGTCTAAGAAAATAGCTATAAAAGTACCTTTTCCTTAATCATAAACGACTGCCCTGAAAAAACATAAAAACCACGGATGACACAGATGAACACAGATTATCATGATGACTTAATAATGAAGAAAATCTTTGCGTTCTTTGCGTCTTTGCGTGAGATTATTGAGTTTTTTCAGTGGACTCATAAACATATATGAAAGATTCTCTCTTTTTCAGTTTGAGAACGTTCGATCAAACCACCCAACTCATCATTGCGATCGCATGCGGTGTATTGTTCGGCGCTATATCCCTGCTCATCACACCCCTATGGACTTTGGTCATTCTTCTGGGACTGGTATCCGTTATCGCAACGATAAAAAGACCAGAGCTAGGGATTCTGGCTGTTTTGGCCTTGCTGTCCTCGGTAGTCGGTTATAATAAGATACCGGTCATCAATATCGGTCCTGGCAGGTTATATATTACAGAACCCATTGTTATCGGTCTGTTCCTTCTTTTTCTAGTCCGCTGGTTACTAGAACCCGATTTTAAACTGGCACACACCCCTCTTGATCTGCCACTCCTTCTATTCTATGGCTGGGCAATTTTATCTACTGCCATTGCGCTACTTCAATCTCAGCTTGCGATAGAACAGATGATTCCTGAGGTGAGAACTGTAAGTTACTATCTACTATTTTTTCCTATCATAAATTTAATATTAAAAGAACGCAACCTCAAACTACTGATAGAAGGATTTTTCTTTCTGGCAACCCTGGTTTCCATAATGGTGATTGTCCAATATGTCTTTGGCGTAACAGCTCCCTTTCTCTCCGGAAGAGTAGAGACATTGGTGACCGTTAAAAGGGTTTATGGAGATATTACTAGGATTACTGACATCGCGGGCGAGGGGATATTAACTGTAGCGGTAATCACCAAATTTGTTACAATGTTTATCAGTAAACCCAGGTTTAGAAGCTGGCTTGAAATTATCCAATGGCTCACCATAACAACTGCCTTTATTATGAATTTTAACCGCGCTCACTGGATAGCAGGCATTGGGGTTGGTTTGCTTGCTGTGATCTTGGTAAAAGGTATAGATAGGCAGCGGTTTATTACATGGATTATAACCTTTTTACTACTCTTACCGCTAGTATATGTACCTGTCATTATTAACCCTGACACAAAAGTTTCTAGGTTTATCACAGCATCGCTAAACAGACTTAGTTCTTCTATTTCTAATGAGCAACTCAGTGGTTCCAGGCATGTGAGTACACTGACCCAGAGAAATTTTGAATACCAATACGCATTTCCTGAAATCATGAGCCATCCCTTACTAGGTTTAGGGCTAGGTGCTAACTACCGACCCAAATTAGCGGGAATAGCTACTTCATCTTATTGGATTCATAATGGCCATGTATGGATCATGGTAAAGACCGGTTTGGTAGGTTATTTTTTCCTGATGTGGTTTTGCATTGCCAGGATAGTGCGAGGATTCAAATATTGGCGACTGATTCCTGACTCCCGTATGAGAGGGTATTTCCTAGGTTTTACTCTCTCTTTCCTGGGATTTATGGTTATAGCTACATTACACACTTCGTTTATGGCATTGTTTTGGGCCCCAGTTATTGCTCTCTCATCAGGGGTTAGTGAAGTGATGATAAAACTTTACGTTCCCAACCAAAAACCAGCTTGAGATTTTGCCGGTGGTGGGATTTTAGGGTGATTTCTTTCGAATTTTCGTACTACACCATCATATGGTTTTTCGAAGCGCC
>Ga0315288_10006449_pt1 | contig 14869 bp, 24 predicted proteins | sample YL17G11_20_MG_FD_203454 | JGI IMG/M metagenome (GOLD analysis project Ga0315288, IMG submission 203454) | Sediment microbial communities from Yellowstone Lake, YNP, Wyoming, USA - YL17G11_20 | ecosystem: Environmental > Aquatic > Freshwater > Lake > Sediment | place: USA: Wyoming | collected... | reverse complement strand
GCGGGCGCGGACCTGGCGGACGCGAGCCTGGCGCGCGCGAGCCTGGCGGGCGCGGACCTGGCGCGCGCGTACCTGGCGAGCGCGAACCTGACTGACGCAGACCTGACAGGCGCAACTGGCCTCGATGACCTGAGTGGTGAGCCCGACGCGTGGCCCGCGGGTTTCACGCCGCCAGCCATCGAAGCAACACCGGCCCGCGCCTACGGCAAACACACCGCCGCCGTGCTCAAGCTGCGCAAGCCCGAGACGCCGCGTGCCGCCCGTGACTTCAAACGCATGTACCCGACGGAGTTCGGGTCGCTGAAGTCTGTCACGCAAGGACGCGACTTCACGCCGGAGACAGTCGAACGCCTGCGGTACGCCTACGAGAGTCCCGTCGAATGGCTGCTCACGACTGGGAAATACGAATCGGACATGCAGCGGCTCTGCGCGAGCCCAAACGCCGTCCTCAAGTTCAACGTCCGCATCGACGCCGAGCAGTACACAGAGGAGCAGCGCGACATCCTCAGCAAGCTGCGCGAGACGTCGAAGCGTTCCGGGCACCCCGTCGAGAAGAAGCCGTTCTTCACCATCGGCTGGGTGCGCTACTGTGTCGACGACGCCGCAAAGACGTGGCTTGTCGAGGAAGTGCAGAGCGACGTTCAAGGTGTTCGCAAGGGTCTCAAGGACCCCGCGGCGCGCAGGCAACTTGAGTCAAGCGGCCTCAACGCCGAGGAAATCGAAGCAGCGACCACTCTGCTTTTGCCGTACACAGAGCGCTTCTACGAGGACGCGCTCGGCATCATCTTCGACATCGCCCAGAAGAGCGGCAGCAAGGTCGAGATGCTGCACTACGACACAAAGCGGCAGTCTGGGTCGCCGTCTGCCGTCTACACCGACCTTCCGCGCAGCATGGGCATGAAACTCAGCCCGGGGTCGGATGTCTTGCCGGGTCGCGACGACGTCAAGCAGACCTGGAAGATCACGCCCAATCGCAAGCGCAGCAGCCGCCGCCCTGCACGCAAGACCTCTCGCCGCGCGCGGCGCACGAGCAGGAGCTGACCTACGCACGTTGCTTCGTGCGCTGCATGAAGCAGTAGACGGCGGCTACCGTGACCGCGCCTCCTGCCAGCAGCAGCAGCGTGTTCGACCCGCCTGACGCTCCCGCGACCTCGCGCCCCGTGTCCCACCCACGAGGCGTGCCCTGCCATCCGAACTCGTCGAACAGTGCCTTGACCTTCTGGAACGGGTTGACCTTCGCGCCGCTCGGAAGCGCCGCTGCGTAGTGAAGATGCGGGCAGCTTCCCCGGGCGCTGCCCGTGTCGGAGCAGAGGCCGATGACTTCGCCTGCAACCACGCGCTGACCGGGCCGCACGCGCACGTCTCGCATATGCGCGAAGTAGTGCTCGTGGCCGTCCTCGCCATCGATCCAAGCGTAGTTGCCTCCGCGGTCGCTTGCTCCTGCGCCCGGCAAGGTCCTGCCATTGTAGCGCCAAGACATCTTCACGACGCCATCGACTGGGCTCACCACAGGAGTCCCGTCGGCGCATGTGATGTCGATGGCGCGATGCGGCTGGCCTCCGCGGTCTTCGTTGAAGGCATCGTAGAGGATCGGTCGCTCAGACGGCCGGCGCGTACCCGCGGCGTTATAGCCGCCTGGGTTGGTGGGGCACGCGGTGCCGCTCGACCGAAAGACGCGCCGAGTCGCCTCAAAACCAGGCGGAACCATCAGCGGGAACACCTTCGGCGCGTAGCTCATGAAGCGATACTAGCCGAAGGGCATCCCAGCACAAGCGCGCTCACCGCCGTCTCAGAACCTCGACCTGAGTGGTCAGACTGTCACTGATCTGACTCGCCGTCTCGGCCTTCACGCTCTCGCGCACGCGCTCGAACTCGTCGCCGATTTCTTTCAGAAGCTCTGACGCGTCCCGGTAGCTGAACGCGTTGACGTAAGGAATCGTATCGATCTGACGCTCGCCCGTCTCGGTGTACGTGATACGCGCAGAGCCAACCTTGTAGCTGTAGCGCGGAACGGGCAGCGGCAGCACGTGGACGTCCACATACGCTTGTCCACGAACCCGACGCTCCATAAACTGATACTTCAGGTTTTTGTCAGTCATGATTCTTCCTTTGCATGGTGTCCGTTAGCGAACGCGGCACGCGTAGTTGCCACGCTTTGCTGAACATGGTGCCATGCGACCGCCCTGGTAGCGAGCGCAGCAGCACTGACCCGGCGGGCACCTCGCGATGCCCGCCGGAGTCAACTCAGATCACCACGCTGTCGCCGTCGGAAAGCATGCCCTCCGCCAAGCCGTTGGCCTCGCTTCCGTCAGACTTCTTCTGGCTGCGGCGACCGAGGGGCCGACCGCGCTTTGTAAGCTTCTTTTCTGGTCCGCGCACCACGATCTTGAGGACCCCGAGCAGGATCGCGTATTCAGCGCGCTTCACGGGCGAGGCGTCTCCCCAGTCAACAAGCGCGCTGCTTTTCTTGCTGGCTGAGTCTGTCACGTCGCCCTTCGAGAAGCCCTTGTTGCGCAGGAACTCCGTGTACCTCTCGTGAAGCCACGCAGGCATCACGTCCGGGTTACGGGTAGCAAACGCCACAAGATCTTCCACGGCATCGAAGATGACGCCCGACGGCTCGCCGTGCGTCAAAAACGTGGGCTGGTTGGCAACCGACCCCACGGTGGAGATCATCTGCCAGACGGACTCTGCGATTGTCTTGTTGTTCCACTCGTTCATTTTGATGGTTCCTTTCCTGTGGATCGCTCAGTCCCTGGGGGCGAGCGAGTACTTGGTGCCGCGCGTCTTACCTTTGCGGGTCAGCTTCTTCTGCTCGAAGAGGCGCGCAACAACGCGACGGATCGCGTCCGGACGATCCTTGAGGCCCTCGGTGAGCGCCTCGACACCCGAGCCCGGGGAGGCTTTGAGGAACGCAAGGACCTTCGCCTCAAGTTCCGAGTCTTCGAAGCTGCTGACGGCGACCTTCTCCGCCTTGGACGGCTTGTTCTTCTTTGCCGCCTTCGACTTTGTGCCCTTGGTGCTTGCGGTCGAGGGCGGACCGGAGAGCGGACCGCCTCCGGTGGCCACGCGGGTCTGCCTCGCGGCAATGCCAGGCGCTCGACCGACCAGATCTGCCGTCGCTGCACGGATGTGCTCCTGCAACGCCTGCCTCACCAGTCGCCCGATCGATGCGACGAATGCGCCAGACACGTCGTTCACACGCTGGGCGAGGTCAAAGTCCGTGCTCTGCGCAGGCTTGGTTGCAGCCTTGCGCGCCTTTGCTTTCTTCTTCATGTGATTCCTCCTGCACGGGCGCAACGGGCGCTCGCGTTACTAGATGCTTCTTTGTTGACTGGCTCGGGACTGCCGAGCCGAGCGCTCATCCCGTGCGCGACATACATAACACAGCCATTTCCGCCGTCTACCCCACGGCATGGCGAATAATCAGCGATTTGCCGCGGAGTATGTCGTCGGCGGCGAATGATCGCTGCGTAGGTTCGACATGGTGATCATGAACGTGACCGCCATGACCGTCATCGCAATAATTGCAGTAATCACCATCGTCCCGACGACGCAACCGGCCACCTTCGCGACATCGGCGGCGTCATTGCGGATGGAGCGCGTCGGCTGGCTCTGCTCGCTCATCGCTGCCTTCTTTCGGTTTTGATGGTGCCTCTGTGTCGAGAAGCTCGCTCCACGCCTTTCGGGCGACTTCGGCGAGCGTCGTTCCTCTCGATCGCGCGGCAGCATGCCACCGCGCGCGCTCTTCCGGGGTCATCCGCACGAGCAGCGCCGCCGTAGACTGGCTGCCGGGGACGCGGGGCGACGCAGGCATCAGTACGGCCCCACGCCGCCATCGGGCTGCCACTCAACCGGGATGGGGCGCCCATCGCCCCAGATGCGTGCGGGCTGCGTCTTCAGCCCGAGCAGCGGAACCGCGTACGCGAGGACGACTTCCTGCCAGAGCGACTGGCCGGGGTCGCTGCGTCGGCTCGCGCTGCTCTGGCGGTGCGCCCAGATGAACTCGATGGGCATCCCCTCGCTACGGCCCTTCTCCACGGCGTAGCGCACGGCGTCGCGGGCTGCGTAAATCACGCGCGCGGAAGGCATCACGCATCCCGGACTGACGAGTCCCGGGTAGACGCCTTCGCACTCAAGGCCGAGGGACTCCTCGTTTGCGGTGTTGGCTTGGTACACGTACCAGTTCAGAGGGTTCGGCTGAACCGCGTGCCCGCACTGAATGTCCGCGCCCTGGCCGTCAAAAGCGATCAGGTGGCAGGCTACGTTCAGCGACCGGTTGTGCAACGCAGCATGGCGGTCGCCCATTGCGGCGGTGACCTGCTGGCTTGACACGCCGTACCAGACGCCAGTCTGGTGCATCATGATGCCCTTGACGACACTCGGCTGCCTGACGACGACCTTGCCGCCAGACATCTTGAACTTGGTCTGATCCGCTGGCGGGTTCGTCTGCTTGGACGTCAGGTCCACGATCTTCGTCGGGTCTTCCATGAGCGCCTCCACGACAGCCGGGGGCACCTCAGGCGCCCAAAGCAGCTGCGAGTCGCCAGCATACTGCTGAAGCGCGTTCCATGTCTCGGTTCCCAAGACTCCATCCGCGCCGTACTTCGGAAGCGGGTATCCGGCGGCGATCAGCCGCTGCTGCAAGTCCTTGACCTGTGAACCACGATCTCCGTATCGCATCACTTTCCTCCAGCCTCATTCTTTGTCGTTTGGGTGCTTGCCGTTGCGCGGGTTCGGCGTGACCCATCCCATCAGGCGACAGAACCAGTCGAGCACGTTGAACAGCAGCCAGAACACGAGCGAAAATGGGAATAGAAACACATCGGGCGCAAGACCGCGCTTCGTCACTCGCTTCGAAGGGCACCGGACCCAAATCTGGAGTCGGCGCACCGACAAGCTCTGCCCTTAGGCCAGTGGCTTTGTACGACCTCTTTCTTGTCATGCGTCCTCCCCATCGTCTCGCAGCCACGCCCTGCCGTCGTCCACGATCACTTCGAGCGGCGCACCGCACGCGCAGACGCCTGTGTCGCCCTCTTGCCACGTCGGATGCCCGCCGGGGTGTCTGGGAGGAGCGTGTCGTCCACGATGTCGCGGATCGCCATCATTTCCGTAAATCCGGGCGTGTTCGGGTAGGGGCACACGCCAACCCACGGGCGGCACTCGACGAGACGCGCGCAAAGCTGGCGGCGCTCTGCGCGCAATTTCGCGACCTCTTCGCGCAGCGCGTCACGCTCCTCCACGACCTTCATCGCAAAGACGCTCCACATCCCCTCGCCGGGACCGTCGAGGACGCTCATGGCTCACCTCGCTCTCTTGCGTCTCGGCATACCTCTTCCGGCGTCCACTTGGACACAGGCCACTTCGACGGATCGAGTGCAATCTCAAGCGCCCACTTCGCGCCCCGCTCCTCCGCGCACCGGAGGCACACGCCGCACGGGCCGCTCTCGGGCTCGTCGGCCTTGACCTCGCGGCACCCGACGCCTCGGAGCATTTCGATCTCGGCCAACTCGTCGTCGCGCTTGAACGCGGCCCCTTCATAGGCCGTAGAACGGTCCACTGATCGCACGCGTGCCCGCAGGCGCTTGACATCGGCCTGCGCCTCGTCGCGTTCTGTTTGAATGACAGAGACGGGACAGTCGGCGTAGTGAGCCGACCCCGTCTTGGCTTCGGAGTCGGCGCACCCATCGCAAGCTACCCGCAGCCACTCGTTCTCGGCACGTGCCGACGCAAGCTCCGCACGCAGCTTGGCCGCAGCTTCCGGCGAGTAGTGGCTCTTGAGCAGGTCGCGCTCGGCACGGGCCGCACTTGCCTCGTTCATGAGCATGACCAGAGTCGAGGTTCCGGGGTTTGGTTGGGTCGCGTGGTCGAGGAGCCTCTGAAGCCGCTCGTTCTCGGCCTTGAGTCGGTCGATGATCGCGTTGCAGCTATCAAGATCCCGCTGCCACTCCGCACGCAAACGCTGGACGTCGGCACGAGCCTCGTCGAGCTTTTCTCCAGTCTCTCGGCGAAGCCCGTGCTCCGTCCGGTAGACCTCTTCCCAGCCACGGGCCATTTGCTTGGCTCCTTCTAGCGCGGCGCGCGCCTCGTCCCGCCCCCGGAGCGCCTCCCCGTAGGCGCGGTCCTTCTCGGCCGCCCGCTCCCACCCGAGCCGCGCCTGCTTCTTGGCCTCCTCAAGCTCCGCCCTCAGCGCGTCACACTCGGCGCGCACGCTTTCCAGGCTCGTCATTCCGCCTTACCTCCCTGCATCGAACGACTCGCCCCCGTCAGTTCATCCCACTCGTGCTCCAGAAGGTGGACCCGGAACGGCTGGTCCCCGCACTCAGCGCACGTCACCCGGAGCACGCGCATCCGGTCGACCAGCTTGATCAGCCGGTCCCGGTCACGCAGGAAGGACTTGACGGCTCCGGCCATGTGCGCCGTCCCGCTGCGCAGCAAGACCAGCTGAGCACGCGTCTCTGACAGACTTGACCGAAACTGCGCGGCTTCTTCCCGGAGCCGCTCATGCTCGTCGCCGTACTGCGTTCCCACGCCGTTCCGGGCCGCAACCACCATGCCCTTCAGCTTCTCTAGGTAGGGGTGGCCAAGCTCGCGGGGGTCCTTGGCCGGGTCCGGCGCGTCCATCACCGCCCCGGCGAGGGTCTCGTATAGATGTCGAAGTTCCTCCGCGCGCGCGTACTCGCGCTCCCTGCGCTCCAGCGCTTCGCTCAGTTCCTGCTGCAAACGTCGCCTCTCCTCACCCTCAAAGCTCACCATGACCCCCTCCCGCGCTGCGAACCGCCGTCAGACAATCCGTTTGTGATAAGAACTATTATCCGACTCTACACTGGCGTCAACAAGAAAACGACGATACGATGCGTTTCGATGGTGGTGGGGGGTCTGAGGCCTGCAAGGGCTCTGGGGCTCCGAAACGGCTCTCCGACGCTCGCAGGGCGATCCTTGCACCGCTCGGGGCGCCCAGTCAAGATGTCCGACAAACGACGGGAGACAACATGACGAACGACAGCGAGAAGCGTACTTGGGAGGGCCGAGCGCGGCCGAGCATGGGCTCGATCGACCTCTGCATCTCGTGCGGCGAGACGGACACTGCGATGCGCAACGGCCGCTGCCAGAACGTGCCCTCATCATCGCACGACTGGCTCGATGGTGACGATCATGGCCGCTAGCACGGGGCGCGAGGCGCGCATCCGAGCGGCGCGGAAGATGCGATCCATCGGCGCGCCTGCGCCCGTGTCTGCGCCTGTGGACAGGTGGCGAGCCGAGGGCACGGGTGCACCCCACGCGACGTGAACGCCTAGTGGGAGCGGACCCTCGACTGCTTTGACGCGTCCTCTGTCGGCATTCGTGTTGGCGAACTCGGCGGAGGTCTCTTGCGAGTGACGGTCAATGGCAGGTGCGGGTCATGCGAGAACTGTAACCGCAGCGCATGCGGTGTCAAGTTCTTTGCGCGCGGGCTTGCTTCAGCGGGCGTTGCCGAGGTAAGTTGTCCGACATTTTGCGGAGGCAACTGATGAACAGAGATGAGTTCGAGTACCGATGCCGAGCAGCGGCCAAGCACAGCTACATGGGCGACGGAACGATGCTCTGCACACCGCTCGGCGCAGTACGCGCGGGAGGACTGAGGATGGTCGCGGACTCCACCGACCGTGGGATCGTCCCGCACCTGATGCTGGACGGATTCTGGGAGTCGTGGGTGTCCGTGTGGCTGCTCAACGAGCTTCAGCGTCGCGGGCCCGGCGTCAAGCTACTCAACGTCGGCGCCAACTGCGGCTACTACTCGATGATGGCAGCGGGGGTTGGGGCCTCGGTCATCGCCGTCGAGCCCAGCCCAGTACACTGCAAGAACATCCGCGATTCGGCGCTGCTCGCGGGGCTCTACAGCAACCTGAAGGTCGTGCACGCCGCCTGCTCCGACGCCGCTGGAGAGGCGCGCCTATCATTCGTTCGCGGTCACTCCATGAATGCGTTCGTGGAACGCTCCGCGGCGACGATGGCAGCAATGGACGAGGCGGGGCCGGCGCTGTCGGAAGGACGCATTTCGATCTCCGTCCCCATGGTGACCGCCGACTCCGTGATGCCGGACGCAGACATTCTCTTCATGGACACCGAGGGGCACGAGCCGTTCGTGTGGGACGGCGCGCAGCGCATGCGGTCGAACCCGAGATTCTGCGCAGCGATCGAGTGGTCTCCGCATCGCTACGACGACCCGAACGGATTCTACGATGCCATCATCGCCGAAGGGTTCTCCTTCGCCGTTATCGGCACCGATGGAAACGAGCGAGCTGTCACTCGCGGCGCGATGATGGCTGAAGAGTTGATGATCGCAATCCGGCCTGGTACGCGGCAGTAACGTCAAAACGTCGCCCGCTATGGGCGGAAGTCAAAAGCACGGCGCACCGCGTGCAACCCGAGCGTGCTCTCGTCGCCGGCGTGGTCGACAACGGAGTGCCCCGTGCTCCATGCCCCGAGCCCGCTCTGCCCTATGGCGAGGTCAAACGGTGCCTTGCCAGTGGCACTTTCCATGGCGCGAATCCTCGCCTCGTCGCTTACCAGTAGGACGCAAAGTGACGCGTAGAATGGACCGGGGAATCTTGCGTACCCGCCATTCTCAATGTCCCCCCCAAGACTGTCGTAGACCCTGTACCCGGACAGAAGATTCATCGGCCCGAATGCCTGAGCGAGGGCGAGCCCTGCCCTGCTCAGGTCGTCGTACCAGTTGCGTGAAAACGTCAGATCATCTTCCAGCAGGATCGTGCTTCCGCCATTGGAGTGGGCTAGGGCACGGCACAGGTTCCACGACGCGCGCATGCTCGGCGTGAGACCCTTGAGGTGTGCCCAGTCATCGTCCGTCGCAGGCACCACGGTGACTCGATTGTCGGTCGCGAGTGGGCCAAGGAACGCGACCTCCGGGGAACCGACGAGCAGTGTCATCGGCGGAGCCGATGAATCCTTCTCGTACAGGCCTTCGATGGAGGCACGTACGTAGTTCTTCTTGGGAGACCTATCGAACGTCGCCATGACGATGCTTGGACCCATTTGGCTACCAGTCCTTTGTCGTGACGTTATACGGCACCAGGAACGTCTCGTGACCAGGTGGGCCACCCCACTTGAGTGCGTAGTTCGTGCACGGGCCCAACGGCCGTGGCGGAGCCGTAGTGATGACTCCGGCGAGCCTCAGCCGATGCCACATGTCGTATTCCGTGCTCTCTTCCATGCGAGCGTCTCGAACTCCGGCTACCCGCTGTTCAAATGACGACACGCGGCGCGCGGCGCGGTGAAACCAGCTTCCTCCGCGTAACACGACCTCGTCCCCCGGAATGTGTGCGTAGACAGCGTTTAGCAGCCCAGGGCAGCCCGCGTCGTGGCCCGCAATCACGCCACCCACTCGCACCTTGGGCAGCCACGCTGCGATGTCGCGTCTCACCCCGTCGAAGTCGTGAGCGGCATCTACGAATACGAAGTCGACAGATTCGTCGACAAAGTGTGCAGAAGCGGCGGCCGAGTCAGAGACAAGCGGCAGGGTGATGTGACCGACGCCACCGGCCGCCATGTGACGTGTGAACGTCATGAACACGTCTCCCTCCTGCTGCATCACGCTCTGGTACTGCGCGGCCGGAGAGCCCTTCCACGTGTCCACGCAGTAGAACCCGATCTTCTTGCCCGAGTTGACGATTTCGACGGCCATGTACGCCGCCGACTTGCCGCACCACGTCCCAACCTCGACGAAAACAGACCCGTCGCGCGCCTCGGCTGCGGCATCTCGATAGATGTCGTCGAAGTCGAACCACCCATGAATGTCCTGATAGAAGTGCTGCATCGTGCTCAGTGTTCCGCGCTCGCGCGCTTCTAGTACCCGCCCGCCTGAAACCGAGGTCACCGCGCCGACGGGCTACGACGTCCGTGGGTCGATGTCTGACCCGTCACTCCATGCGCCGGTACACTTCGTCCAGCGCTCGCTGCTGCCGTACATGCGAGGCTTCTCGTCCGTGCGGATGAGGGTGCTCGCCGACGAAGTTCCCATGGAACCGGCAGAATCCATCTAACAGCACCACGCACGCAGCTGTCTCGCCGCGGCACGCGATGTCGCCATCTGTTCGGCCGCACTGCCGACACGTGAGCGTCGTCCAGCCGCCGATGAGCCCAGGCTCGCAGTACATGTGGCCCATCTGGAGCGGCAGACGTCCGCAGCGTGGACACCAGAAGTTCTCGGTCGTGTACACGCTCAGTACCCGTCCCGAAACCATCTGCCGCCCTTGAGTGTGAAGCTCGTGCGCGGGATGAGCCTGTGTACGAAACCCTGGCAGCCCTTCTGTGGGCAGAATGTCAGTGGCGGCTCCGTGATGCGCTGCTCGACCTCGAACGCATGCTTGCACTCGGAGCACTCGTATTCATACGTCGGCATGTGTCAGTTGAGGCGCTCGCCGCCGCAGGCGCAGCTGCTCTCGCACTCCCCGCAGCGACCGCGCATGGGCTCATCGCTGAGCGCCCAGCGTTCGTGTGCGAAGTGTGCCTCGTCGCCCGGAATGGGATCGAGCCTCACGAATCTGAACGTCGCGTAGGGGCTCGTCGACATGACTTGGCCGAGTTTCACCGGAGGCTCCCCGTTGCGTACGCAGGCGGCCATGTACTGCGCGACGTGATTCATGAGACGCGCCGCAGACTCCATGAGGAAGAGCGGGATGCCGCGGATCTCCAGATCTGCGCAGCCGAGCTTGTCCATTCCGTGCGTGTGCATCCAGCCAGTCTGGTCGACGCCGTTGCTGACGACGTGCAGCGTGACGTGCTCCTGGATGTCGAACTCATTGTCGTCTTCTTGCGCGTCCATGCCCCGTTCCTCCTCTTTCATCATCGTCGCTCGCCGAGCGAACCCAACACGCCCGTAACGGCTAGAAGCTGCGCCATGCTACGCGACATCCGTGGCGTTGGAGCGGGAAACAGCCGCGGCCCCATGCGCTGGCGCGCGCCGTTGATCGAACGACCCGTACGCGCGGCTTCCGCGGCGGCCATGGAGATGGCGTGCGCGAGATGGTACGTCCAGTGGTCGCGGCGGAAGTGAGGACCGGGCGACCACTGGGGACCCACGAAGCTCACCCTGTCGCCCGGCTGCATCTCGTAGAAGTCCATACTCATTCTCCCGTCTGCACGCGCAGCCGCTTCTTCTTCGCCGGACGCGGCGCCAGGGCCGCGCGAATGTTCTCAGGCGCGCGTGCCATGATCGCGAGACCATCCACGTCGACCATGACGAGCTGCCCGTGCCGGTCTTCGTCGACACGAATGACCCTGCCCTTCGCCCATTCGTTCTCGCCGCCCAAGAGGTAGATCGTACGCATCTCGACCCAGTCACCAGACTTGTACTTCGCACGCCAGTCGTTCACTGCGTGCCTCCGTTACTGTTGATGCCGAGACAGTGCGGACACTGGCGCCAGTCGCGGCGCGCGTGCGGGCACATCGTCGCGCTCAGATCGGGAGCGACCACGAATGCGGGGGTGATCGTGATCGATGGGAGAGGAGTATACGATCGCATGATGACCTGGCAGTCCATGCAGCCGCCCGTCGTCTGCACGCGCTTGGCACACGAGACGCAGCGGCCATCGGGCCCGATCGAACCTGGCGGCTTGGCATCCATAGGCATCGAAAGTATCACGCGCGTTTCGCCTTGGCCACGGGTCGACCAGCGGCGCCTGTCTTCTTCTTCGCGCACGCGAGCAACTGTCGTCGCATGTCTGCGGCGCGCAGGTATTCGACCTTGCAGGCGAAGAGAAAATCGGACTGTGACACGCCAGCTTCCACTACCACAATGGCAGCCGCAACGACGCATCTCCTGGCACTCTTCTTGGGAGTTGGGCCGGACCGTGCAAGTTGCGGCAGCATCATGCGCGCCACCGCCTCGCTCTCCCCATCGGTGAGCTTGAAGCAACGCGCGCCAGGCTCGGGAACGAAACTCGGCTCCCTCCTACCGGACGCCGTGACGCGGACCGCCTTGCGCGCGGGCTTCTTCTTGACCGCCGTCATGTGTACTCGCGCTGGCTCTGTTCGAGCAGCTTGATGCCCATGACGACCACGTGCGGCGCGATGCCGAAGCGTCCGCCGGGTAGGACGTAGGTTACGAGGCAGGTGGTCTCGCGGCCTGTCAGGGTGCCGCCCATGTATTCGCCGGGCTCCGTCTCGCGCAGGACGAGCTTGTCGCCCACCGCGAAGTCGCGGTCGTTGTCGCGCACCTCGAACGTCTTGCTGCCGTCGATGATGGCGGCGTAGAACGAGGGCAGGGTCTTCAGGTTGTGGGTTCTCATCACGTGTTCCTCGGGGGATGGGAATAGACCATCCGGTTCATAGTAATACGCACCCGGCACTTCGGGACCAAGCGGCCGTTTCACCCAGCCGATGTTCTCCAGGCATTTCTCTGCACGCTCGAAGTCTTCCGGCGTCAGATTCCCGGCCGGAATGTTCACGCCGTGCAGTAGTGCCGCCGCAACCGTAGTAGACGGGCGGCCCCACGCGGCCAAGTAGTCGGAGATGTTTTTCTGCCACGGGTCGGGAGTTTCAGGTGCGGTCACCAGTCGCCTCCGTCTCCGCCGTCCATGATCCAAATCGGCGTGTGCTCGCCCATCCACGCCCCGACGACGTTGAAATCCATCCATTCCATCGCGTCCTCGCAGCTCATGCCGTCGCGCTCCATCAGGACGGCGACGGCCTTCGAGTACGAGAACGCGCCGAGCGTCGGCTGCCCGCAGCGAATGGCCATGCCGATGTACGCCGCCTCGAAGCCGTCTGGCCACAACGCGTCAGGGTTCTCGTCAGCGAGTGCGAGGCGTGCTTCTTCGCGTGTCATGCGCTCTCCAGATACGCCCAGATGCTCGCGGCTTGGCACGGCCATTCGACGGGGCGATACCCGTCGCGCCCCTTGTGCCAGTAGAGGTACTTGCTGCCAGTCATCTTCTGAGGCGGCTTGGTGGGCACGATCGCTCTGTCTTCGTTCTCGGCGCCGCCGGTAGCGAAGAGACGGCACGACTCGCACACGAGCGTCGCGGCGAAGCGGAGCGTCTCGGGATCGACGAGGCTCACGACTGCCTGCCCGCGATTCGGTAGAGGATGAGGTAGCCGAGCAAGTCAAGGATGACGTCTTCGCCCGCCGCCGTGCCGCGCGCGAGGCGCGAGAGCTTGTCGTCGAGGCGCACCAAGATCTGCGCCTTGGCGTCGATGTCCTTGGCAAAGAGTCTCAGGGGGCTGAGGGCAGAATCGCCGTAAGCAATGTTCTTCTCGACCAGCATCTCGGCCAAACCGAAGCACTCGTCTACGATCTTCTTGCCGCTCGGCGACAGCGCGGCGCGTTCGAGGAGGCGCCTCATCGAGAGGTCGAACGCGGTGGGTGCGTCGCTCATGTGTCACTCTTCACGAGTCGCAGGGCCCCTTTGGGCACCGCGTCGTCGCCCTCGGCGCGCGGGCCGATGTTGGTCCAGTTGATCGTGATGCGCGTCCCGTTGCTGGCGTCGACAATGGCCTCCCACGTGCCAGGCGCGTTCCCGTACAGCTGCCTCACGTAGCCAGAAATGGCCCCACACAACTCGTCGGTCGATAGAAGTACCCTGCGCGTCGGTGTCTCGCTCATATGGTCCCTTTACTTTGTTCTCGTCACGTCTCGTGCCCAGGCCAGCTCGCGATCGAGCTTGCGCTGCTCGTGAGCTTCTAGCGCGCGGTCGCGTCCGACGCGCGACGACTCTGGGAAATGATTCGGGCTCGCGGGAAGATGGATGAGTCGCGGCCCCGTCTTCGCCGGCTTCATGGCACAACGCGCGCACGGCGCGGGGAAGCCGAAGTGGCGCTCGCAGTAGACGATCACGTCCTCACCCCGCACGCCTTGCGCAGTTCGGCGGCCCTGACGCGGCTCGTGGCAAAATCGTCGCCTCGCGCGCAGTTGCAAGCGTGCATCTTCTCCGCCACCTCCAGCACCGCCGCGCGCAGGTTGCGATCGCTCTCCTCGAAGATGACTTGCCGCCGCTCATGGAGCGTGACCTTCTCGCGCAGCACATCCCGCTCCGCGAAGAGAGCTTCGATGTCGGCGCGGACAGCGGCCACGTCGATCGCTTTCTTGTCGCGCACATCGTTATCGATCGGGCTGCCGGAGTGCGAGCGAAAACACACGGCCAGCATCTCAATGCTCTGGAGCATCGCTTCGCGTGTCATGTCGACTCCTTCGGTAGTGCCGCGATGGCGTCGCGCTCGGCTTCGTAGCCGACGTCGGGGAAAGCGCTCATGGCGTCTCGCGAACGCTCGTCAGTGGTCGGGTGAATCGCGAAGCGGGCCGGCGTCGTGACTCTGACGCCGTCGACGTAGTCCACAGTCGCCGCGTGCGAGCACTGCACCCACCGCCGCTGCACGAAGAGGCTATGGTTGACGCCCGCGGCGCGGAAGTCCGCCGTGGTGAGATGCTCGCCGGCCCTGAGACGCACGGCAACGCGCAGGGCACCAAGGCGCCAGCGAGTCAGCGCCTTTGGGCAGGGGTGGCCGCCGACGAACGTGGGCACGATCGGCGGCAGCGTGTGGCGCTTCGCGGTGCGCCAGCGGAAGCGTGGCGGAAGCACGATCTGCTCCGCGTCCTCTCGCTCCGCGTCGTAGGGACGCGACTCTGGGGGCGTCTGCACGTCGAGGCGCAGCGCGTCGCAGATGGCCCGCACCTGGCCGCTTTTCTCGGGGATGAGGACGCCGCGAAAGTCCGGGCCGGCTTCCGGTTGCGACCCAGCGTAGTCGAGGAAGCGGAGCCCTTGCAGTGCTTGGTTGATGACCTCGGTCCCGCCGCGGAGCTTCGCGTGGATGCCCCATTGATCGCCGGGGCAGAGTCCGAAGTCATCGGCTGCCAGGGATGCGCCCTGGA
>Ga0315288_10006448_pt1 | contig 14869 bp, 17 predicted proteins | sample YL17G11_20_MG_FD_203454 | JGI IMG/M metagenome (GOLD analysis project Ga0315288, IMG submission 203454) | Sediment microbial communities from Yellowstone Lake, YNP, Wyoming, USA - YL17G11_20 | ecosystem: Environmental > Aquatic > Freshwater > Lake > Sediment | place: USA: Wyoming | collected... | reverse complement strand
GACCTACATTGGGAACCAGCAAACTCCGGAATCTTAGAACATCCACAGGCATTCATCCTCCGCCTGAAGGCGGAGGTTTTCTGCCTGGACTTTGATAAATCGCTTTCTATCAATTTCTTGGCTTTTTCCTCATACTCATCCTTGAAGCAACGAAGGCATGCTTGGGGTTGTCGTGTACAATCACCAAAGTGATCTCCTTCTCCATCTTTAAACATCTCAGCTACACGCTTAGCGGCTTGATCGATTGGCTCAAAATAGCTGGGGCGATCTGCATCGAAATGCCACTCGACAAGCCAAATACGAATGGCGAGATCTCTTATCTTGGCAGGAAGCATCTTATTCTCCACCACATTTACATCCGCTAATCATTATAGTCCTTAAGCTGCAAGAGCATTCACCAGAACCAAGAGGAGGACTCATGGCTGGCATTGCGGACAAAAATGCATTGTTCTTCCTGATTGAGCAATTCTTTGAATCAGATGTTCTTTAGGACAGATTGTTTTCCCGTAAACTTTTAATAATTGCTGTGCCTGGCCCTCTGTTCCATTGGCTGTGAAATCCGCAACAGAACAGCCTTTTAATTTATAGGCTTCTTGCAAGAGTTGATGAGCGGTGTGATTAATACTCTTCCACTGGTCTTTGTTGAGGAGCATGATGGGTGTTTGTGGGTTAAGTCCTGTTCTGTAAAGGACTTCTGCTCGATAAATGTTACCGAGGCCTGAAAAATGTTTCTGCTCCAATAGAGCATCCCCTACTTCTAAAGCTGTGAGTCTTGGATCAAGCTTTAGTTGGTGCCAATCATCATCTGGCATGACAGATTCTAATAAGTCCCAACCAATCTTTTTTTCTAACTTGGCGGCTTCCCAAGGCTTAACAATACGGATTGTACCGAAGCACCTCGTGTCAATAAAACTGAGATCCTCCCCGTTGTCAAACTTAAATGCATAGCGACAATGCTTGTGGTTCATAGCGTTGTGCTGGAAGTCACCGGACATACCTAGTGTGAAAAGCAAAGTCCAGTGACGCTCCGTTTCGTATGTGTCGGAGCACATGTCTAGGCTAATCAGCTTGCCAGTAGTTCTCACTTCTTTGGGGTAAAAAGGTTTAGTGATAGCTTCCCAGTTGGTGGGTCTCTTCCGGTTATACCGATGGTCAGTGCCTGGAGCATTCTCAACAATGACAGTTTCCAAGACTCTTTTTTTGCGAGTTATGCTTTGGATGACATCAGCGATGACACGAACTTCAGGACCCTCAGGCATCTTCCTTATCCTTCTTTACACTAAATCTGCAGTCACAGCCATCCCCAGTATTTCTATCTCCAAACCAAACTTTACAGCCATAAGGACCATGCTCTTCTGATGTGTGCTCACAATCACACCAATTATCAGATTCCTGCTCAACAGGACAAGCTTCTAGGTATTGGAGAACAGCTTCTGCTTCCCGATGCGCTTTGACTACGAGTTCACTAAGAAACTTGACACCGATCTTAGCTCGTTTTACTTTGTAGGTTAGTTTTTTTAGTTCCTGTTCGACGGAATAGACTTCAAACCAATCTCGGCCTGCCTGGGAAGCACGCCATTTACTGAGGTCAGGCTTGTCTTCGCTAGAGGTCATCAGGATCATCCTTCTCGCAGATAGCCCAAAGAGTCATCAAAGCCAAGAAAAGGCAACACAGCCAAAGAATGTTTTCTATCATGGCCGTTTTTCTCGGTATTTCATCTCTAGGCTTCCTGTGACCGCACCTCGCATCAGGATACGTTCGACACCATTTATCACATCATGGTCACCTAGTGGCCCGCGTCCGAGCTTAGATAATGCGGTGTTGACTTCGTCTTCAGTCACTGAAGCTCCGAACGGCAGCAGAACTGGAATTCCATTGATCCATACGATGTCTCTCATTCTGTCTTCCTAGCTCACCACTTTGCAGCTTCCAACGAAGTTTTTTTCACTTCCTTTGAAAAGTGCCCGCAAACACAGCCTTTGATCATGAGTGTTTGGTTAGAACAGATGCATCCGACTGGTGCTGCGGCTTGTGCTTTAAGTAACCACTGCCCATCTACCGTGAATGTATAGGAAGGCCCATCATCTTTGACGTAAACTTTAACAGTATTCATAGTTGTATTGATAATCTGAGAAACAATCACAACTTTTTTATCAAGTTGTTTCCAGGTGCTATATTTACCTAGTAACTGGGGGCTGGCATAAATTGTTGGAATAGTATAATTTTTGTGACGGGGGTCACAGTCAAAGATTGCTTCATCACCCAGTTGCCACATTTGACACCTTCAGGATCAGGAGAGGTTAATCTCGTGAGAATAGTAACTGCGTTTTTTCTAATTTTCAATCATGAAATATTTATTTCAACCACCCGAGATCTGCCAAAAGCTCCTCGGCTTTTTGTTCAAGGGCACCTTCTTCTCCTGAGTTATCTACCACCCTAAACCAGGAAGTATAGTCATTTAATGCGTTATCGGCCTTGGTATTTCTAATAGGAGCGTCTTTTTTATCTAATCTGACGCAAACTCCTCCAAGTTCATGAACTCTAGCCACCTCATTTGGATACCTTAGATCGCTTATTATGATAATATCGGCGGAAGAATCTAATAATACTAGATCCACCCATGTTTCCGCATAGACTTCTCGTAATTTATCTCCCACGCCAACCCATATCTCAACGGGATCTCTGCCCAACGTAGGTAATTTAATTGTTCTCGCGATAGGATGCTCCTCGTAATATTGAGCTGGCTGAAGTCCGTGACATTTATACAACTGATAGGATATATCCTTTACTTTGTCTGCGAAAGCTCGTCTCTCAGCCACCAAATCAGGTCTTCGGCTGTTGATAACCGCCAATAGAAATTTGGTAATGGTGTCTTTCCCAACTCGGCTTTTATGTCCAAAAGCAAGTATCTTTTGCTTCACTTCCACGTTGTCTCCTTAAAAGATTTTTTGTCTACAATTTGCCAGCTAGCTCTTTTTCAGAGCCGCAAGTTTTTGCTGAGCCATCCAGACATCATATTCCGCTTTTTTAGTTTGGTAATCTTCTAGTGCTTGCGGATAAGCCGCCATAGCTTCTTGATATTCCTCGTCCAAGATCCGCTTTTGGAGCTGATACTGGGATTCTTGCTCTCTTTGTTCTCCTTCGGAGTACATACGAGTATATGTAAGATATATTTCTGAGCTATCGTATTGTTCTGATGCTTGAAGAGTAACTTGGTTGATGTCTAAATTATGCTTAGCACAGGCTTTGAATAATTCTCCCAAATTAATATGAGACGGTGGATATGCATCCATCTCATCACGTTCATCATCTGTGAGATTTTTGTCAAAGAGCAGAAGTTCTCCGCAGGCTTGAAAAACTTCATAATAAATAAAGGATTGCTTGTTGGGAGAATGAAGTTTAGCTTTTTGGGGCTTCTTAGGTTTGATTGGCTTTTCCATGTGTTCCTTTAGCTAGTTTAGCCTATTTACCGCTGCTGCCGAAACCTTGGACTCCGCGAATCGTGTCCGACAATTCCTCGACAACTATGACTTCGGGTAAGGCAATGGGCATCAAAATACCTTGAGCAATGCGGTCGCCTTTATTGATGGTGTATTCTTTGTGGCTTAGGTTAACTAAGGCTACCTTTATTTCACCGCGATAACTTTCGTCAGCCACGCCTGCGACTCGGTGAATTCCGTGCTTAGCTGATAAACCACTTCTGTCGTGGATAAAAAAGGCATAGCCAGGAGGAAATTCGATGGCAATGCCTGTGGGCACAACAGTTCTAGCTTGATCCTCATCATCAGGATGAGGCATAAAACTCCTTGGCTGTAAAGTCACAGTTTTATGGGCATAAAGATCTAATCCTGCATCGGTTGGATTATTCCTCGTGGGAACAATTGAATCTTCGTGAAGTTTTTTTACTTTGAGAAAAGGAGCCAACCACTCAGTAACTGCGCCGCGACCATGTTTATCCATGCCTTATCTTTTACGTTAGTCTAAAATTAATTCAAGAGAGGTTATTATGATCTTCCGGCTGTCGCCGGCCTAATTTGATATAATAGTTTAATGCGAGATCGCCAGGTATTTGATATCGAACAAGATTTGCAAGAACTGCAAAATGATTCTTACTTTAACCCACAACTATTTCGCCTAGCCAATATGTTCGTAGGTTCTGCTGGCTATAACGAATGGATGGATGTGCTAGATTACTTAGCAGCTTACATCACAGAAGCCCAAAAATTAGGAGTAGACACACAAAAGGCTAGCCAATTAAAAGATGAAATCTATCAAACCTTTTTCGAGCCGGTAAACCGCAGAAATCCCATAACTCCCAACCGTTTAGTCGGGGTTTTAACCATGGCTATCTGGCCCAACCCAGATCCGCGTGATCCAGAAGCCGCTACTGCCAGAGCCACTTCCATTCGGCTTTTAGGGGCTGTTACCGTTGTAGATCTTGACCAATTAAAAGTTGTTCTTCTCCAGGTTATGGATGGACCAGGAAGACAAACTGGTTCTATGACTAAATTGCGTGGTATTTACACAGTTGCCGCTAAAGCCAATCGAAACTTACCTGCTACTCTTGAGGAAGCCGCGGGCATTAAAACACCACCCACACCAAAACCAGCTTCGGCCCCCAAACCGTCTCCTGCGTCCAAGGCTAAGCCGAAATTTTCTTCATCACCACCCCCACCGCCCCCGCCACCGCCGAGACCTTCAGAGGCATGTCGTGCCTGCGATGGTAGTGGTGTGCGTAAAAAGGTGGATAAGGAAAATGTGCTGCGAGAAACTGTAACTACCTGTTCTCGCTGTGGAGGTAGTGGTAAGGAACCTGTTACGGGTCCTCCCAAGAAAGGTCGTGGTGGCTGGGGCCGCCGCCCACAACAACCAGAGGATGAGGACGAGAAGGATGTCAATAAGGCGGCAGATAATTTCCTAAGAAGGCATGGCTTGGATCGATGGGGACGCCCTTAGTAGATCTGGTATCGCTTCATGTCACTTATTTCATAGAAAATTCTAGAAATCAATAGAAAAAGTTTCTTATGTTCCAAGCCCTTGTTTCTACAATTGTAATCTCCTACAATACATAGGTGGGAAAAAAGGGAAAATTCCATCGATCTTATGGCGTGGCCTGCGAAGCCAACGCTGGCAAAGTAGACACTTTGTGGGATTTAACCAAAGTCTACCGGAAATCTGCTTACTTAGCCGAACTGATCGAGTCGAAGCGCGAGCTTGGGAAGGCCGACATGTACGGCAACCCGGCCGCCGAGGCCAAGATCAAGAAGGTCGAGGCCACCCTCGGGCGGATGGACTACTACCACGTCGGCCGGTGCGGTCGCTGCGCCAGGCCCTTGACCGTGCCCGCCTCAATCATCAATGGGATCGGGCCGGACTGTGCAGCGAAGCACGGCCTGCCCAACGTGCTCGAACTGCTCGCGAGGAATCTGTGAGCGATGTCCAGCAATTCATGGACTTCGTGAACGGCCTGAAGGAACTGGGCCGCCAGCGGAGGGAGGCGCTCCAGCCGTTCAACAAGCGCCGTCTCCTGTTGATCGAGGAGATGGAAAAGAACAACGGCCAGCTCTCCGAGGAGAAGCTGGCCGAGTTGCGCGACCTCCAGAAGAAGTTCGGTCTACCTTCCGACTTCTAGTAAGGCGAAGGCATCCTCAGACGCGACGCCGAGTAGTCGGCTACGGACGTGCGAAATCGCGTCTCAAGGGTTACATAGGAGCATCATTCCATGAGTTACTATGATAATTCGAACTACTAGAAGAAAAGAAAATAGGCTGCAGTGAGTGCGGCAGCGACAGCAGCGGTATTAGGGGTTATTCCCATGCCTGATACTGGTCCTAGCCCTGACGGTCCAGGGCCCATCGCCGGACCTCTAGCTGGTCCCATCATTGATGGTCCCATTCTATAGGCCGGAGGAGATAGTAATAGTGGAGGAGGAAGCATTGGAATTGTAGTTGGCACCACAGCTGGAATAGTAGATGCTGATGTTGTTGGTATAGATCCAGCAGCGGGATCTACTTGCTGTGGCATAGGAGCTGTTTGATCAGCAATTCTGAGTGGAGTATCTGTTAATGCGACGTCGGCCTTACTTTGAATAGTTCTGGGGACCATAGGATCATCTGCGTATGGAAGCCTCAATTGCTGGGATCGAGTCGCTAAAACAGCTGATCTGTCCTGAAGTCTCTCGGACCTGGCCATTAATTGCTGGGCTTCAATGTCTCGTCCTGCGGACAATGCTGCTTGCCCTCTTTGCTCGACTCGCTCTGCTCTTTTTTCTACCCTTACTGAGCGTGCTGCTAGCATACGAGATCTGTCCTCGGGAGACATTTCTCTGGGGCCTTCCCCTCCTTCACGTCTCTCTCCTCTCGCACCTTTTCCGCGCCCTCCCAGTCCGCTGTGATAAGAAGAAAGACCGCTGTAATTCCCATTAATACCAGATATTTCGTAGCTCATGTCTATATATTAACAAATCAGTCAACTGTTTCATTAAATTTATCTAAATAAGTCTCCAGCTTTTTGGATCTAGAAGGATGACGTAGTTTGCGCAGCGCCTTGGCTTCAATTTGTCTCACTCTTTCTCTAGTAATTCTATAGATTTTACCTGTTTCTTCAAGAGTATAAATATATCCATCCCCGAGACCAAATCTTAATTTTACTATCTCTCTTTCTCTTGGTGATAGTGTGTCTATTACCTCTATTAATCTTTCTCTTAATATGTTCTTGGCTGCTGCATCAATAGGGCTGTCATTATTGGTATCCTCCAACATCTCCCCGAACATACTCTCTTCCTCGCCAGAAACGGGTTTGTCCAGAGACATAGGAGACTTAGAAACTTTTTGGATTCTGTAGTAGTCTGCTAGAGTAAAATCTGGATGTTTGAAGTTGACTCGTATTTGATCTACGATCTCTTCGGGAGTGGGCTCCTCTCCGGTTTCCTGTGTTAGCTTTTTAATAGCTTTTTCTATCTTGGATAGTTGCTCAACAATGTGGACTGGGAGTCGGATGACACGAGAGGAATCGCTTAGACTACGAGTAATACTCTGTCGTATCCACCAGGTGGCATAAGTAGAAAATTTGAAACCTCGCCGGAATTCGTATTTTTCTACGGCCTTGAGCAGTCCTGCATTTCCTTCTTGAATGATGTCTAGAAAGGGAACTTGGTTATTTCGATATTTCTTGGCAATACTTATGACTAATCGTAGATTTCCGTTAGCTAAGTATTTTTTAGCATCTTCATAGATATCAAATTTGATGGCTGTTAATTCTCGGCGTTTCTGAAATTCATCCCAAGAAATTAAATATCTGCTTTCATCGAATTCTTCAAACTTAAGATCTCTTAAATATGCATACATTTTATGTACGAACTTTATCTGAAGTCCACATTTTTCAAGTAGATGTATTGCTACTTTAATATAAGCATCTCGTATGTGAGGTATTTTAGTGATGATAATGCGTGAACGTAATACCTTTAACTGAAAGATATAGTTTTTGAGCATCTTAATCAGCTCGATTTTAGTGGAATGACTTAAGTTTGTCTCTTCAGAAAACTTTAAAGTCCTATCAAGGGCTTTATCTCCCAGTATCACTCCTTCGACCAAAGAAATGCTTCTTGAAAGATTTGGAAAAAAAGAGAAAACTAAAGTTCTGGATGCTTGCCGGAAATGATCTATTTTCTTGGCTAGATGTAATTCAGTTTCTCGATTAAGTAGTGGGATTTTACCCATTTGTTTCATATAAATAGATAGCATGTCATCACTATCAAGCGATGTATCAGGTACTTCTTCATGCTCTATTTCCAGTAGATCTTCATCACCGGGCTCGTCTTCATCTAAAATGTCAAAATCCATATTTTATTCCACCAGAATTTTAACTCCCAATGCATAAATTATATATGCGATGGGTTCGAGTGAATAATAATGGATTGAGGTCCAGTAGGATGCTTTTAAAAGAGTATTGATTAGCCTATATTTCACTACCTTCTATATAGAAGAAAACCTACAATAATCAAACATAAGACGGGTAGACCAATTTTAATAGGACTCAGCTCTCCGAGCCCTTTAAAGGAGGCTTCGGACGGCATTTCTACAGGGGCTAGATCAATTCGCGGTTTATCTCTAACTACTGACACGCTGGGCCTTAAGACCACCTCAGGTGCTTGGACGTTTTCCGCCCTAGAGCCACCAGCAATAGGCTTCTGAGAAAATTTGGGCCCGGTCCCTGTCCAATAGACACCGCCCTTTGCCTTAGCAGTGGGTTTTGTCTTGGGGGCTGATCCTACGGGACGGCGCAAAAAATTTCTTGCTCCCATCCAATTGAGATCTGTCCCTTTTTTCGCGATGTAGCTTGCGGGATTTTGGATTTGTTGTGTTACTTCACCTGTATCAACTGCAATACTCGGAGGAAGCACGGATTGCATCTCTTGTAGGGGAGTTTCGGCCTGACCATAATATTGGCCGAGACCATTAAAACTGGAAAATGGGTTTTTCTCGTACATAAATTGATTATAACATCTCTAAGGTTTTTGTGGAAATTAATTGTGTGAAGTTGATACTTAGATTGAGTGCCTCCTGTATTTCATCTTTTTTTAAATCTGAATATTTAAAACTACCCAACCTTTTTGATTTACGATGCTTATCAAATTTGTAACTCATACAGCCAGTATCCACAGAAAAATTTTGTAAAGATTTCAGACTTGCTTCTCGAAATTGGTTTGCTAATATTGAAATTGTCTCGCGGCCATAACTCAATGGTAGAGTGCCAGCCTTAGGTCCCGAACAGGACTATACCCCACGCTGGTAATCCGGGTTCAAGTCCCGGTGGCCGCTATAAACCCTTCCTGTTGCGAGAGTTAAGCCTGACATTGTGTCAGGCTTCTCTCATTTTTAGTGAGTTTCATAAGGACCCCATGACGGAAGCAAACAGAGAAAAATTGTTCTGGGCGCGCCTTGCACGCCACAAGAAACGAGCCGCCTTCAAGAAGGGTGATCGTGTTGACTATGTTCCACGTCCGACCCGTCCTTTCAACCCCCTCAATGATCGAGGGACCGTGTTCTCAATCACCGAGAATGGCCTTGTTGACGTCCGGTTCGATTCGGGGCCATCGGTAGTGCGATGCCTTCCTTGGCGACTTAAGAAATCAGATGCGGTCCTTTATTGATATAATGTTGTCATGGACGAATTATTAAGAATACTGCACCGTCGATATCGACAAGATCCCAACCTAGAAAACGCAACGATCTACATCAACGCCCTGGAGCGATCTTTAGCGGGTCTTTCGGATCCCAGCCCATTATATGATATTTGGATATCATCAGTGCTGGGCTTGTATGATCCCAATGGCGTGAACATAGCTGTATACGATTCTATTCATGATCTGACACTGCTTATTTTTGGGGAAGAAGCGGCCAGAGACCTCAGGCGTGTAGTAGACGGGACAGATAACGCTTTTTATTTGCCAGAAGGATCGGAAACGTGGTTGGATGATTACTTGGCGAAACTCAATTTCGTTTGTCAGTCTCCTACCTGTGAGCACGAGCATCCTGGATGCGCTGCTATGGTTGGCACAGGAGATCACTGCAAATGCTATGGTTGTTATGAATATGATGGGGTAGAAGGTCCTATCTGGCTTTGCTGGCATCACTATCAAATTATGCAAGGCGGGGATAGAATTTCTTTTCGAATCGACTGTCCAGGGCATAACTTTTAGTTTTGCAAAAAATTTACCCTTTTGACGATAATTTGTTATTATTAGAACATGACAAATATTTTCATTAGTTCTGTGATAACTGGAACAGCTACTCTGGCATCTGCCTATGCGCTCCAAAAACTCTACGAAAAAACCGATTTTCATCCACCGAACCCAGTATTCTGGTTTTTTATCGGAGTTACTGCACACGCTGGTTTAACTTTAGGAGGGCATCTTTTGAGCAAGATGCCACTTCCTGCACTTCCAACCTTAAATGGTTTTGGCGAAACAGTCCAAGAAATCGATACTATGATCAATACCTATCAGAAACACATTGCGGATTTGAATAAAATTCTAGCCTTAGGCAGCGCTGCTGGCAAGGCTGCTGCGCAACAAAAATTAACACAAGAACAAAAAGTTTTAGACGAGCTTCTTACTAAGAGAGACGACCTGCTGCAAGATTAAGCTAGAAGCTGGCTAGATCAGTTCTGGTCTTCGTCGTCATCTTCAGACTCTTCACCAAAAGTGTCATCTTCATCTTCATCTTCATCTTCATTTATATCATCCTCATCCATATCATCTTCGTCATCGTCTATATCATCTTCATCTGGATTAGACTGGTAATCCTCGTCGCCTTCTAACTCTTCTTCAAGCTCTTCTTCTTCTAATTCTTCCGGATTACTTTCATACTCTTCATTATCATCGTTCTCGGTGTCTTCATCATCTTCGAATTCCAAATTTTCCTCAACCTCAAAATCTTCTAATTCATCGTCATTAGAGTCTACCTCATCAACGGGATTAAGCTCCCACTTATCTGCTTTCTTGCATTTAGCAATGGGATTACACTGGCAACCAAGACTTCCTACACATTGCCCTTCTTTTTTTCCACACTTACATTTATCGGTTTTGGGTTCCGGATTGGCGGCGACCTTTTGATGGCTTATGGTGGGGCTTTTGGCAGGACTTTTAGAGCTTTTCACGCTTAGTTGTTGAATGTCCTGGCGCAAGACCATTTCTTTTGTAATATACACTTTATCATCGGGAAATATAGTTCTAGCCTTTCGGGCTACCTCCCGAGCACCTTCCATAGAGGGTGATCGCCCAACAACATAGTTAACATCCTGGCTTAGCTCCAAACAAACTAAGAACTCAGTTCTAAAATCGTGTCTCATAGTTCATATCATAACATTTTTTTGCAATTAAAAAAGATTTTGTATTCAAGATTGAATTTTCCTATCCAAGCCCTAGAGTTAGGGGATACGAGGCTGACATGCAGTTCGATTTCGATGCGGTCACTGCAGAAATCCAAAAAACATTCCAGAAAAACGAATCTCTGAAAAGTTTTCAGAGCTTAGTTGAGGATACTGCAAAGGATCCTCACAAATATTGCCGTAATTCGGCTGAATATCTGCGGAATGTATTCGAATATTACGGTTTTTATGAAGTGACAGATGTTTCTGGAGAGCCTATCCGGAGATGGCGTCTTTTCGATCAGTTTTTTCCTGTTAACGGGCATGAGGCGGCTCAAAATCAGATATACAACTATATTAAATCGTTTTCTGAAAATCGTAATAACAAAATCATCTTACTTCACGGCCCTAACGGTTCCGCCAAGACATCTCTTGTCTCATCGATCATGGCCGCCATGGAAGAGTATTCACAGAAACTAGAAGGAGCTGTTTTCTCCTTTAACTGGATATTCTCCGACGATGCTGAGCACGAAGTCGGCCTGGGCTTTAGTGTGTCTGAGTCTTCAGTTAAGAAGGCTAATTTCAGCACCGAATCCCTGGCGTTTGTTGAACCTGAAGATATTACATTCAAGCTCCCCTGCCCTATGAAGGACAACCCTCTTCTTTTAATTCCAGTCAAAGAAAGGAAAGAATTTCTGTCTTCCCTGGGGCTAAAGCGCCCGCCGCAGCACCTAATTAAAGGGGCTCTGTGCCAAAAGTGTCACGAAATTTATTCTCAGCTACTTGTTTCCTACAACGGTGACTGGAAACGAATCATTAGGCATATTCAGGTGGAACGTTTTGCGTTCTCTAAGCGTTTCCGCAAGGGCTTAATTTCCATTGACCCGCAGGAAACACCAGATGCAGGCTCCAGACCCCTGAACCTGGAGCAGTCATACAGAATCCCACGGGTTCTGGCTATGACCTCTATTTTCGAACCGTTCGGTGACCTTATAGATGCCAATCGTGGAGTTGTGGAATTTAGCGAGTTCTTCAAACGTCATGTTGAAAATAACAAATATTTGCTATCCACGGCAGAATGGGGAACTATAAATCTTAAGAGCTTTACTGGTTACCTGGATTGCGTCATCTTTGCAACATGCAACGAGATAAACTTGAGCACATTCAAAACCAATCTAGATTGGCCCTCGTTTAATGGTAGATTCGCTTATGTGCGAGTACCCTACCTTTTGCGTTCGTCTTACGAACTACTCTCCTGCCAAAAAATTATTAAAGAGCATGCTCATTCTACCCACGTTGCGCCTCACACCGATGAGGTATTCGCTCTGTGGGCTGTGGGTACTCGGCTTCGTAAATCAGAGCACCCTCTGGCGGGCAAGCTTACTCATATCCAAAAGGCCCTACTCTATGACAAACAAATACCTCCCCCGAGTTGGCCAATGAAAGATCAACAAAATTTGGTCAAGGATTTACAGAAAATCGTCACGGAATACGAAGATTCGAGAGCTAGGCTTATCACTAAGACAGCAGACGATGCTTCTTACGAAGGCCGAAGTGGTGCTTCTTTCCGAGATATGGAGAATATCATAATCAATGCAGTCTACAAGAAGAATTATTTATCTCCACTCTCTCTCTTCAACTCTATCGAGGATATAATTAAACACAGTAGTATCTACGAGTTTTTGCGGCTTCATCGGGGTAACGATGGTGATACTGCATACGAAAAGGGCCACATCGAGCCCAAGATACTATTAAAAGACGTAAAACTACATTACTACGAACAAGTTAAAAAGGATATTCGCCAAGCAGCGGGCTTAGTCGCAGAAGCGGAATATACTAAACTGTTTGAACGCTACATGCAGCACGTTAAGGCCTGGACTCGCGAAGAGAAGATCCAGAATACACAAACGGGTGCTTGGGAATCCGCAGATGAACGTTTGATGACACGGCTGGAAGTTAAACTGGGGATTAAAACGGACAATGCAAAAGATCACCGAAAGGATATGTTCAACAAAATTGCCTCTTGGGCAATAAAGAACGACATTTCCAAAGGAATCCCTTACGACAAATTATTTGCAGACTTCCTTGACGCGTTGAGGAAAAACAGCGATAATGAGCAAAAGGCGCAAATCCAGGACTTAGAGAAGTATATGCTGCTACACAATACTGACGACTGGAAGCTGGTTCCCGAAGAAAAACAAGAAGAAGTCAACACAGCCATTCAAAACATGCTGAGTTTGGGATATACGGAAGCATCCCTCAAAGAAGCTGTTGGATGGACATTCGGATTTAAGGAAGGTGCGTAAATGGCGGATTTGGCAGATAACCTCCTTAGCAAGTACTCCAACCGTGAGTACTACAAGGATTTGGTTTGGACGGGCTCCTACAAGGCGTATTTGGATCTAGTCAGAGAGGATCCACTTATCGTAAGAAACTCACACCAGAGAGTTTACGATATGGTGGTTTCTCCTGGTTTCGAGGACTACACCAAGTTTCGGCAAAAGATGCGCCGATGGAAGTTCTTCAACGACCCGGTCGGCCTGGGCAAGGATGCTATCTTCGGCATCGATGCGGAGTTGAACGAATTTGTTCAGCTGCTAAAGGCTGCTGCTGAGGGCTATGGTGTAGAGCGCCGTATTCTGCTGCTGCACGGTCCGGTGGGATCTTCTAAATCGACTATCGCTCGTCTCTTGAAGAAGGGGCTAGAACATTATTCGAAGACGAAGGAGGGTGCTCTATATACCTTCCAAATCCTCGATACCGAAGCAACGGAAAGTGAAGGAAAAGAAGTCTGGGTTACTTCTCCGATGCACGAAGAGCCCCTCAAGCTTTTGCCGGATGAGGTTCGTGAGGACTTCATTAAAGATCTTTTTGAGGGTCGTCCCCTTCGCTACCCGATCACGGCTCACCGTGGAACGCTTGACCCTGCATCCCGCAAATTCTTCTCCATTTACATGGAGGAACTGAAGGGTGATTGGGAACGAATCATTCACGAGCGTATTCGCGTCAAGCGAATGACCATCTCGGAGAAGGATCGTGTAGGTATCGGCACTTACCAGCCGAAGGATGAGAAGAGCCAGGATGCGACGGAACTAACTGGCGATATCAACTATCGCAAGATCGCGCAGTATGGTTCGGACAGCGATCCTCGCGCCTTCAACTTCGATGGTGAATTCAACGTTGCCAACCGTGGTATCATCGAATTCATCGAAGTGCTCAAGCTAGAAACGGCCTTCCTCTATGACCTGCTAGGCGCGACGCAGGAGAAGAAGATCAAGCCCCGCAAGTTTGCCCAGACCGATATCGATGAGGTAATCATCGGGCATACGAACAACCCGGAATACCGTAAGCTGGTATCCAACGACTTCATGGAAGCTCTCCGTGACCGAACCATCAAGGTGGATATTGGTTACAATCTTGAACTCGCGGAAGAGATCAAGATTTACGAGCGTGACTTTGCCAAGCCGGTGAAACACGTTGCTCCGCACACCCTCAAGGTGGCGGCGATGTGGGCGGTGCTGACACGACTCAAGGATCCGAAGGACTCGCAACTCAACGTCATGCAAAAGCTCAAGCTTTATGACGGCAAGACCCTTCCTGGCTACACCATCGACAACGTGCAAGAACTCCGGACTGAGGGTAAAAACTCGTCTGAAGGCATGGATGGTATCAGCCCGCGCTTCATTCAGGACAAGTTGTCGAAGGCGTTGGCTAATGACCGCTACTCTCACGTCAACCCATTCATCGTCATGAATGAGATCCGTGATGGCCTGGCAAACCACGCACTGGTTAGCAACAAAGACGCCAAGCAGAAATACGAGGCGCTTTTGGATATGGTCAAAGAGGAGTATACTGACATCGTGAAGAACGAAGTCCAGCGTGCCATTGCGGCAGATGAAGATGGTATCGCTCGTCTGTGCGCTAACTATGTTGATAATGTGAAGTCCTTCTGCCAGAAGGAAAAGATGAAGAATAAGTATACGGGACAGGATGAGGAAC
>Ga0315288_10006447_pt1 | contig 14874 bp, 10 predicted proteins | sample YL17G11_20_MG_FD_203454 | JGI IMG/M metagenome (GOLD analysis project Ga0315288, IMG submission 203454) | Sediment microbial communities from Yellowstone Lake, YNP, Wyoming, USA - YL17G11_20 | ecosystem: Environmental > Aquatic > Freshwater > Lake > Sediment | place: USA: Wyoming | collected... | reverse complement strand
GTTCCCCTCAATAAGCAGGGTAACGTTTTCTAGCGGTGTGTCGGACTTGCCATCGATCAGCTTGCCGCATTTGATCGCGGTGATCTTGGTCTGAGCGACACCGGCAACGCCGATGAACAATAACAGTGCAAGCAGTGCTTTCAGAGATTTCATACTATCCTCCTCATTGAACAAGAAAAGGTGAGGCATCAGTACAGAGTCAGCCCCAATGTCTCACGCTCATCTGGTGTACAGTTTGAACAACCTGCTGGAAATAACCCCGGAAGTGCCCCAAAAGCTTGTCGTCATTGAGCCGCCTTCTCCAGGTCGGCAGCGACCGACTCGATCAACTCTGCGTGCGCTCTCAGCGCAGCAGCGACGCGAGCTATCTCCTGTTCTGCCTCTTTCCACTGTTCCTGCTCAATCGCCTCGCGCACACCCGGGATGGTCTTGACCCCATAGCCGGTGTAGAATCCGGGCGCGTAGATGAGGTTTTTGAACCATGGCCGGCCGGGAAGACCCTCGGGACTAATCAGCAAACGCTCTGACTGGATAAGTTTCTGATTGATCTGGCGAAGCGATTCTGCCGAGGGAGAGGCGGCGGAACGCGAGATCGCTTTCGACGCGTTGGCGTAGCGCTCAGCGCTCTTGGTGAGTGCGTCGAGAGAATTTTCCAGGGGAGCGAAGTTCAAGTGCGGCGGAATCTCCTTCGTCTTCGGAGCAACCCTCGGCTCCTTGGGATCCGCCGTGGCAACGTACACCCCCTCTGCAATCTGGCGATTGCGTTCTTTGATCTGCTCCTGCGTGCTGCCGAGCAAACGTTTGAGTTCGTCAACGTAACGCCGCACCGTTTCCGAAAAATTAGTGAATTGGAACGGCAGAATGCTGGCATCGGCCGCGCGGAGCACCGCTGTCCCGACTGTCTGTGCAAGGGTCCTGCCGTACGAGAAATCGGTGTCGGCGAAATGGGTGTACCAATATATATCGTCGTAGATGGAGTGATAGATTCCGCCGCCGTCTTCGCCGCCGTAGCCCATGTCGAGCGCGGCTATGCCGAGATGATCCAAAAAAGCAGTGTAATCGGAGCCTGAGCCAAGTGCGCTGATCCGCAGATCCTCGCGGGTCCGCGCTTCTTCACGCTCCTCCGCTAATTGGGCGACGGCAATGCGCTGAAGCTGATTTCGCTTCCACACGGAGAGATTTGTCTCGGGATCTACGATGTCGCGTGCAACAGCGTTCACGAATTTCTCAAGAGAGTGTGAACCGGAAACGCCCAGGAAGCCCCGTCCGTTTGAGTCAGAGTTGATGTAGAGGACGGCTTTTTGCCTCAGCTCGTCTGCGTGAGCCTCAACCCATTCTGTGGAGCCGAGCAATCCCTCTTCTTCACCATCCCACAGACAGTACACGATGGTCCTCCTCGGTTTCCATCCTTTCTTCAGCAATTCCGAATACGCCCTCAGTTCTTCCATCTCTGCAGCAGCTCCGGAGGAGGGATCCTGCGCTCCGTTCACCCAGGCATCGTGATGATTGCCGCGGATAATCCACTCATCCGGATAGTCAACTCCCGGGATCGTGATGATGACGTCGTTCAGCGTTTTGATATTCCAGTTCGATTTGACGTTCAAATGCACCTTTGCAGGTCCGGGTCCAATTTTATATGTGAGAGGAAGCGCGCCACGCCATCCGTCGGGTGCCACGGTTCCCTTCAGTGAAGAGAGCAACGGCTGCGCGTCCGCGGAGGAAATGGGAAGGACAGGAATCCTCGTAATGGTCTTTGCGTCCTTGATATCAAGACGTTTCGCATCCTGTGTCGCGCCGATGCCGGGCGTCAGGGGGTCGCCGGGGTAGAGAGGCATATCCATGACACTGCCGCGCTGAACGCCGTCCTTTGGCCGCCAGGGACCCGCCGGAAACACGTCGCCTTGGAAGTAACCGTCCTCTTTCGGGTCTGAGTAAATAAGACAACCGACCGCGCCTTTTTCTGCAGCAAGCTTCGGTTTGATGCCGCGCCAAGAAGCGCCATAACGGGCAAGAACGATACAACCTTTGACTGAAACTCCAAGCCGCTCAAGCTGTTCGTAGTCCTCCGGGACTCCGTAGTTCACATAAACGAGAGGTGCGGTGACATCGCCGTCGATCGAGTATGCGTTATAGGTCGGGAGCTGTTCGTTGTGTTGGCCCGAGGTGGGATCGACGCTGAAGGCGGGTTCTTGCATAATCGCCCTGAATTTCTTCGGTTCGACGAGCTCAACTGACCGCTCCTTCGGTGTCGGGAGAAGGACTTGAAATGTCTCGATCTGTGCGTCAAGACCCCACTGCTTGAAGGTTGCCACGAGCCACTCTGCGTTGTCCCTGTTGTAGGCCGACCCCACATGGTGTGGTCGCGCGGCCAACCGCCGCACATACTCGCCTATGCGCTCAGGGGCCGGGATGGTGCGAAATGTCGTTTCCCAGCCGGGTTTCTCGGATTGGGCAAGCATCATTGACGACGTTGTAACAAGAAGAAAAGCGAAGAAATGCAGTTTCATGCTGGCCTCGGAGGATTGTCGAGTTGATGGATGCTGATGGAGCGCCGCTGTGAGTGCGCCGCGAGGAACGACAAGAATATGGAGATTCAGAGACAAACAAGCAAGAACTCGCAGTAACGTCGATGTTCGTGTTGCAGCACTTTCTTTCAGCGAATGAGGGTGGTCTTCTGCAGAGAATAGAATTGGGGGAAGTGGTTCGCCGTGCGAGTGACGCTCATTTCATAAGTTTGCTGAGCAGGTATTCGACCTGGACGTTGTTGAGATGATTTTCCATGTGGCGCAAGTTCTCGCGGTATCGCTGAATGAAAGGCGCAGCTTCAGGAATGGCCAGCGGCTTGATCGCGTTCTCAGCACCTTTAAGATGACTCCGGAGCTTGTCGAACAACGCAGCAAACGCGCCGGTCAGGACGAGGTCGTCTCCCACGGGGGCAAAGCTCATTCTTCCTGATGAAGCTTTCTTCGTGTGGCCCAGAAGAAACTGGGCGGCATAGTTGAACCGTTTTCGTTCGAGATCTGCTTCAAAATCCCGGAGGTCATCAATGACTTGACCGATGATTGCCATCCTGTCGGCAAATCTGAAGATTGACGGAATATTATCTTCCTTCTTTGCTTTCAAGCAAATTGCTGCCGGGCCGATCTTGAATATAGAATTCACCCCGCTGTACGCAGTTTCCAGTCGGTGGATGCTTGATCCAAGCACACGTTGGAGTGCATCGACCTCTATGGTCGATTGCGCAGCTTTCTTGAGGCAGCCCCTGTACAGAGTCCAGAATCTTGACGAGTGCGCAAAGTATTTTGCCAAAACTCTGTCTGCTTCAAGCAAAAACAGATCGGAAATATAAATCAAGGCCGGGGAGTGAGCGTCCCCGTCGAACAGATCATCTTGAATTCTGCCGAAAAGAAAAAGAGAGTGCTGTGCCCATGCGATATCATCGAAGAATGCCTGCGTCGAAGGAGTACGAATCGGAATGGCGACATGGCGATTCTCGAGCCAGCGTGGAATCTCTTTCCAGTATGGGTGTCCCTTCGTGGAGGTAAGGTGTTGTTTGTGGGGGTGCAACTGACGATAGCGTCGGAACTCTTCACGGAACACGGGAGAGAGCGCGGAAACGTACTTCTCCACCTGTGATTGAAGTGAAGTCATCAACAGAGTAATGCGCTGATTTGTTTCTTCGGATTAGTGAAGTTGTCTGGAAAGCGCTGCTCAGCGAAGCAAGGTTCTTTATTCTGACCAGTGACTATAAACTCTCCCAGTCCTCTTGGGCCTCGAAGTACTCCGCCGGAGTCTGCTGCGCAGACAATGGAAAGAATTTTGCCCGTTGCGATGGATCCAACGGTGCCTCACCTGCAGCCTTGAGAGAACAGCATACAAATGCCATCAACTTGATCCCGGCTTTGGACGAGACATTCTTCTGCTTGAATGTGCCATTTTCTTCGTACAGGAGATTTAAGATCTTGGTACTTACAGCGGCCTCGCTTACAAGGAGTGTAATGGCGGCGAGGGCTTCCTCGCGGTTTCCGCTGAGGATTCTCCGGCGATAATTTGCGTTGTGTACTGTCTCGAACAGCACTTTCCGGAGGGCTTCCTTGTAGTCGGAGAATGCTTGCATAGTGTGGCCTCCTCTATGGTGAAGTGAAATGTCAGCGCACGAGTTGTGCCAGGCGCTGCTTGATTCCCAATGCGGTTGCGCTTGTTGAATCTTGCTTCAGGAAAGCAGTATAGTGCTCGCGGGCCTTGGTGGTGTTCCGGGATGATTCGAAGATTCGTCCAACGGTCCAGTGGGCATTAATCCAGGACTTGTCAACCCGCAGCGCCAGAAGATAGTTCGATATTGCTTCCGTAATGTTCCCCTTACTGTAGAGCACCTCAGCTAACTCATCGTAGTACTGTGGGGTCTTCGGATTCATAGATACGGCCGATCGGTAGCAACGAATCGCCTCGTCCGCGAAGCCTTGCGATCGGTACAGACCGGCAAGATCGGCGTAGGCACGGTCGAGCGTCCTTTCCAGGAATCGTGCCTGGTCGCAGCATTGTTTTTCGAAGCGTAGGGCTGCGGCCGTGTCTTTTTCTATCAGGGCGAGGATCGCTTTGAGGCCGTAGATCTGATGGTAAACCGGCTTGATGGAGAGAGAACTATCGAGCGTCGCCGCTGCTTCCGGGTATCTCTTCAGGTTCATGTAGCATCGCGCAAGCTCAAATGCAAATAGCGAATTCTGCCATTTCGAGCGTGACACTTCGAGCAAGGCCTCCAGCGCTCCGGTGTTGTCTCCGAGCTTCGAGCGCAGGGAGCCGATGGCCATTAACAACAAGTTGTCGCCCGAGGAATACTCAAGCGCGTTTTCGAGATGCCGTACCTGCGCAGCGGAGTCCCCGGTGATTTTTGCCCCCGACCAGTCAATCATTTCCTGAAGAAACGGATTTGCCTTTGGCTGAAAGGAGAGGAGAATTTGATAATGCTGTTTCGCTTCCTCGAGCTTCCTTTTGTTCACGAGTCCTGTGAGCAGCCATATCCGCGGTGAGATGAAAGTGGAGTCAAGTTCGAGTGCACGACGATTGAATTTTTCCGCCCCGGCCTGTCCTTTGAAATTGTATTCGCTGGAGCGTTGAAAAGCCCGCAAGGCGTCAAGATTCAAGGTGCCGCCGGCGAGCCACGGCTTGAGTTCCGTGTGTTTGTTCGACATGAGGTAGATGAGGACTTTCTTCGATATGCGCTCGATTGCCCGGAGAAGATCCTGACGGATTTGTACAAAGACCGTATCCTGGAACTTCGTGTCCATCGTCTCGAGGTCGACAATGACCGTCCGGATCAGATACTCTGTACCTATCTTCGTGATCATGCCGTCGATGACAAGAGAAGCACCATCGTCGCGGACGCGCCGGTACAATTCTTCATCCCTCCGCGGATCAAAACCGGCGAGCCGGGATCCCATCGAAACGTTTAAACCAAAAGGCTCCCTGACGGCGTAACTACCATTGCCAGCGAGCTCGAGGGACAGGAACCGCTGGATCAAGGTTGGCCAATCGTAGATTTCGTTAAGGCCTGAGTCGATTTGGAAGGGAAGGATAGTAAGTTGTTTATTCACTCCGGCGGTGGGTGGTGAAGGTTTTGAGCTCCCGCCCCATCGCCATTCGAGCTGTGAAAACATCAGTGCCACGATGAGGACGATCAGCGCGATGAAGCCGACGCGCATTGCTGTCGATTGTCGACGCCATGTGGCGGCCCTGGTCACGGGGAGGGGTCCGGTCACGCCAAGAGCGCTGAGCACGTCGGTGATCGACGGATATCGATTACACGGATCTTTTTGCAGACATCGCGCACAAAGTGCAGCGAGTTCATCCGGGGCATCGGGTCGAAGTTCTTTGAGACTCAACGGCTCCTGGTTATTTATGGAGTACATCAACGCAGGAGTATGTTCTCCCTGGAAGGGGAGTCGCTGCGTCAACATTTCGAAGATCGTAATGCCGAAGGCCCAGATGTCACTTCGGGTATCCACCGTGCCGCCCTGGATCTGTTCGGGCGACATGTAGGCGATCGTTCCGATGACGTCGCCCGATCGCGAAACCGTGGTTTCGCCCATCAATTTCGCAACACCGAAATCGAGCACCTTCACCGTGCCGTCGGTGGCGATCATGATATTTGCGGGCTTCAGATCGCGGTGCACAATCCCCTTCGCATGTGCCACAAAGAGAGCATGAGCAAGTTGCGTGGCGATCGATTGCACGCGTTCAATGGAAAGACGACCTCGCCTGATGACACTCTTCAGGCTCTCACCCTCCACATATTCCATCGCGATGAATGTGTGTGTCGTGTGTGCCGTGGCGTCTTCGACGGCATCGAAATCAAATATGGTCGCGATGTTTGGATGGTTTAGCCGCGCGGCTGCCCTGGCCTCCTGAAGAAGACGAGCGCTTTCCTCCGAATTGGCTTCAATACGCTGAGGAAGAAACTTGAGGGCAACAAGGCGGTTCAGTTTGGTGTCTTGGGCTTTGTAGACAACGCCCATTCCGCCTTCACCGAGTTTCTCGAGAATCCTGTAGTGGGAAATCGTCTGGCCGATCACGGTATCGTGCCTTGCGGTTTTTGGGGGTAACTCGGCAGCACGTACTCAGGACCACGGGTGTCTCTTCGGAAACCCCGCCGGGGAGTGTGGCAGGGAACAAAACTAACTACGAATATAGTAAACGGCATGTCAACTTTCTCAACAATAAGATTATGCCACTCAGAGGCGATGCAGAAGCCTGATTTTACTGCCTTTTTGGACTCATGGTCTGATCGGGTGCAACGAGGCCTGGGAACAAATGCCCCGTGTCCCTGGTTGAATGAGCAACTCGTATTATCAGGGCGGCAATGACCGATGTGTCGGGTTCCACGGACCAGAGTTCCAATCCTTTCGTCCGCAAGATGTTTCGAACGGTTGTCATCAGATCATCCTCCTCACGTCAAAGAAATCCAACGGAATACGACCGTGGCCTATCGTCTGCAATGATCCCCATGGCCAGGATCTCGCGACATATGACACTGATCTCTTGAGATGCGGACGATTTCTTGCGCTTCCCCGGGGGACCGGGCGCTAATTTATTCGTCGCATGACGACAATGGTGATGTCGTCGGATTGGGGGTGGCCTGCGGCGTGATTCTTGACGGCCGCGACGAGGTGATCGATGATCTCTGATGCTGAGGAGTTCTTGTGCTGATCGATGACGGCAGCGATACGTTCTTCACCGAACTGCTCTTCCTGAGCGTTCATCGCTTCGGTGACGCCGTCCGAGAATGCAACGAGCAAACTGTCTACTTCGAGCGGGATCAATTCTTGTTCGAACGCAAAGTCAGGTAGCATGCCGAGCGGTATGCCGCCGGTCTTCAAGCGCTTGGTATCAGACCGGCTGCAACAAAGATAGGGGTTTTCGTGGCCGGCGTTGGAGTAGTAGAGCTGGTGATTTTCTGGATTGAGGATCGCGTAAAAGAGCGTAGCGAATTTCTCCGGACTCGTGCTCTGAAAGAGCAATTGATTAGACCGTTCGAGACATGCTTTGGGGGCAACGGTCGATATCGTTTGCCCGCGCAGCGTGGCCTGAAGGTTAGCCATAAGCAGGGAAGCGGGAAGGCCCTTGCCGGAGACATCGCCGATGCAGAACGCCCAGCGGTGTTCATCGACCGGGATAAAGTCGTAGTAATCTCCTCCAACTTCCTGTGCCGGGATTGACTTGCCGGCGATCTCGTAACCGGCAATCTCAGGAAGTGTGTGTGGCAACAATTCTGTCTGGATGCGGGCAGCAAGACGAAGCTCCTCCTGCATCTTCATCAGCGCTAGTTCCTTCTCGTGCAGGCGGGCGTTTTCGACGACCTGACCAGACTGTGCGGCAATAATGGCGAGTAATCGCTGGTCATCATCCGAGAATGACTTCGCGTCTTTCTTGTTATAGACCGTCAGCACGCCGCGCACTTCGGATTTGACCATCAGCGGCACCGCTATCAATGAGTGTATCGAATCGTCCCAGACGATCCCGCGAAACCGTTCATCACTCTTGGGGTCACCGATGACGAGGGGCTTCTTGTTGAGATGCATCCACCCGAGAAGTGCTTGGCTAAAATGAAAGTGCTCTTGCTCCCCCGACGAAGCCATCGTCCGGACAAGTGTTTTCATGGATTGCTCGGACTGCTCCTCGACGAGCGTAATGACACCCTGTTCGGCTCCGACTGCGCGCAGCGAGCGGCGGACAATCGTCTGGATAATCTCTTGTGTGTTGAGAGACGCTCCGATGGCGCGGGCAAGATCGTTGAGAACAGAAAGCTCCTCTACCGCGCGCTTGAGCCGCTTGTTTTCTTCCTCAAGCGAACGAAGAACGGGATCTTGACTTGCCTGCTGCGGCATTCGCGCCCGGAGGTGGTGTGTGGAAACTGGTGATTTATAGAAGTCACAACAACGTTGTGGGGGGAATGATTCCTATGGTATAGTAAGGAAAGGGGAGGTCATATTCAATGAAGCGTATGCGGTCCTGAGCATGTACCGTGTCTGAACGGCTTACTGGGCATAGGGAGTCACGATTTGAAGCCGGTTACTTCGCCCAGTTCTTGGTTTCGGGCGACGGTTTCCAGGATGATTCAGGTTCAAAGTACTCCCAGAGCACTCTCGCGACCTTGCGCAACATGACGTTCCCTTCGTTGTCGTCCTCCCATCGCTGATCTTGCTGATTCTTGGTCATCACACAGTAAACGTAGTCACCTGAAGGGGCGTTGACCAGGAGGACCTCGGACTTTGATGCGTTGACGGCTCCGTTCTTCGTTGCCACATGAATGTTGGGCGGAATCTGAGAAGGTCCCTCTCCGTCCCAGTATTGTTTTGAGAGAACGCGGAACATCTGTTCGCTTGCGGCCGGACTCACGGCATGCCCCTGGTAAATCGTCATCATGAGCGTTGCCATCTCGTGTGGTGTGGTCTGCGCCCATTGATAGATCGCTCGCTGTGCCTCCCGGCCGGGTGTTCGGGAATTGACCCGCGTCTGGTGAAATCCATTGGCCTCAAGCCACTCGTTGATGGTTGTTCCGGTTCCAGCCAGCTGCTGCAGCCAGAGAGCAGCGGTGTTGTCGCTGAGCGTAATCATCAGCATAACAATTTCTGAAAGCTGGATTTTTGTGCTGTCGCGGAATGAGCCGGCGACACCATCATCATACTTCAAGGAATCCCGGTACACCAGCTGCTGGTTGTATTTCAATTCTCCCTTCTGAATCTTGTCGAACACACCGCATAAAATGGGAACCTTCACCATGCTCGCCGTGGGGAAGAGCGTATCGGCCTGTATTGCTGCTGTCTGACCGGTCTTGAGGTGCCGCACATACACGCCGACATCTCCTTTGAACCCTTTGACAAGAGCGTCAATCTTCTGTTGGAGTATTTCATCCGTGTGTTCTCTGAAAACCGCTTGGGATGAAGTGCACGAAACAAAGAGGCACGCGAGACAACAGGCGGCCAGAAGATAGAGTGTGAGTTTTACCTTGGTACCCATGGAGTGATGTCCATCTATTCTTTGAGAATGACCTGCTCGCCAATTTCGAGAATTTTGACATGCTCCTGTAAAGAGCGTTCCATAATAAGTTTCTGCATGATATTCTTCGCGTACGAAGCTTCCGGTTCCAGTCCCTGGAAGAATGTCTCATGATGAATCGGAATCAGGAGCTTCGCGCCGACATCTTCAAAAATGTGCAGAGCTTCTCGTGGATCAGCGTGGACCCGACTCATGAAATCACGAGGTTCGATGGGAGCGATAGGGATGAGAGCAAGATCGATCTTGAAGCGACGGCCGATGTCTTTGAAGAGCTCGGGATCGTAGCCGGTGTCTCCCGCGAAGAAAATGGTCGTCCCGCGGTATTCAATCACGTAGCCGGTCCACGTTGGTTCGGCATTCCAGGCAGCGTCGAATCCGTAACGCCCGCCGAAGTGTCGCACCGGCACTGGTGTAATTCGCAGTCCGTCGTCATCAATGGTCTGCCAGGCCCTGGCTGCGTGAAGCTCGGAAAAACCAAACTCGGGTGTGTAGGCAAGGCCTCCCACTGGCACATAAAGACTCGCTGCCTTTGGAAGGACATCAAGACTGCCGTACGCGAAATGATCAAAATGGATGTGAGAAATCAAGATGGCATTCAGCCGGGTAATCGCATCCGTGTCGATACCGGGATCCTTCGACCGTTTTGCCATAAGGCCGACGGTTCTGGTGAAAACGGGATCTGTGAGAATGACCTTGTCGTGAATCTGGATAAGGACCGTAGCGTGACCGACCCACAGCAACGAAAGGCCGACGTCCGGACGGAGCGGGGAAGCGACCTTGTTCTCAATCGGCTCTGTTGGCTCTGACATCTGGGACATGGATTTGGCAAAGAAACGGGACACAAGACTGTTGCATCCGCAAAGCATCAGCGAGAAAGCGAGTCCGAGAGTAACAGTCACAATTCTGTGATTTCTTGGGGGGAGGTGGTTCATCGGTGGTGAAATGGTGAATGCTTTGGTCAAGCAGTTTTCTGAAAATGGAAACCACCCCCGATGGAAAGCATGGGGGCAAGCAAGACCTGCCCGCCGAAGTGGTGCCACAAACGCAGGCGGTTGGTCTTCTTTCTCGGGGATTTGGTCTCGACTGGCACGTTAGAAAAATCGCCATTCAATCGTGCCCATCCACATCTCTGGATCAGAGCTGTGTTTGAAGTTGAACTCAACAAATCCGAACAGTGTGGTTACCCCGACGACCTTGAACCACGGCGATGAACCGGCGAAAGCATACTTCGCCATTCCGACGTTCAGGCCGAGATACTCACCGCGCTCTATCAATGGAATGTGTCCGATGAGCTGGGCCGAACTGCCGAAGTAGGATCTTCCTGTTTTTCGCGTGGAGATCTGTCCTGTGACTTTCAGCTCGATTGATCCAGTGAATCGTGCCGGCGGGACAACGAACAATGAATGCCACGGTGAGACTTTTCGGGTCATCCCAAACGAGTACAGAAGGGGCGTTGCTTCCCATTCGAATGCGAACGGAATGTCGCCGGGATGCGAAATGACCATCATGCTTGGGATCGCCTGGTACGGAAGCCAGGCGGAAAAGCGGCTTGGCGGCTCGGGCTGCTGTGCGCGAGCTGGCGTTAGGAACCAAGTTGTGATGACAAGTATGAAGATTGTTGAGCGTGCAGGTTTCATATCGGCCGGACAAACACTTTGTCTTGTACTTCGGATGGAGGAAAAAGTATGGATTTCTATCCGAAAAAGAAAATGCCCCGCACGGTTAATGCAGGGCATTGTGAAGGTGAAATGTAAGTTCGTTATCGGACAATCTTTGCTGCGCGGAGCTCACCGGCTAAGCGGTCCGCTTTGTAAATGTTCTCCAGTGCTTCAAGAATGCCGGCGGAGTGAACGCTGACGCAGCGCATTGCCTCCTCGGTGGAAATCAAATCATTGGGAAGGCTTTCAATGTTACCGTCGAACGCGATTCCGACGAGTTCAAGCTTCTTGTTTACTACCGGGCTGCCGGAGTTACCGCCGATGATGTCGTTCGTGGATGAGAAATCCAGCGGTGTACTCATATTGAAACTTGCAGGCGGATTCTGCCAGCGCTCGGGAAGTGTGTAAGGAAATTTCTTGCTGAAAGAGTAATACCGATCGTACATTCCATAGAAGGTTGTGAATGGTGGTGCGATTGTTCCATTGTATTCATAGCCCTTGACAACACCATCGGCGATACGTAACGAGAATGTAGCATCCGGTGGGATGGAGGTTCCGTATACACCAAAGAAGGCTCTTCCCAGCAGTTGCACCTTTCCCTGCTCTTTCGAGGTCAAATCTGCCCACTTTTCACGGACTTCCTTCGCCCGGCTCGCCGTGGTGACGACGAAGGATATGAAAGGATCTGTGGATCGCAAAACATTATCTGGATCGCCATTGAGGAGCCGCATGACTTGGTCCTTGCTGGAAAGGATAGTGGACTTGCCGAGTTCTGCAGCCGCTACGGCAGGCGATCGACCCGCAAGAATCGTGTTCAGCGCGGCGTAGCTTGAGCCCAACCCCGCTTTCATATTGGTGAGGTTGAGCGTCAAGACTTCCTGTTCAAGCTCCGTATTGATCGGCCGGTAGAAACGAGCCTTCAGCGAGTCAAGCATCCCTCCCTTGAACTGGTTATTGCGTTCGCTCTCTGGCATTTTCATCTGGTTGGCAAACGCAACAAGGTTTGATGCGACTATGAAATATTGAGAGACACCGATCGACCGAGGACCGAAGTTGTAGCTTTGGTACTCCCCAAAAATCTTTCCTTTTTCCACCTGGAGAGCGGCAACCTCATCCCAAATGGGTTCATACTGAGTCTTCAGTTGTGGATTGGCGAGAACCGCTTGTTTGAATGTGCGCTCGAAGTCCCACTTCTTTGCTAGCAAGATCGGATCATGTACACCCTTGACTCGTCCGCCAAAAAGTTTCTGGGAGTTGGCCGTATTCAGCAACTGTGTTTGATATCGAAGCCGCTGGTCTGGATGTTTCGCGATGTGGTCTGAAAGTATCCGAACCATATTGTCGAAATTCTTGAAGTTCAAGGGAACGGAGCAATCTCTCAGGAATTCGATCTGTGAGTACGTGTAGAGGCGGTTTGTACGGCCAGGATTTCCAATGACAAAAACAGGTTCGTTCTCTGCAGCGCCTGTAGGGCTCCACTTGAAGTAATTCGGACTTTTCAGTGGCTGGCCATTATCGTCATACACACGAAAGAAAGAAATGTCCAAGGAGTATCTTGGATATGTGAAGTTATCATTGTCGCCGCCAAAGTACTCCATGGCCAACTCAGGCGAGAAAACAAGTCGGACGTCATGATATGTCTTGAAACCATAGAGTGCGAACTTTCCCCCGTTGTAGAAATTCATGACGTTACATGTCAATTTCGTCTGTTCTCGATAGCGCTTCTCGATGTCGGCAATTGCCTTGTCGCGGTTCGCAACACGCTCGTCGTCATTCTTACCACTCTCAAAAGCCTTCTGTACTTCGTCTGTTACGTCTTTGATAAGCACAAGCTGATCGACATAGAGATTTGGAACCTTGCGTTCGTCTGAAAGCGCTGCTGCGAAGAATCCGTCATCTGCCAGGGTTTCACCCGGTCGATTGACGAGATCAAGAGAGCCGCGAGCACAATGATGATTGGTGAAAACCAATCCGTCTTCCGAGACGAAGGAAGCAGTGCAATTGGGAAGACGAAGAGCCCCTAGGCGTGCATGCTCAAACCAAGCCTGATCGGGTGAAAAGTTGTACGTCTTCTTGAAGTAGTCAATGGGCGGATAATCAAAGGTCCACATCCTGCCGGTGTCGAATTGGCCGGCTTTGATGCTCTCAAGAACCTGGGAGGATGAGGTCTCCTGCCGCGTGCCCTGAACGCTCGAACAACCCGAGAGAAGAATGAGCGTGGAGAGGAGAGCCAGGACGGAGATTCTGAAAAATACTCGTCGCATACATACACCTCTTTGAAAGTGAATCGGTTGGTTTAGGTGAAACAGAAATGGTGCACCAAGGTAAGAAGAACTCTCTGCTCACGCAACGAAACAATGCGTTGAACGAAACCCAATTTCTTCCGTGCTCAGAGGGCTTCCGATCTGCTGTAACTAAGGAGCCGGACTCGGCGGGATGGATTGCTGTCTGAATGCGAGTGACAGGAGAGCGCCGGCAATGACATACTCGACCGCTCCGTACACAAACCATAGCAGCGCGAGCGAATAGGGAATCTGCATCAATGCATAGGTGCCGTACGCGTGCGGAAGCACGACCATAAGGGAAACATAGAACCCGTACCGGATTCCTTCCGCCAAACCCTTCCCTTCATACCCTTTGGAGAAGATGTACACGAAAAAGAACGAAAAGAACATGCCAGTGAATGGAAGCATCCACAACTTTGCTTCTGCGATGGGGCGCCACATGTAACTCGAGGAACTATAAAGAGGATCAAGGAGGTAGAAATTGACAATTCCCTCAATGATTTGTGTTGTCATGAAAACGACAACAAAGCCAGTCCAGATTCGTTTGGCCATGGGCTGCTCCTTTTGAAACGTTCAAACGATCAGATGATCAGTGCATCCCTTCTTAGTCATCGATTCTTGGTGATGCTCCCCGGATAATAGAGCCGAAGAAGATGCTGTTCAAGAAGAGTTTGTTGGTGCCGAACCAGAAGGCGCGGAAATTCGGATTATCTGTCATCAAAATGACACGCCCCGAGCGAAGCCCGCTGACAATCACCGAGGCCGAGTTTCTTACTAACGGCTCAACGTCGCGGTGTAGGTAACCGCTCATCAGAGGAGAACCTGTGTAGACGAGCGGCGTCGTGTACGGGTTCTTCGACGGCTCCATGAAAACCATATTCCCTCTGAACACCGGCAGGTGATTGTCGTCGTAGCCGAAGAAGAGAGGATGAGACCGGTCGCCGGCCGCTTCGAAGATGGCACCATCGAGGTTCAGCGCTCCCGAATATTTCTGTTCGTCGCCATACGGTCTGCGCTGCGCAAGGGAATCAGCCCGGGCACGGTCAAACCGCCGGAACTTTGCCGTCGCTAAACGAGTATTCACGGCCCATTCTGCCGCCTGCTCCAGGGCGACCAGTGTGCCGCCGTTCTCGATCCAGCGTCTTAGCGATGCTACCCCGGCCGAGTCCATCGAGACGTACGAGCCGCCGGCCATAACGATGGTTGAATAACGATTCAGGTCGACGCGTCCGATTGATTGTGTTTCGACAAGGCTTACCTCCATCGCGAAACGCTGGTCGAGGAGATGCCAGGCCTCGCCGATGTCGGTCGAAGAAACTCCCTGCCCGACCACAAGCATTACCCGCGGCAGTTGGAGGGGCTCGAAGGATGAGCTCCCA
>Ga0315288_10006446_pt1 | contig 14875 bp, 14 predicted proteins | sample YL17G11_20_MG_FD_203454 | JGI IMG/M metagenome (GOLD analysis project Ga0315288, IMG submission 203454) | Sediment microbial communities from Yellowstone Lake, YNP, Wyoming, USA - YL17G11_20 | ecosystem: Environmental > Aquatic > Freshwater > Lake > Sediment | place: USA: Wyoming | collected... | reverse complement strand
AGCGGAAAAAGGCAGAGAGAATCGGCGCCAGGCTTTGATAGACGCCGAGCAGCACAGGAAAAAAACAACCGAGGCCGCTATCGCCGAAGCACAGGCGAAAGGCCGTGCCGAGGTGGATAAACTTAAAACGAAAGCCGAAAACAAACGCCGGGAATTGCGTAATAAAACCGGTAGTAGAATGGCCACTGGGGCTGCAAAAGTAACGGATTACTTAAGAGGCTAACTATGGCCATTGCCCAAATGGCGAAAATCATTATTGTCAGTCATCGCTCGCAGGCTTCCGAGCTTCTGGAGGCATTGCAGCGTGAAGGTATTTGCCATATACTCAACGCCGATGAAGCGATTGTAAGCCGGGATTTTCCCGATATCGGCGCTTCGCCTGATCGGCCCAAAGATATTGAAGGAATGTTGAGCCGGCTTCAAAAGGGTATTGCATTTCTTGGAAAATACGCACAGGCCCGAAAGGGTGTTGCCAGCGTGCTTTCACCGCGTACCGTCATTAATGAGCAATCCTATGACAAAGCGGTCTCGGACCGGAAAATCCAAAAGACCATTGAAAAGTGCGAACAGCTCGAAGCATCGATGGAGAAAACCAGGAGTGAAATTGAAAATCTCAAAAGCACTCTGGAGATGCTTAGGCCATGGTCGTCTTTCGAGAGCCCCGTCGAGGAAATCGGTCAGCTTATCCAGGCGACCTGCTGGGCCGGATTGATACAGAACCAGCACTATGAGCAGATCGAAGAGAAGCTAGGCGAGCTTGGGGCTGCAATTCAAAAAATCGGCCCCGCCGGCAATCGGCAGGCCTGCCTGATCGCCTGTCTGAAAGAACAAACAGATGAGGTGCAAAAATCGCTGCGGTCGGCAGAGTTCGAGCCGGTCAATTTCGAATCGATGACGGGAACCGCCTCCGAACTAATCAGCGAGCACAGCAACAAGCTGGAAAAAGCCCAAAGGCAATTGAAGAGCCACACAGAAGAAGCAGCGGTGCTCTCCGAGAATCTGCTCAATCTTCAGATTCTTTACGACCACTATCAAAACCTTCTAAGCAGAGAACAAACCAGGGATACCGCACCGGCCACAGAAAGCACCGTTCTTCTGGAAGGCTGGGTCAAAAAGCGGGATTTTAAGCGCCTGAAAAAGCTGGTATCCGGTTTTGATGCATCGAGTCTGACAGAAATCGAACCGGCCGAAGATGAAGATATTCCCGTCGATATAGAAAACAGGGCCGGCGTCAAGCCTTTTGAAGTAATAACACGGTTGTATGGTATGCCGCAATATTTGAACATCGACCCTACTGCGTATCTGGCGCCGTTCTTTGCCGTATTCTTTGGCATGTGTCTCGCCGATGCGGGTTATGGTCTTATCCTGGTCGTTGCAGCTCTGTTGCTCGTGCCAAAAATCCAGGGCGACAAGAAGTTAATAATGATGCTGGGTCTCTGCGGGGCGGCCACGATAGTAGTGGGTGCTTTGACAGGAGGCTGGTTCGGCGACGCTATCAACCAGTTCATCCCCGCTCTGAAGCCGCTGCGAGCACGGCTGATGCTGTTCGATCCGTTTGAGAAACCGATGTACTTCTTCGCCGCAGCGGTTGCGCTGGGGTATTTCCAAATCCTGACGGGGCTCGTGATAGCATTGGTGCACAATCTCAAACGAAGAGACTTTGCAGCAGCAGCATTCGACCAGTTAACCTGGCTCGTAATGCTGAATTCGGTCGTGATTCTTGGTGCAAGCAAGGGGGGAGCCATACCTCCACATATCGGCAGCATCTTTGGAAAAGTAGCGATCATTCCGGCCGTGTTGATACTTTTGTTGAGTCATCGTGAAGGCGGGATGGGGGCCCGTCTGGGCATGGGATTCTATAACCTTTTCAGCTCAATATTTTACCTTGGGGACGTACTGAGCTACCTGCGGCTTATGGCGCTTGGGATGGTAGGAGCAGGCCTGGCAATGGCTATTAACGTCATCGCCGGAATCTCCCTCAAAATACCATACGGAATAGGCATACTGTTAATGATAATTGTGCTCGTCGGAGGACATTTATTCAATCTTATCCTGGCCGTACTGAGCGCATTCGTTCATACACTGAGGCTTCAATACGTGGAGTTCTTCCCGAAGTTCCTAATCGGCGGCGGCAAATCGTTTGAGCCGTTGGCGAAAGAATATAAACACATTTATATCAAGAAGTAAATCCAAAGGTTTACGTAAGAAAGAGAGGTTTGCAATGGATGGATTAACATTGGCTTTGATTGGCGCAGGATTGGCAGCTCTTCTGGCCGGCATCGGATCGGCTATCGGGATTGGTATCGCCGGTAGAAGTGCGACGGGTGTCCTGAGTGAAAAACCGGAAAGGTACGGCCAGATGTTTATTATGGTCGTGCTTCCGGGAACCCAGGGATTCTACGGATTCCTTGCCGCTTTCATGGTCATGCTCCAACTCCACTTCTTCGAACGAAAGGTGCCGGATCTGAGCTTCGCAACTGGATTGCAGGTGTTGATTGCATGTCTGCCCATTGCCTTTGCCGGTTTGGTCAGCGCTATCTACCAAGGGAAGGTGTGCTCCGGTGGTATCCTGATGGCGGCAAAGAGGCCCGAGATGGCATTCAAAGCGGGAGTTGTTTACGCGGTCATGGTTGAGATCTACGCAATATTAGGTCTGCTTGTAACCCTGTTTATGATATTGTTCGGTATTAACTGGCCGACAGTTCCAGCCTAATATGTAAAACTAATTACGATACACGAGATAAGAGATTATGGAAGCTGTACAGGTAGTAGATAAGATATTGGCCGATGCAAAAGCTGAGGCCGAGAAGATAAAAAAGCAGGCCGAAGAAAACGAGGCTGCTGAGCAGGCCAAACTCGCCGAGCAATTGGACGAATACAAAAAGCAAACTGAGATTCTGGCCAAAAAGGCTGGCGAAGATGAGGAATCGCACATCCTCGCCGCGGCAAGAATGGATATCGCCAAGCAGCTTCTCGCGGAGAAAAGAAAGGTACTCGATGAGGTTTTCGAGCAGGCGCACCAACAGTTGCAGAACCTGCCGGACGAAGAGTATCGCACTCTCTGCACAAAATTAATGCTCGAAGCTGTAGAGACCGGCGCCGAAGAAATCGTCGTTGACAAGAACGAGAAGCGCATCAATCAGGATCTTATCGATCAGGTCAACCGGCAGTTGTCCTCAAAGGGTAAAGGCGAGCTGAAATTGTCCGACCAAAAGCAGAACATAGGCGCCGGCTTTATCTTAAAACGCGGCCAAATAAAGACCAATGTCTCTCTGGATGTGCTGCTGGACCAGGCACGCAAGGAGCTTGAAATCGATCTGGCAAAAGAATTATTCAAAGACTAACAATCAATGAGCGAACTTGTTGAACAAGCTATTCTTGATTTTTACACGTATCCGCCCATTGGCGGCGACGACTGGCGTTATACATACCAGACGGCTCTGGTCCGCACGCTCGAAATCCAGATGCTCGCCAGGGCGACTTTGCTCGATATGGCCAATGCGTCCGGTTTCCAGCAGGCTGCCGATTTGTTGAGCGGCACGGAGTACGCCCTGTCGGCAGGCGGCAGGAATTTCACTGAAGTACAGGATGTCCTGCAGCAGCGAAGAGCGGCGGCGCGAACTCTTTTCGCGGATTTAATGCTGAATAAGCCTATTGTCGAGCTGCTTAAAACGCGGGATGATTTTGCCAACCTCCGGCTGGCCGTAAGAAGAACATTAACAGAGAGACCTATCGGCACGGACTATAGCAGCGACGGCAACGTTTTGCCCGAGCAAATTGAGCAGTTATTCTCCGAGGAAGAAGAATTCAGCAAGCCGGTATTTCCTGGTTACGTGCGGGAAGCGGTCGAGCGGGCGGTTCTGGCCTATTACCAGAACAAGGATGTACGCCGGATTGACGATGCGATAGATCAAAGTCAGACCGAATACAATCTGATGCAGGCACGCCGGCTGAAGAGCGTTTTTCTGACCGGACTCTATAAAATACAGATTGACTTGACCAATATCCGGACAATGCTCCGGCTCAAATTCACCAAATCGGAGCAGCGCAACGTATTTCTGAAGGGCGGCTTTATCGAATTAGAGCGATTCATGCACGGCATAGAACTCGGCTACGAAGCGTTAGGCCCTTTGTTCTTCGTAACGCCCTACCATCGAATCGTTGATGCCGGTGCCAGCTACCTGGCGTCGGACAAATCGTTCTTGAAGGTCGAGCAGCAGTGCGAAGAGCATTTGACCGGATTTTTGAAATCGACGATCCAGATTACCGCCGGCCCTCAGCCGATTATCGCCTATCTGCTAATGAAAGAAAATGAAATCCGAACGGTAAAGCTGATATTGACGGCAAAGAAAAACAACCTGGACACGAAGCTAATCATGGACCGTATTACGTGACCCGTGACTCGTGACCAGTGACTCGTTTTGTAGAAAAACAAATGAAAGTAAAAGATTACAAAGATTTGAAGGTTTGGCAAAAGGGAATCGAGATTGTAGATAAAATATACACAGTAACGGATAGATTGCCGAAAGATGAGCTATATGGTCTGGTCAGCCAGATGAAAAGAGCGGCGGTATCCATTCCATCAAATATAGAAGGATTTGTAAGGCATCACACCAATGAATACAAGCAGTTTTTGTATATATCATTGGGTTCATGTGCAGAGTTGGATACACAACTCATTATTTCTAACAGAAGGAAATACATAACAAAAAGAGAATTAGAAGAATTCTCGGAAGATATAAATCCTGAGAGCCGTATGCTTGTAAGTCTCATCAACAAGCTTTGACGAGACAAGGGCTACGGGTCACGAGAGACGAATATAATGGAAGGCAAGATTGCAGTTTTGGGCGACACTGATTTTGTGATGCCGTTCTCGGCACTGGGAGTCGATACGTTCGCGGTCGAGCAGACGCCGGCCGAGATCACCGAGAGTGCGAGGAAAATAATCGATGAAAATTATGCTCTCGTAGTAGTCGCCGAAAATATCGCCCCCATGACTGAAGAAGTGTTTACGGCTTATCGGGACAAGCCGACTCCCTGTGTTGTGGTTGTGCCATTTACAACCGAATCCGAAGGCTATGCCACGCAGTCCCTGGGCCTGGTGCTGAAAATGGCTACGGGTATCGATATACTGCAAAACGATTAAAAGTTGGTATTGCGTCGTGCGTATTGCGTATTGCGTGAAAATAATACGCATGAAGCGATTCGCAATACGATATACGGAAGGTTTTGATAATGAGTGAGAAAAATGAAGGCAGGATAGTCAAGGTTGCGGGCCCTGTTGTGGTCGCCGAAGGGATGGCGGGCACGCGAATGTACGATGTGGTTCGCGTAGGCGAATTAAACCTCATCGGCGAAATCGTGGAACTCCACAACGATAAGGCCTCGATCCAGGTCTACGAAGAAACAACGGGCATGGGACCGGGCGAACCTGTGGTCGATACCGAGGCGCCGCTGAGTGTCGAGCTGGGTCCGGGGCTGATTCAGAGCATTTATGACGGCATCCAAAGACCGCTGAACGCACTCGTGGAGGCCGAAGGCGAATTCATGAGCCGGGGCAGTGACATGCCGGGGCTGGACAGAGAGAAAAAATGGCATTTCAAGCCGACAGTCTCAGAAGGGACAAAAGTCACCGGCGGAGATATAATCGGCGAGGTGCAGGAAACCACGCTCGTATTGCACAAGATTATGGTGCCGGTCGGCGTGGAAGGAACCTTGAAGAAGATTAGCAAAGGAGATTTCACAGTCGTCGAGACGATTGCGACCGTCGCTGCGGAAGACGGAAGCGAAACGGAGCTGCAATTAATGCAGAAATGGCCCGTTCGTAACGCTAGGCAGACAAAAAAACGCCTTGCACCCAATAGAATACTCGCCACGGGCCAGCGCGTCATCGACACGTTCTTCCCGATAACCAAAGGCGGGACGGCCTGCGTGCCGGGACCGTTCGGAACAGGCAAAACTGTCGTTCAGCATCAGTTAGCCAAATGGGTGGACGCGGACATCGTCGTCTATGTCGGCTGCGGCGAACGCGGCAATGAAATGACCGACGTGCTGACAGAGTTTCCGGAGCTGAAGGACCCGCGGAGCGGCGAGCCGTTAATGCAACGCTCGGTACTGATTGCGAACACTTCTAACATGCCCGTGGCGGCCAGAGAGGCATCGGTCTATACAGGGATTACAATCGCCGAGTATTTCCGCGATATGGGCTATACCGTCGCCCTGATGGCCGACAGCACGAGCCGATGGGCGGAGGCGATGCGCGAGATATCGACGCGGCTGGAAGAGATGCCCGCCGAGGAAGGTTACCCAGCGTACCTGTCGGCCCGGATTGCGGCGTTCTACGAGAGATCCGGACGCGTCCAGTGCTGCGGAAAACCCGAACGCGAAGGGGCCTTGTCGATCATCGGAGCGGTCAGCCCGCCCGGCGGCGATTTGTCCGACTCGGTCGTCCAGGCAACTCTGCACGTGGTCAAGGTCTTCTGGTCGCTCAAGGGTGAGCTTGCATACCAGAGGCACTTCCCCGCCATCGACTGGCTAACCTCATACAGTTTTTATAAACAGTATCTAAAGGAGTGCTTCGAGGACAAGGACCAGGGGCTGGAAATGGAAAAGATGACCGTCGAGGCCATGGGATTGCTGGAACAGGAGGCGGAGCTGCTTGAGATCGTCCGGCTCGTTGGTGCCGAGGCCCTCTCGCCGCAGGACAGGTTTGCACTCGAGACGTCACGATCCATCCGCGAAGACTTCCTGCACCAGAACGCCTTCCACGAAGTAGACACTTATACATCGATGGACAAGCAGTACGAAATGCTAAAAACCATTCTGCATTTCCATAAGCAGGCTCTTGCTGCTATTGAGACCGGAGTTGAAACCACCGTAATTTCCAAACTGGCCGTCCGGGAGGAAATCGCAAGAGCAAAATACATCCCGCAGGACGATATGGCAAAAGTCCGCCAAATAAGAGAAACGATCGACAAACAGATAAAGCAATTAAAAACATCAGCCCAAACAGCTTGAATCATGTGAAGCTACATATGAGATATGCTTCAAGAGACACAAAAATAGGAGCATGAAATGCCGGCTATAAAAGAATATCAAACAGTAACGAATATCTCTGGCCCTTTAATGCTGGTTGAAATGGTCGATGAGGCCAAATACGGACATATAGTCGATATCGAGCTCGGTGACGGCTCGATACGTCACGGCCAGATATTGCAGGTCGAGAACGACAAAGTCCTCGTCCAGGTTTTCGAGGGCACCAGAGGTATCGATGTCATAAGCAGCACCGTGCGGTTCCTGGCCAAGCCTTTGGAGCTGGCCGTCTCGCCGGACATTCTCGGCAGGGTTTTCAGCGGCCTCGGAGAGCCGATAGACGACGGCCCTGCAATCATCCCTCAAAAACGTCTGGATATTAACAGCAAGCCGATCAACCCGTACGCCCGAAACTACCCGAACGAGTTTATTCAGAGCGGCATATCCACAATCGACGGCCTGAACCCGCTCGTCCGGGGCCAGAAGCTCCCCATATTCTCGGGCGCCGGCCTGCCGCACGACCAGATTACAGCTCAATTCGCACGACAGGCAACGGTGCTCGGCAAGGGCGAAGATTTTGCCGTAGTCTTCGCCGCGATGGGAATCACATTCGAGGCTGCACAGTTCTTTATCGACGACCTGCACAACACCGGGGCGATAGAGCGATCCGTAATGTTTATAAACCTGGCGAACGACCCGGCAATTGAACGAATAGCCACGCCAAGATTCGCGCTGACCGCCGCCGAGTATCTGGCCTACGAGCTGGATATGCACGTCCTGGTCATCCTGAACGATATGACCAACTACTGCGAAGCCCTTCGCGAGATCAGCGCCGCCCGAAAAGAAGTCCCCGGCCGGCGAGGTTACCCCGGTTATCTCTACACGGACCTGGCAACAATTTACGAACGGGCAGGGCGAATCAAAGGCAAAAAGGGCTCCATCACAATGGTGCCGGTATTGACGATGCCCGAAGACGACAAAACCCATCCGGTGCCGGACCTGACCGGCTACATCACCGAAGGCCAGGTGATTCTGTCCCGGTCGCTGCACAGACAGGGCGTATCGCCGCCCGTGGATGTTCTGCCGAGCCTTTCGCGACTGAAAGACAAGGGAATCGGTGAGGGCAAGACGCGTGAAGACCACGCCGATCTCTATAACCAGCTCTACGCCGCTTATGCCCGCGGCAAAGAAATGCAGGAGCTGGCTACGATCATGGGCGAGGCCGCTCTTTCCGATGAAGACAAGAAATACATGAAATTCGCGAACGAGTTCGAGGCCAGGTACATCTCACAGGACTACTACGAGAACCGCACGGTCGAGCAGACGCTGAATCTCGGCTGGGAGCTGCTCAGCATGTTCGAGAATGTCGATCTCAAACGTATTGATATCAAGCTGATCGAAAAGTATATGCCCCGGTTCCGTAAGGACAAGCCGAAAGAAGCAGCAAAATCCGTGGAGAAGCCGGCCACGGAAGACAAGGATGAAAGTAAATAACGATATACGCCTCATGCTTCTTAGCCTGTCTTGAGCGAAGCCGAAGGAAGATACGAATATGTTAGCAAACGTAAATGCAACGCGAATGGAACTGTTACGGCTGCGGAGGCGAGTGTCGCTTGCCAGCCGGGGACACCATCTGCTCAGCGAGAAACGCGATGAGATATCCCGGCAGCTAATCAAGATCGCCAGAGAGATTCGGCCGCTGCGAGAGAAGGTCGAGAAAGAGCTTTCGGAAACGTTCAGGCGTTTCATGCTGGCCCGCGCGACGATGGAGCCGGAGCATACTAAGGCCGCCCTGGCGGTGCCCACAAAGAAGTTCAGCCTGGCTATTGATTTTGCGAATGTAATGAACATCAAGGTCCCGCACCTGACTAAGGATATATCGGGCGAGATTATCTGCTACGGCTACGCCACAACCTCCGGCGAAATGGACGTCGCCCTGCTCGCTTTAGAGCGGGCGTTCGATCTTCTGATAGAATTGGCCGAAAAGGAAAAGCAGGCCGCCCTTCTTGCCACCGAGCTCCAAATGACACGCCGGAGGGTCAACGTCCTGGAGCACGTCGTCATCCCCGAACTGCACGAGACGATCCGCTTCATCTACGACAAATTAGCCGAAGCCGAACGAGACAACATCTCCCGCCTGATGAAAATCGCCGACATCATCAGGGCGTGATTCGTGACTCGTCGCTCGTATCTCGCTGGTTGAGCGATACGGCAATTTCAATATCAAACCGGCGTTGGTTTTGTGCTGGAGATAACATCAATGACGAAAGCCATTGCAACGTGCAACGTAAGAGCGGCACTTCTGGACCTTGTGTATTTCATACTCATGGCTCCGTTATGTTTGTCCGGCCGGGATATCCCAGGAGGCGGCGTCTCGGACGAAGCCCTGCTCGAAGAAATCTCCCACGCTGCCTTTTTGTTTTTTATCCGCGAGGCGGATCCAGAATCAGGCCTCGTACGGGACAGGACCGGCGCCGAATACGGCAGCGCCGCCGCCATGTCACTTCCATTCCTGGAGCAGGACGCTCTTGCAGCACTTCGGCATATGCGCCGCCTTGAAATCGACGACCGGCCGACCTGGCAGTACCCGCAGCAAGGCGGGTACGGGCTGCCCGACTCATTCAATATCGATGAAAACTGGATATCCAGCAGCACCATCGGCATCGCTCACGGGCCCATGCTGCTAATGATCGAAAACGCCCGGACCGGCCTGATCTGGAAGCTGTTCATGTCCAACGAACACATCAGCGCCGGAATCCGGCGCGCCGGCTTCCAGCATAATCTCGATTCGAAAAACGATTAGCGGTTAATTATCCTCCAATCATTTTTTTATTCGCCGCGGGCAATCGAGTATTCCATTCTCCAGTTCAATCGCACCCGGCCTTCGGCAGGGCCGGGGGCCGATAAAGGAACGGACGATCAAGCCTCCTCGACAACCTTCCATCCGATCGCGTCGGCCAGCGAATACACAGGCTTCTTTATGTCGCCGTAGCAGGTCACACGGTGCCAGCTCCACAGGTCCCACATGCTGAAAAGCTTCTCGATATCTCCGACCGGCTCTGCGGCAAGCTTCGTCCGGCATGCGCGGTCGTCCGGATCGTTTTCGACCGCCTTGCCCAGATGCATCAGTATCTCCTTCTGCGGCTGCCTGATCTCGAGCGTCGTCGTCATGTACCCCAGCGGCAGAATCGAACGAACCGAAGCACCCTGCCGGTCCTCGGAATGTGTCAATATCTCATAAGGATTAGCCGGCCCGTCGGGACCGAACATCTTATTCGGCGCTACGCAATGCGCGTAGATAATCTGCCGCTTGGTGGTATCGATAACCGGGTCCGAAATGAAGCTCGGCCGCCCGCCCGTCATCGCCTCTATCGTCACCATTGTCGCCGTTGACCTAATGTCACACTCACAGGCCCCGACCATTCCTTCGTTGTTCAACTGGTGAAATCCCAGGCACGGGTAGGCATGGATATGGCCGCCGTAGAATCCGCCAAGACAGTTGATCGCAATCCCATTTGCCCCGTGTTTTTTCAGCACCTCCTTCATGCCCAGGTACATCGCCGCCGAGGTCTCCAGCGTCTCATCCGAAACACCGACAACCTTGGTCGCATCATCTTTCCATTTCTGAGCGACCGTCTTTGACATGGCCTTGTCCGCACCTTCCCACGCGGCGTTTACCTCGGCGAAGGAAACATTCTCGACTGGTATTCCCATCATCTCACCGCCCGGACCGGAATTCTGGTCGCGAATCGCCAGAATCTTCGATTTTTTCATTTGCCTGATGCACTCATCCGTCGAAACCGTCCTTAAATTATCCGCCTTGCACTGCATGTTGCCCATTCTCGGCGTTCCCTCCATGCGTACCCGTTTTGTCGCCGCGGCGAATTCCGATGCCGATCCTCCTCGCCCGACGCTCTCGAAACATTTCACACCGGCGATCACATCGTTCATATTCGACGATGCGACAAAGCCCACATTGCCGGCCCCGCTCCGCAGAAATGCCGCGTTATAGACCAGGAATCCGCCGCTTCCACCGTACTGAAAGTCAACATAAAGCACCGGTTTGCCCGAAGCGGCAATATCCTGAACAACACGATTCCAGCAGTTCATCTGATAAACGACATAGCCGTCAACACCGCCGGACTCATTCTCCTGGAGAATCTTTTTCGCTTCCTCCGGCCCATTGGCCATGGACGATACGAACTCGAACTCAGGGCACCCCTTAGCAAGATCGGTGTTAATTCGCTTCATAACCGGTCCGAAGTCGAATCCAACGTTAGGCCAGTCAGGCCCGGGCTGCTTGACCGCATGCAGCGAATAGATCACCTGAATACGCATCTTGTCCTTTTGAGCCGCGATCGACGGCAACGGCTTAGCCAGCAGCCCCGCGGTACCAACACACGCCGCACAGCCCGCCAGAAATTTCCGCCGGCTGATCGGGCAACATGAACACCCATTGATAATATTATTGTTTTTCATGGTTGACCTCCCAAAATTGATAGAATTCCGATTTCACATAAGCAACAGTATATCCTTTCCGGCAACCAAGACCATGAAAAAGTTCCGGAATTTGTTTTGATAAAGTTCCAACGAAGCATTTTGTGACTGCTGCCAGATTCTCCGAATCACTTGTATCTGCATTTTGTAAAAGTTTTCTATAAAACAATCCTAAGGCCGGTACTGCAAGTTGCCCATATTGTCCACTATTCTCCAATCAGAGTCTTTCATTCTGATTGGTTGATCAAGCTATCCGTACTTGTATATTGGCTGGTTTTGTTTAGTATGTCTTTGGCTATGATGACATTTTCTCTGACCTGGAAGTCGAACATTCCTACGCAGATGAAATCCGCTCCGTTTTCGAAGGCGTATTTGAATCCTTCCCGCGGATGAATTGCTCCGGCCGCCAGGACTTTGAAAGCTATCCAGGGCCTGTTTACCTTTTTCATGAACTCGATGGTCTTTTCCGGAGTAACGGACCAGATATTGTCGTTTTGAGGCTGTTTGTTCGCAGACCAATAATCGCCGCGGTGCAAAGTCTTCATATAAAAATCGGGTTCCATCCCCGCTTTCTCACACGCAATAATAACATCGAGCAGATGGCCACCAATACCGGCAATGGATCCTTTATCCTTAATATATTCCAGGGCTTTTCGAACAAGGTCGATACGGCCTCTTTGCACAAGTGTATCGGCAACCTGGCCCTGCAAATAGCCCCCTACCGCCCCGTTATCGAAGGCCATCCTTACATCGTTCATAATATCGCTGATATCGGGCTTTCGCGGCTTGATCTGGGCAATCCACTGCATCTTGCCGCCCTGCTTCCAATACTTGTCCAGAATCCTGACGATGTGACTGTCGGTTCGGAACTGAGCGGTATTTATGCCGCACTCCTCGCACAGGTGCAGAGTTTCAATGCACTTTTCATCGGTGAAATAACGGCTCATTAAAGATGATACATACGGCAAGTCCCTGCTGTGAGCATTTCCGCTGATGGGATTGCCGCCGATTATCAGCCTGCTGACAGAAACGCTACCAATTTTGCGAAGCGGCAGATTAGCGGCCGAAGAATTTTGTGCCGACGAGGAAGCGTTCACATTCGGCGTTGGGAGAGTATTGTAGAACGATGCCGCTGCCATCGGTGCAAACAGGGATTTTCTTAAGAACCGCCGGCGAGTCATTTTATTCGACATTCTCGGCTTCCTTGTAATTACACTTTGTAATCCAGAGCATCCGGGTCGCTCAACTCGCCGGATAACCTACTGTATGGGCGAAGAGCACGTACTGGTCGGGCCTGAGCTTGAACTCTTTGGGCGTGTTACTTTTGTCGCAATTGTGGAAATGAGCGGCAAGGCCCTGCGAGGCGGCGAAAAGATACACGTTCGAGGCGATAAGACCCGTGGCAACGTAATAATATGACTTCTGCACATCGGTATTCTTCAAGCCCGGCTCCTGGAACGGCGCCTTGGCATACCTGGCCATATCCACAACGTAGAAGATATTGACCGGGGCCATGGCGGCGGCGCGCCTGCCGGACCTGGAGCGAAAATCACCGGCGGCAACGGGATTCAGACGGTGCCCTGCCGCCTCATAGAGGTAAACTCCTTCGGGCAGCGCAACGTAAAGGTCGATTTCCTGCGAGTTGCTGGCCGACGCGGCTGTTCTTCCCGTCCCGCCGGCAGATGGTCCCTTCTGGCGGTTAATCCCGAACGCCGCCCAGAGAAGATTGGACAGCATCTGCGCCGACAGTTTCTCGGTACCGATGTCGCGGATAGTCTTTCTTTCCCACAGCGCCGCAAGCACGGATTTGCCGCCGTCCTTTTGGGGTTCCACGAGTGTAATCGGTTTTAAGTCCTGGCCAAAGCTGGTTGTTGTCCCGGCCAGTAACGTGACAGCCGGCACAGCCTTCAAAAATGTTCTGCGATCCATATAATTGTCCTTTCCCTGATTTATCTTTGTAGATGATACTAAAGCATTGTTTTATTTAAAACCCCGACCACGTCTCTATGTCTCGACTCGCATCTCCGGCAATATCAACGTCAAACGTCGCCACATAATCACCTGCATCGGGCATCGGCCCGGTCTGCCCGGAATTGCCGTTGGAATCAATGAACATCCAAACCGTGTATTTGCCTTTCTTTATACCACTTACGGTGTAAGAAGCCTTATTACTGTTGAAGACTGCCGATGCCATGTAAATTGCCTCAACCGCGGGTGTCCCGCCCTGACTTACCAGCTTCAGATGCACACTCCTGCCATTCACGCCGTCTTTCAAAAGATTGCCGGACAGAGTATATCCCTGCGCAATCGAATCAGCCCCGAGCGGATTGTCTTTTTCGCCCTGTCGCGTGAGGGTAAGTGTCCATATGGGCTCGGTTTCACGCTTGCCGTTTACATCAACTTCACATACGGCTATTTTCAATGTCTCTGCATCTAATTTCGATAATACCGCCTCGCCCTTCTCGATCTGGCCACGGACATCGGTCTTTTCGAAACGTAAAACGGCATTGTTGTCCTCGATACGCCATTTGCCCGTCTGGGTAGCACCCTCATTATCAGCGCTCATTTCGACTACTTCGTCACGGGAAGTGACGTACATAATCATGCCGGAAGACTGGTACTCACCTGCCTTGATGTTAGAAAAGATCACATGTTTGTCGAGGGCCCACTTCCATTCCAGCTCAATTTTTTCGCCCTCAACCACGCCGGCCCACTTACCTATTGCCCAATCGCAGCCGGCATCCACAATGACGTCACCCAGTTTCATCTGGGCCGTTGCAGGCGTCAGCAGTAAAGCGATCAACAACACTGCCGCCGCCATATACGTTCGTATCCTGTTCATCTTTGTTCCCTTTCTATCAGGATTTCCCCCATTCCATGCCCGGCTACGCGCCCAGACCCTGTAATCCACTAAAAAATCAGAATTTCCCTAAAATCCTTATTTCTAAACCGGCGCTGCTTTTGACATTCATTGTATCTGGATAAAGGTACTCGACAAGACATTTTTGATTTACTATTTTCTATTTACTATTGACTATTTGGACGGAAAACCAAACTCGGCGAACGTTCCATGATAGAGTTTTGCAGCTTCGATTTCGTCTATAAATAAGCCCGGATGATTTTCACGCCGGGCTTTGTTCTTATTTCCAAATGTGTGGAATCAACCTGCCTGTCCGGCTCATGTATGAGCGGTATTGCTCGCCGAAATGTTCGAGCATCATTTGCTCCTCTTTCGGAATCCGCATAAGGTACAAAGGAATGGAAAGCACCAGAAACGCCCAGCCCGCGAGCCAGTTCGCCAGCAAAAGTCCCTGTGCAATTGCCCAAAGCAGGTGGGCAGTGTACA
>Ga0315288_10006445_pt1 | contig 14876 bp, 8 predicted proteins | sample YL17G11_20_MG_FD_203454 | JGI IMG/M metagenome (GOLD analysis project Ga0315288, IMG submission 203454) | Sediment microbial communities from Yellowstone Lake, YNP, Wyoming, USA - YL17G11_20 | ecosystem: Environmental > Aquatic > Freshwater > Lake > Sediment | place: USA: Wyoming | collected... | reverse complement strand
CCAGGATGGCCACGAAGTTGGGTTCCAGCAGCTTGCCCACCGCAGCGGCATCCTTTGCGACGGCTCCCGCGAGGAGCCCGTCGATAGCCGCGCGGACCTGGTCCGCCGGCTCCTGGCCCCATACACTTCCTCCCGCGACCGCCACAAGGAGGGCGAACCATAGCCACATTCTCATCGCGCGCTTCATCGTGCATAGCCTCCGTCTCTTGCGTCCCGCCCGGCAGTGCATTGCCGGAGCGACCGTACCCGTCACTGCGGAACGTGCGTTCGCCATCGACCGCAGGAGGGCCTTCGTCCGGTGCCGACTTCCGTCGGTGGCGACCGAATGGGGTATAATGCCCCCATGCCGCCCGAGACGGAGGTGCTAGGCGATGACCACGACCATCGATGCGCGGGGTCGCGTCACCATACCGGTAGCGCTACGCCGAGCGCTCGGGATGCGCGAGGGCGATACGGTGGTCCTCAGTGCTGAGGGCGGCGTCGTGAGGCTCGCCCTCGCGGAGGGCGCTCTGGATCCCGGGCGGCCTGTGACGGACGAGTGCCTGGTGGCATGTCTGGCGCAGACCACCAGTCCCTTCGACGGCCTCGCAGCAGCCGCTGAGGCCGATCATCGGGCTGGACGCACGGTCTCCATCCGGGATTACGCGGTGGAGAAGGGGATCACCCTGGATGCGTGAGCGGGGCTGCACAGCCCACCTCGATCCTGCGGCGAAGGGGGACTTGGGCAGGCTCAACGCTCAGGACGAGGCCAAGGTACTCGCGGCAGTCCTCCAGCTTGAGCACGACCCTCCTGCAGGGAAGCCTCTCAGAGGCTCGATGCGGGCCGCGCGGAGGCCTCTACAAGCTGGCCGAGCGGCGGTTCAGAGCGCTCAGGAGGCGCCTGGGACTGCCGTGATTGGCACCGATAGGGCGTGTCAGGTCGTGCCCCGGCCCTCCGCCCCGTGGCGCTACCACGAGATCCGAGCTTCGATCTCCTGTCCGGCCTCGATGCTCACTTGGTCCGCGAGCTTGACCCGCACATCGCGGCCGTCGACAGTGCACCGCACCTTCAGGGCTCCGCCCGGCGCCGACACCCGGACGGTGAGGGCCGACGTATCCACGCCCTCCGGCAACTCGAGGACCAGCTCCTTCACTCGCAGCCGGCCGTAACGGACCTCCAGGGCGGCGACTTGCTCCCGCTCCTCCCGCCGCTGGACGAAGAGGCCCCACCCCTCCGGGGCTGTGAAAGACGATCGGTGGTCCTCCGGCTGCCAGCGTGGGCGGAAGCCGATGATGCCCTTCGGGCCGTCGAGCACCAGGCCCTGGCTCGCGATTAGCAGGCCCCAGGAGCTCATCGCGCGAGCGTAGAACTTCCCGCATTCGAGGTCGTTGAACGGGTTCCCGCCCGGCCCCGAGTTCAGCCCGTCTCGGAGTCGCCCGTCATACCGGCTCCGGGCCGTGCGCACGATCGTCCGAGCTTCCTCGATCAGCCCCTCGAACACCATGAGGCCCGCGGTCGAGTACTCGATGCCGGTCCACACTTCGTCCGAGTAGATGGTGAACGAAGCGGGTCGGCCGCCCTTGGGCCACGTGCACATCAGGAGCCCGCCCTCGTCGTCGAGGACATACCGCCGCGGCGCCTGGTCGAAGCCATGGAAGTCCGTGCGGAAGTTCTGCTCCATGATGCTCCGCAGCGCGGTTCGCACGCGGTCGGTCGGGTAGAGGTAGCCCAGGTCCAACATGTGCGCCCACCATTGGCCGAGGAGCTGGTCGCTGTGGCATCCCGGGCCGTAGTCGTTCGCAGGCGGTTCCTGGATGTGCTGGATGTAGTACTCCCCACCCCAGAGCGTCTCGTTCTGGAGCTTCATCCCCGCCTCGCGGACAGCCCGCCAGCGGATCGCGGCCCCTTCATCGTTCACGGCCTCGGCCAGACGCTCCGCGGCGGCGAGGGCTGAGAGGTACTGGGAGCCGATGAACGTGTTGGGCCCGCTCACGGCGCAGTCGTAGGTATTCCACTGGTGCCCGAGCGGCACGCCGTGGTGTTCCGCGTCGAACTGCCCGATCATCCAGTCGACGGCCTTCTCCAGGCCGGACCAGACGCGGCGGATGAACTCGTTGTCGCCCGACATCTGGTGTTCCCGCAGAGTCGCCTCGATGACCGCGCAGTGGCCGTCGATGAACGCCCCCGTGTCGGCGAAGTGCCGGTGACGCGTCTCGCCCGACTCGTGCAGATAGGTGATGAGGTCCGAGACGCGGATGTTCCGGCCGACCTCGGGGAAGAGCCGCCCGTGGGTCTGGGCGTAGTTCCAGACATGGGTGCAGTTCAGCGGGCAGCAGGCATAGCAGCCCTCGAAGCCGCCGAAGTAGCCCGTCTCATCCCACCAGCAGGTCGGGCCTCGGAGGATGACGCTCTGGGACGACATGGCGTCGATGAACTCCTCCGGCAGGTTCGACTGGTAGAGGGTGGTCTGGTACAGCACCGTGGTGTCCCACAGGGCGTCGAGGTTCCGGGCCACATGCTCCGCTGCGGCCAGAGCATCGCCGAAGCGGCGGCAGTAGAGGTTGCCCGGATGCCCCAGGCGATCCACGTTCGGGAAGTGCCAGGTGAGGATGAAGGTGACGGAGCGCTCCTCACCGGGCGCCAGCTCGAACGGCACGGCGAGGGCGCAGTTGTAGGTCTGGCCCGTCGGGCTCTCACCGGAGTCGGGGCGGCCGGAGATACGGCCGAGCGTTGCGAAGCTGGCCGCGAGGGCTTCGCCGTCTGTCCACCGCACCTGCGCCATGGCCGGTGCACCGGTTGTTGCCAGCGCCATCGTGCCCCAGTCCGGGGATGTCGGCACGAACCGAGCACCCGCCGGCAGAGCCTCGCCCCGTGCCCGCGCGAGACAGGCGTCGATCCAGTCCGCCGGCAGCCCGGCGGCCAGCGAGAACACGAGGGTTGCTTCGCCCATCTTCAGTTCGACGACCACGGGATCGCCATTGGGCGCCTCCGCGAGCACCGCAGCCTTCCGCAGTCCCGTCAGCCGGGTGTACGCGCCGAGGCTCCACGCGCCGAGGGTCCCCAGCGCCGCACGGCCATCGGCTGTGAGAGCGGCCAAGCCGCCACCTGTCGCCTCGCCGGGCTCGGCGCCATCGATAGAGGCGGCCAGGAACTCCGACAGCGCCTCGACCGGGCCTTCCAGGCGGATCAGCGCATCCGGCGGCACATCGGCGAACACGATGTGGTCGATGTTGATGTGCCCCCAGCCCTCGGAGTTCCGGTCAACGATCTCGAACCGGGCTTCCTTGCCGATGAGGTCGGCGACGTTCCACGAGCCTGGCTCCAGTTGCTCGTTGTTCCTGCCGGTCGCGGTGCGGACGATCTGGCCGTCGACCAGCAGGTTCATGCAGCACCTCCGGGCGTGGTCTCCACCACCGATGAGGAACCCGATGTAGGCGCGCCCGATCCGGAATGCCTGGGACAGCATTCGGCCTTGCGGCCCGTCATTGGGCACGAACGAGTTCACGAGGCGCTCACCGCGGAAGCCGCTGACGGGGTTCTGGCCGGGAGAGGTGCCGGTATGGGGCGCCTTCCCGAAGGCATCGCCCTCGACCGTCCACTTGGCGTAAGTGCCGTCCTCGAAGTCGTCGAAGACCTCGACATCCTCGAGGGCGCCTACGCGATCGCGGGCAGCGGAAAGCCCGGCGAAGAAGCTGGGGCGGGCGTGTCCCGCCACGATGCCGCCGCCTTCCTTCGCAAGTCGCACCGCGGTCTCCAACACTTCGGTCGCGGCCGGGCTGCCGAGCGCCGTCTCCTTCGGGCCCTGCAGCTCGGCCGCCCAGAGCACCTCGGGCCCGTCGACGCGCGCTCCGTTCCGGTCGCGCACGGCCATGGGACCCGAGGCCGGGGGCGAGGCGTTCCGGTGCATCAGGATCGCCGTCAGGTCGTCGGCGGCAACGAGCGAGTTCCGATTGCCGCCGTAGCCCTGATATGCGGTCCCAGCGATCTGCTCCCCGTTGCCTCGGCTCCCGACCGCGTTCTGCGCGGATGCGAGAATGCTGGCCCGCACGCGACGGTCGCCCGGGTTCCTCGCAGTAATGCGGAACAGAGCACAGGGAATGGACGAGCTCTGCGTGTCCAGGGGGATCATCGGGTTGAGGGCTTCGAGCTTCACCTCGACGGGCAGAACGTCGTCCGCGAATGCCAGGCGTGCGATGGGATAACCGCCCTCATACGTCAGGGACTCCATCGCAGGGAAGCCCGCCTCCGGCGTGGTCTGCAGCACCCGCAGGATCGGCTCCTGCCCGTCGCGCTCGGCGCGGATGGCGAAGAAGCTATCCGGGATCCGCTCTTCAGCGTAGTTGTTGAAGATCTGCCACACGCCGAGCCGGCCGTCACCATCGAGCCAGATCGTGCCGGTGCCGATGCCGCCGATGGGCATCCGCACATGCTGAAGATGCTCGCCGGCGTACACGCGCGGCGGCGTCATTGGGTACCGCGCCAGGACGCCGGCAAGGGACAGGCCCCGAACCGCCTGGGGAGCCGCAGAGACCTTCATGCCGCCCAGCCCGACGTACAGCCCGGCCGCCCCGGCCGCGATGGTCCTAAGGAATCCCCGACGATCGACATCTGTGGTGCCGCAGTTCGTTCTTCCGCAGGAGCAGCGGTATCGCGCCATGGCACAGTCAGTCCTTCCGAGGAGACGGGTCCCACGCTAGTTCGTCGCGGGCCGCGGAAGCCCTGCCGCGGGGCGAATGGCGGCGCGTCTGGCGACGGCTCAGGCGGTCGTCACACCCCCAGGGCCGTGGCCAGCCAGTCAAGTACGCAGTGGCTTCCCTCGTAGAAAGTGCACACATCCTCGAATGTGTAGGACTGCGGGCTCCCCCCATGCGCCACTACGTGGCGCGCGTCGATGATGTTGCAGAAGTAAGTGACGGATTGCTCACCATTCGCGGCTTGGCTCCTGGCCGAATCGAACGCTGTCCGGGCTCCGAGTCCAAACTGCATTAGCAGTCTCCGTATGCGGTCGATGTCCGGGTTACGCAGGATCTGCCCGGCCGCGTACTCGACGAAGGATGCCAACTCCGCGTCTCCCGTCTGTTGCGCGCGGGCCTGGACCAGGTCCCGAATCTTCGCTTCGTAGTGGCCGCTGACGAGCACCGCGAGGTACTGGGCGAGCAGGCTACGTGCGTAGGCATGATGGACGCCCACGGCTGACCGGAGAGCGCTGATTGCGGTGTCCACCTCAGGGAATCTCATTGCACCATCACGAGAACAGGATGTCCTCGGCCCTCTGCATACGGTCTCGCACGTTCTGCTCGTCCGTCGTGCCGGGGCCGATGGCCTTCCTGAAGTCCCTATCGCGACACAGACGCGTGTACTTGGCCTTGATGTCTCCCAACGGGCTGGCTGGATGCCGGGCGAACGCAACCATCACAGCGTCCAGAGCAGCCGCGTTGAACCGAGGCAGGTGGAAAGGTCGGTTGCCAAGCGCCTCGATAACGCGGTCACAGGTGGTCGTGAGGACGCGACGGAGCTCCTTGGACAACCCTCTCTCCCTGTGTTCGCCCATGTAGTCCGAGAGGAATGTCTTCATAGGCCGCGAGTAGTTGGCACTACGCTCGTACAGCGCGAGGAAGCGAAGAAGCAACTCGACATCTTTGAGGCGCTTGTGAGGTGCGCGCAGTCCCAGGGTATCGCGCCATGGCTCATACTTGTTCGCCTTCTTGAGGTCCTCGTTGAACGGCCCGGCATACACGCAGTTGCGGACCTCCTGAGGGAGCAGCAAGGTTCCCCCGGTGTTGAGGCGCTCGAACACATGGAAGATGCTGGTGTTGTCGTTGGGAGTGATCTGCCTCATGATGAACGTACGGAGCACGGAGTTCTTCAGTTGGTCCATGTCCTCACCGCCGAGCTCGTCGAACTTGCACGACGCCCAACGCGAGGGTTTGGCCAATTGGAGTCGGAACACCCTCCTCGCGCCAGAGGCTGTCTCCTCGCCGAAGTAGCCATCGAGGAAATCGCACACGGTCTTAAGGCGCTGCAGCCCATCTATCACCTCCAGCGGCTTTGCCGTGGGAGACTGGTAGAGATAGAGCGGAGGCACGGGCAGGCCCAGAAGGAAGGATTCGATCAGCTTGCTGGCCTGAGGGAGCTGCCAGACGTACCGGCGCTGCATTTCCGCGGCCCGGATCTCGCCCTTGGTCCACTTGGAGTGAAGCACCTCAAGCGTCCAGTCGGCCGGGTACGTAAGAAGGTCGTAACGCGCCGCCCCTGCTTCGGCCTCCTCGTCCCCACCGAGCTCGTCTTCCGCGTCCGTATCGAGCAACTCAGGTAGCAAAGCAGCTTCAGCCGACATGGCGGTCACCCCACTCCCTCGGATGTGCCTAGCAGTCACTGAGGTATCCATTATACACGGACGGACCAGACACCGAGGGTGGCCAACGGGGTCCGCGGACGGCCTTTGCCTCCGAACTGGAGACGCTCGTGAGCAGGTCGGGCTGCGGACCCGACTCCATCGTTGCAGCGACACAACGGGCGCCACGGAGTCCCGTGGCGCCCGTCTGCTTGGCTAGGCTGATCGGTACCTCTCGCTAGGGTCCGTGTCTCTCGATCTCGACGGCGATGTCGTCGGTGAACTGGTTGTAGTTCTGACGGAAGTTCTGGACCAGTTCCTTCGCAGTGCGGTCGTAGGCGGCCTTGTCCTTCCAGGTGTGGACGGGGTCGAGCACCTCCGAGGGCACGTTCGGGCAAGCCAGGGGGACTTCCATCTTGAAGATCGGGTCTATGCGCATGGGCTGGTCGGCGAGTGAGCCGTCGAGGACCGCGGCGACGAGCGCACGCGTCAGACCGATGCTCATCCGGCTACCGGTGCCGCACGAGCCGCCGCTCCAACCCGTGTTCACCAGCCAGCAGTTGACGTTGTGTTCCTGGACCTTCTCGCCGAGCATCCGGGCATAGACACTGGGCGGCCGCGCCATGAACGGCGCCCCGAAGCACGCGCTGAAGGTGGTCTGCGGCTCGGTGATCCCGCGCTCCGTACCCGCGACCTTCGCCGTGTAACCCGACAGGAAGTGGTACATCGCCTGCTCATGGGTCAGCTTCGACACCGGGGGCAGCACACCGTAAGCGTCGCAGGCCAGCATGAGGATGTTCTGCGGATGCCCGGCGTAGCCCTCGGGCACATGGCTCGCGATGTGGCTCACCGGATAGGCGGCCCGGGTGTTCTCGGTGAGGGAGTCATCGTCAAGATCCAGCCGTCGTGTGATCCGGTCCAGGCCCACGTTCTCCAGGATCGTGCCGAACCGGCGGGTGCACTCGTGGATGTCGGGTTCGGCCTGAGGCGAAAGGCGGATGACCTTGGCGTAGCATCCTCCCTCGAAGTTGAAAATGCCCTCATCGCACCAGCCGTGCTCGTCGTCACCGATCAGCCGTCGGCTGGGATCCGCCGAGAGCGTCGTCTTGCCCGTACCCGACAGACCGAAGAAGACGGCGACATCGCCCGCCTCCCCCATGTTCGCCGAGCAGTGCATGGAGAGGACCTTCTCGCCGGGCAGGAGGTAGTTGAGCACGGTGAAGACGGACTTCTTCGCCTCCCCACCGTAGCTCGTACCCCCGATGAGCGCCAGGCGCTGGCCGAAGTTGAGGATGATGAACGCCTCTGAGTTGGTCCCGTCCATCTCCCGGAGCGCGTGGAAGTGCGGGGCCTGGATGATCGTGAAGGCAGGTTCGTGAGCCCGGATCTCGTCCAGATCGAAGATTCGCCGAAACATTGTTCGGGCGAACAGGCTATGCCATGCGTTCTCGGAGATGACCCTCAGGGGGACGCGGTACTTCGGGTGCGCGCAGACATAGCAGTCTTGCACGAACAGATCCTTGCCCTGCAGGTAGGCAAGTAGCCGAGCGTGGAGCGCGCTGAAGCGATGCTCATCGAACGGCTGGTTGGCCTTGCCCCACCAGATATGCTGCTCGCTGGATGGTTCGCTGACGATGAACTTATCGTTCGGCGACCGGCCGGTGTAGTGGCCGGTGCGCACGCACAGCGGTCCAAGGTGTGCGATCATCGCTTCGCGGCGACGAACCGCGTGCTCGTAGAGCTCGGCGGTAGACGCATTCCAGTGCACCTCGCCGAAGTTCCTGAGCCCATGCGCCTGGAGCTTGGTGCGCCAGACATCCTCTTCCGTTGGGAGCATGACTCCGCCGACCTCCTACATCACTCGACATTCCTTACCCATCCACCGCTTATCGGCCGGGCGATTATAGCCGGACGGAACCGGACCGGCAATAGGAGGGCCTCTGGCTGCTCGCCTGCGTCGCGGGCGACCGGCGGGCGCGAGCTACGCCGACTCTCGCCGATCCCGCGACCGGAAGCCGAGCGGAAGGTGCTGGACAAGCCGGGGACCTGAGTGCACCGAGGAGCGGGAGGTCCGGTTCTCACGACCCCGCGCCGCCGGGCCCCAGCGGGCCGATGAACGTCCGGTCAAGCCGGAACAGCTCGGTGATGGCCCCCGCTCCGTCACCCAGGACGGCAACGACCAGGATGAGAGCCACCAGCGCGAAGGCCCCGGCGGCCAGCGCCGTCTGCCGGACATCGCCGCCGGTCCCTACGACGCTGCGCCTCAGGGCGACGGCCAGGGTTCCGGCGACAACGAGGATCGCGGCCACCATGAGCAGCGCCGTGCCCAACGCCCAGCCGTCGTGCGCCACGGACACGATGGCGTACCCGTATGCCGCCGTCACGCTACCCGCAGCGAAGAGGGTGGCGGGGCGAGCCGGACGGCTGCCGGAGTTGGGCTGTCGCGATGCCACGATGAGCGCCAGGCGGCCCGCGGCCAATGCAAGGATGAGGACCGCGCACTGCCCGGCCATCGGTTTGCGCCCGATGCTCAGCATCAGGCCGAGGACGCCCACATCGGCCACCGGCACACGAAGGAGCCGGGCGGACGCCTCCCCCGGGCACAGTGCCCACACCGCCCCTCCCAGAGCGACCGATGCCGAGAGAAACGGCAGCAGTGACGATCGGTGCTCCCAGTAGTCGAAGGGAAGCGTGTGGAAGCCCACGCGCAGGACGGCGCACCCGAGTGCGATGAGGAGCCCCGACGCCAACGCCACCTGCCCCGGAGCCGCGAGATCCCCGATGACGGGGCGACGACGGTGCAGCGCCCACGGTGCCAGCATCCCCACAAGCGCACCGAACGAGAGCAGCGCCAGCACAGACCCGAGCAGTGCGGGGGAAGCGAATGCCACGCACGGACGCAGGTCCTCGAGGGTGATCGGCATCACGTTGATGCCCTTGCGGCCCAGGGCGTCCAACCGGGCCAGGCGATAGGCAGCCGCCGCCGCCATGCCGAGCCCGAGCTGGAGCCCGAGGAACACACGGGTGGCCACCCGTCGGCGGTCTTCGACCGGAGCCGTCGCGGCCGCGACAGCCGATGCCGCGATCACCAGTGTCTCCAAGGCGAACGCCAGCATCCGAGCGTTCTGGGCCAGAATCAGCACCGTGCCCGAGGCCCCGAACAGGTAGAGCGCGGCGAGGGACACCGGCGGCCCCTGCGGCAGGAGAACAGCGGCGAGCGCCGCCACGAGCACGGACGATGCGAAGGCGAACAGCATGGGGCCCGCAAAGCCATCCACATAGAGCCCCCATCGGGCCGTGGTCTCGGGACCGAACAGGACCACCGTTGGCGATGCCCAGCATCGTGCTGCGAGGAGCGTAGCGAGGCCCGCCACTGCAATCGCCGCCCACGAGGTGACTACGGCCAGATCGGGCGAGCGCTCCTGGCGATCGATCCGCGCAAGCAGAGGAACCCAGAATGGCCCAAGCGCCGTCGCCGCTGCACCGGCGACGTAGAGGGCAGGGATCGCGATCAGCAGGACATCATCCATGAAGAGGCCGTCTGCCCCCCTCGGCGGGCCGCCTGCAGCGGTTCGTCGGCAGGCATTATACGCTGTCGCGTCGGCGGGAGCATACGCTGCACACGCTCACGTGGTCCCGACTGCGTACCACACTGTGTGTACGAGGTGGACCGGTCGAAGGCGAGGAGACGGAAGCCATCGCGGCTTGAGCCCAGTCGCGCTGCGCCGCGCGCTCGGATGCCGCCGTGTGTCCTCTGGTCGCGCCCCCGGGGAGGCCGTCCGTCTCTGAGCTGGGAACATGGGTGAGGCGGAGCCGCACCCCGAACCGCTCCGTGTTACCTCATGACATGCGATCAGGAGGTCCTGGATGCTCTGGCTCACAGGCTGCGCCGCAGTGATGATCGGCGCCTTCGCGGTGGGGGCGGCTGATGCTCAGACCACAGTGGACGTCGCAGGCTTCGGGGCCGTGCCCGACGACGGGCTGGACGACACCCAGCCGTTCCTCGCCGCGTTGCGCCAGGCTTCGCAGCCGGGCGCCCACCAGGTAGTCCTCCATGGCGGCCGGTACGACCTCGAGGCCGGCCGTAACCCGGACAACGCTCAGGTCCTCTTCGCGCTGTCGAACGTGGACGGTCTCACCATCGACGGTGGTGGAGCCGAGCTGATGGTGAAGGGGGCCACCAGCCTCTTCTCGTTCGCCAACTGCCGCAACATCACTCTCCGCAACTTCACGGTCGACTGCGCCCGCGCGCCCTTCTCGGTCGGGGAGGTAATCGCGGCCGAGCCGCGCTGGTTCGATGTCCGGATGGGCGAGGAGTTCCCGGTATCGGGTGGTGAGCCTGTGGGCGCCTTCATGGACTACGACCCGGCGACGAGGCTCCCCGCGCGCCACGGTCTCGATGTCTACGGGGACGTCGAGCGAACCGAACTCATGGCACCCCAGACGCTCCGCGTGCATCTGGCGAGGGACATCCCCGTGCCTGTGGGCCATCTGGTTGTGCTTCGGCACTGGGTCTACGGGCACAATGCCTTTGCCTTCCACCGATGCGCCGACGTGGCCGTCGAGGACGTCACGGTCTATGCGACGCCGGGTATGGGCCTGATCGGCATCGTTTCGGAGAACGTGTCGCTAAGGCGGTTCAACGTGCTCATCCGCCCCGGAACCGAGCGACTTATGTCCGCCACGGCGGACGCGACGCACTTCGGGGGGTGCAAGGGGACAGTCGCCCTTACGGACTGCGTGTTCGAAGGGATGGGCGACGACGGCGCAAACGTGAAGTCCGGCCTCTACCTCACCATCCGGAAGCGGCTCGACGACCACACGGTCCTCGGTCAGCACAACCTGAAGATGGTCGACCTGCCCGACCCGGGCGACACGATGGAGATGCTGCACACCGACACGCTGCTCAGTTACGGCAGCGGTCGGGTGCGCTCCGCCGCCCTGGAGCCGGGAGAGGGCAACGTGCACCGCGTCGAGTTCGAGGCGCCGCTGCCGGAGGAGCTGCGAGAGGGCGACGTGCTCGGCAACGCCTCGCGGACGCCGCGGCTTCGCATGACTGGCTGCACCGTGCGGCGCAACCGGGCGCGTGGCGTGCTCTGCCAGACTCGCGACGCCCTCATCGAGCGTTGCACCTTCGAGGATTGCACCTCGGCGGGCGTGCTCGTCATGACCGAGGTCGTCTACTTCTTCGAGAGCATCGGTACGCGGGACGTGACGGTGCGCGACTGCCGCTTCGTCAACTGCAACTACGGCGCAGCCTCTGCCGAGGCCGCGTTGCAGGCATTCGCATGGCTCAAGGGCTCGGCCTACCCTCCCGAGCCGGGCGTGCACCACAATGTGGTGTTCGAGGGTAACACGATCTCGGGGACGGACGACGCGGCGATCTTCGCCGCGGGCGTTGAGGGTCTCACGATCCGCAACAACACCATCGAGCAGGCCTGCCGCAGCCCGCGACGCGAGCTGGGGCACGACGCGATCTACGTCATGTCGTCGAGCGGGGTCGTCCTGGAGGGCAACCGGGTCGACCCGGCCGGACAGGGCGAGGGCTATGTCACCGACGTGCGAGTGATCGGCGCATCGCCAGGTGCCTCGGATGCCCCCCGCTAGGGGAGTGACCCGTAGCCGCGGCCGGTTTGCGCGGGGGCGCCCGCCGGACGTATAGTGCCGGCCCGGAGGTAGACGACATGGCCCCGCTTCCCCGCCCGACGCGGCGATGGACAGGCTTCACGCTCATCGAGCTCCTCGTTGTCATCGCAATCATTGCGATCCTCGCGGCGATCCTGTTCCCGGTGTTCGCGAAGTCGCGTGCCTCGGCGCAGAAGGCGACCTGCGTGTCGAACATTCGGCAGATCGGGCTCGCGCTCGGGACGTACATCACCGACTATGACGACACGTTCCCAAACACGAGCGACCCTTACCTCTGGATGGGGCGGCGCTGGCGCTGGGCGCTCCGGCCGTATCTCGGCATCGCGATGAGCCGGAATGCGCTGGACCCGAGCAACCCCAATATGAGCCAGGACTCGACGCCGGCCATCCTCCTATGCCCGAGCGACGCCACAGCGCCGACGGCGTGGGACTCGACGAGCTACGCCTACTCAGCCGCGTTCTACCACATGCCGGCTGACGTGAACCGCATGACCACCCTCGACCTCTACGGCGCCACGAGCATCCCCTGTGTCACTCAGTCGCTCGCCGGAGCGGCCTATCCGGCGCAGAAGGTCATCGTGGCGGAGTGGCTGACCAACCACGATTCGGACAAAGTGGGTTGGTGGGACTGGCGGGGCTCGAGGACCTACCTGTTCGTGGATGGCCACGCCAAGTACCTGCCGGCTACCCGCATCCACCCCGCCGTCAACCGCTTCCCGGACGTGAACCTCACCCTCGACGGGGTCGCCGGGCGCGATACCGACTAGTCCACGGGGCCGGGGTGTGCCCGAACAGACGAGGGCACTCTCACGGCCTCGTCAGAGCCATTGGGCGCCGGCGTGGGATGGGGCGACCTGCGGCAAGGGTGACCAGGCCGCCAGGACGCCCCTCAACCTGCCCAGGTCACCAGCCCCATGTCCAGCGGATTCACGAGATGCTCGTGCTCCGGCGTGACGCGGATGGTGTACCCCCGCTGCCCCGCGGCCTTCCACTGCAGCGTTGCCTGGAACTCCTTTGCTTGGGCCTTCTCGTCCTTCACGGGGTGCATCCGCATCACACGACCTTCGGCGATGCCGCCGTAGGGATCGACGCGGCCGTGGTACATCTCGACGCGCACATCCGCCGTCAACAGGTCGCCCAGGTCGACGACTGCTGTCACGGTGACCTTGTCGCCGACCTCGCAGCCCGGCTCATGGTCATCGTCGACGCTCAGGATCCGCACGGCGCCCCAGGAGCCGCGCACACGCTCCCGCCATGCTGCGACCTTCCGCGCCTGAGCCCATCCATCCGCGCGGAGGGCCGTGAGCCGCTGCATGGCGGGGAGGTAGAACCGTTCCGCGTACTCCTGGACCATGCGGTTCGAGGAGAACTGAGGGGCGAGCCGCCGGATCGCATGCTTCATTTTGCTGATCCATCGGCGAGGCAGGCCGTCCGGCCCGCGGTCGTAGAACGTGGGGACGATCTCCTTCTCCAGGATGTCGAACACCGCGTGGGCCTCGACTTCGTCCTGGTACTCCAGGTCCTCGTACTCCTCGCCGCGACCGATCGCCCAACCCGTCTCCGGCTCGTAGCCCTCGCACCACCAGCCATCGAGAACGCTCAGGTTGAGCGCGCCGTTCGCCGCCGCTTTCATCCCGCTGGTGCCGCTGGCTTCGTTCGGCCGACGGGGCGTATTGAGCCACACGTCGACCCCCTGGACCATGTAGCGAGCGATACTCATGTCGTAGTCCTCGATGAAGGCGATCCGGTTGCGCAGCTCCGGGTGGCGCGCAAAGTGGATGATCTCTCGGATCATCTCCTTGCCGGGTCGGTCCTGCGGGTGGGCCTTGCCCGCGACAATGATCTGCGCAGGCCGCTGGCGGTCGCAGAGGATACGCCGGAGCCGGTCGGGGTCACGCAGCAGGAGCGTCGCGCGCTTGTAGGTGGCGAACCGGCGCGCGAACCCGAGGGTGAGGGCCTCCGGGTCCAGCGCCTCCTCGGCGTGGGCCACTTCCATGGGACTGGCGCCGCGTTTGACAAGCTGCTCCTGCAGTCGCTTGCGCGCATAGGCCACCAGACGCTCGCGCCGACGCTCGTGGGTGCGCCAGATCTCCGTGTCCGGAATCTCGTCCATGCCCTCCCATATGGTGGGATCGCCCGAGCGCTGCCGCCAGCGCGTGCCCAGGTACCGGTCGAACAGACTGCCCATGTCGTGCGACAGCCATGAGCCGGTGTGCACACCATTGGTCACCGACGTTACCGGCACCTCGCTCTCGGGAACGCCAGGCCAGAGCCCGCTCAGCGTGCGGCGGCTGACCTCGCCGTGCAGCGCGGCCACACCGTTCCGCCAGGCCGACATTCGCACGGCCAGATACGTCATGTTGAATGTCTCGCTTGGATCCAGCGGGTTCTGGCGCCCGAGGGCGAGGAACTGGTCGCGGGACAGCCCAAGCTGTGGCCACATCTCGCCGAAGTGGCGGTCCATCAGCTCCGTCTCAAACCGGTCGTGGCCCGCGGGGACCGGCGTGTGGGTCGTGAAGACGTGCGACACCGACAGGGCCTCCCGCGCCTCGAGGAAGGAGACCTGCTCCGCCTCGATGGCCTGGCGGATCCGCTCGAGGCCGAGGAACGCCGCGTGTCCTTCGTTCATGTGGAACACCGCGGGCTTGACGCCCGCCGCTTGCAGGGCCCTCACGCCGCCGATGCCCAGGACGATCTCCTGGCGGATCCGCATGTCCCGGTCGCCGCCGTAGAGCCGGGCCGTGATCTCGCGGTCCAGAGGGTCATTCTCGGGCACGTTCGTGTCCAGAAGGTAGAGGGAGACGCGTCCGACCATTACCTTCCAGAGGTGGGCCGCCACGTCCCGGCCGCTGCAACGAACGTGGATCCTTGCCTGATCCCCCGTCGGCGTCAGTACAGGCTGCACGGGAAGGCTGT
>Ga0315288_10006444_pt1 | contig 14876 bp, 16 predicted proteins | sample YL17G11_20_MG_FD_203454 | JGI IMG/M metagenome (GOLD analysis project Ga0315288, IMG submission 203454) | Sediment microbial communities from Yellowstone Lake, YNP, Wyoming, USA - YL17G11_20 | ecosystem: Environmental > Aquatic > Freshwater > Lake > Sediment | place: USA: Wyoming | collected... | reverse complement strand
TCTTGATTGTAAGTTATCTCATCAAATTGAGGTAGGTGACCATATTTTATTTATTGGGACAGTAATCAAGGCGAATAGTAAAAATCAACCTGTTCTTATTTATCGATCTGGTGATTTTTTTTAATTGTTCAGGGAGGGTATATAAAAGATGGAAGTAAAAGTTATTAGTGAAGATAAAGCTCGCATTTTTATGGATGGTCCGGAAGTATGTCGAGTATACGCGGAAACCGGGAAAATAACTTTTGGTAGTTCAACTTTACTGCCCGGGCAAACTGGTGGTATTGATCCAGGGCATGCAAATTCCCATGAGATTTTTTATGTCAGTCGGGGAGAGGTGCTTATGCATACACCAAATGACAAGAAATATTATCAATTAAAAGAGGGAGATATTATAATTATTCCTGAAGGAGTACCGCATCAGCTAACTAATATTGGTACTCAAAAAGCAGTTATTACCTGGAGTTGTGCACCTAGCCCAGAGTAAAAAATGGAAGGAGATTAAAAATGAAATATATTTTAGCAGTTGATCTTGGTACCACTGCCGTTAAGGTGATTCTATTTCAAATTGACGGTCAGGTCGTAGCTTCCTCAACCCAAGAATATCAACTATTAACTCCAACTGAATTGGCTGTTGAATTAAAAGTAGAAACTTACTGGCAAGCATTCAAACAAGGAGTTGCAGATATTTTAGCCAAATCAAAAGTTGATCCTAATAAAATTCATTCTTTGGGAATATCAGCACAGGGAGAAACCCTTATTTTGGTGGATCAAGAAGGTATACCGATTACTAATGCCTTGGTGTGGCTGGATAGTCGAGCTCAAGAAGAAGCTAAGGAATTAGCCCAGGTATTTAAGAATGAAAAAGCTTATAGAATTACCGGACAGGTAGAAATAGTACCTACCTGGCCTGCTTCTAAAATATTATGGTTTAAAAAGAACCGAGCGGAAATATTCAATAGGGTAAATAAATTTTTATTAATTGAAGACTATTTTATTTATCGCCTTACTGGACGATACCTTTGTGAAGGGTCACTGATCTGTTCCACGGTTTACTGGGATATCCTTAAAAAAGTATGGTGGAAAGAGATGTTAGAGTATTTAGGTATTCAAGAGGAACAATTGCCAGAAATTTGTGAATCAGGAGAAATCGCCGGTCCTTTATTACCATCGGTAGCTAAGGAATTAGGTTTATCCACTAAGACCATAGTAGCTACCGGAGCTTTGGACCAAGCCTGTGGAGCTATTGGAGTAGGTAATATTACTCCTGGAGTTATATCGGAAAATACCGGCGCTGCTTTAGCTATTTGTGCGACCGTAGAAAAACCTATATTTGATAAAAAGAGACGTATGCCTTGTCATTATCATGGTATGCCGAATACATACATGGCTCATACTTTCACTACCGGAGGAATGGTCTTACGTTGGTTTAGGGATAAATTTTGTTCTTCCGAAATGGACTTGGCGTCTTTGCTCCAAGTAGATTCCTATAAATTATTAGATCAGGAAGCCGAAAAGGTTCCACCAGGATGTAATGGATTAGTTATGCTGCCTCATCTGCAGGGCGCTATGGCACCTGAATCAAATCCCAGGGCAAAGGGTGTTTTTTATGGTTTCACCTTACATCATACTAAATCTCATTTTATACGTTCAATTATGGAAGCTATTGCTTTTGCAGTAAAACGAAATATTGATGTATTAGAGGATTTGGGGATTAAGGTGACCGAAATTCGCTCTTTAGGTGGTGGCTCGAGAAGTCCTCTCTGGTCACAAATTAAAGCTGATGTAACGGAGCGTCCTGTTTATATAATGCAAAATGAGGAGGCTGCTTGTTTAGGAGCAGCTATGTTAGCAGGTGTGGCTACCGGTATTTATCCAAATTTGAAGGTAGCCGCTTCAAAGATGGTGCAGGTAAAGAAGCGGATCGATCCGCAAAAAGAAAATAAATTGGCTTATCAAAAGGCTTATGGTTACTATTTAGATTTGTATCATTCTTTACTGGGAATGTTTGAAAAAGAATAATTTTTTGCATTTAATAAAAAGTTTCTAAAGAAAATATTAAATCGAAAAAGGAAAAATAAGAATTAATAGATGGCATTTTCAAAAACTGTTCAGAATTTTACTGGTTTTCCATTTTATGATTATTTAATCATGATTAATTGGGTCTATTAGGGCTATTGTTTCAAGAGAATATAAAGGCTTTGTATAATAATATTTAGAGGGTTAAAAAATGAAAGAGATGAATAATAAAACTTTTTTTAAAGGAATAGAAGCTAGACAGCGAGCTATTTATCACGCTTGTGGTTATAGTACCTATGATTTAAATCGACCTCATATAGGTATAGTCAATGCTTTTAATGAGGCTACTCCTGGCCACACTCATTTGCGTTCTTTAGCTGAAGCAGCAAAATCAGGTATATGGCAAGCGGGAGGTATTCCTTTTGAATTTAACACTATTTCTACCTGTGGGGCCATCTGTGTAGGTACTAAAAATCTACGCTTCGAATTAGTAATACGAGACATTATTGCTGCCTCAATAGAGATTGTAGCTAGTGAACATCTCTTTGATGGCTTAGTACTGCTCTCTTCTTGTGATAGTATTATACCCGGACAAATTTTAGGAGCAATTCGCGTAAATGTTCCCACTTTAATGATAACTGGAGGTCCTATGCTCCCCGGCTACTACCATGGACATAAAATCCTGCAAAATGAATTTGGTGAAATGGTATTAAGTCATTCCGGTACCCCAACAGTTTTTTCTGAGGAGATCAATTCTATAGAAGAGTTGGTTAATCCTACTCCTGGAGCATGTCCTTTAATGGGGACAGCAAATACCATGCAGATTTTATCCGAAGCCTTAGGTTTGGCTTTACCTAAAACCTCTACTATTCCAGCGGTATTTTCAGCAAAAGTAGCAACCTCTCGGGCAGCCGGTCGAAGAATAGTCGAGATGGTTCATCAGGGATTGTCAATTAATAAGATTATGACTCTTCCAGCTTTACGGAATGCCATTCGGGTTGATATGGCTGTTGGTGGTTCTACTAATGCCGTTTTACACCTTTTAGCTTTTGCTCAGGAATTAGGCCTTTCACTACCTTTAGAGGAATTTGATCAGATTAGCCGTCAAATCCCTTGTATTTGTTCGGTTATTCCTAATGGTCCTCATGATATTACTGAGTTTCACGTCGCAGGGGGAGTTCCTGCAGTTTTTAGAGAATTAAAAGAAATTTTGGAATTAGAGGCCCTCAATGTGATTGGGTCTACTGTGGGAGAGATTGCCTCTCGAGCAGTTAATCAAAATCAGCAAGTTATTAGACCACTTACAGACCCGACTAATGTCTGTGAAGGATTAGCTATATTACGTGGTAATATCTGTCCTAAAGGAGCTATCTGTAGGCCTTCTTCTTTTAAATCGCAGATGTTGAAATTTTCTGGTAGGGCTCGGGTCTTTAATTCAGATGAGGAAGCTTATCAAGCGATTCGAAATGGTAGCATCAAGAGCGGAACAGTGATTGTTGTTCGGTATGAAGGACCTAAAGGTGCACCGGGGATGCGCGAAGTGATACTCTCTACATTTGCTATCTCTGGTATGGGTTTGGACAGTTCAGTGGCCTTAATTACTGATGGGAGATTTTCAGGATCTACTCGAGGAGCTTGTATTGGACATATAACTCCCGAAGCGATGATCGGAGGACCAATTGCTCTAATATCAGATAATGACTTGATTGAAATTGATATTCCTCAACGTAGATTAAAATTAGATGTTGAGGAGACTGAGTTAACTCGCCGCCGGTCTCTCTGGGTTCAGCCGGAACCCGAAGTAAAGAGAGGTATTTTAGCCATTTATTCAGTCCTAGCTGGACAGGCGGATACAGGTGCGATGTTACAACTTAACTTAAAAAAATAAGAGCAATAAATCATTATAGATAGGGAAACAATTTTAAACAAAATCCTAAAAAATAAAAATATTAATGGAAAGAAAAGAGGGGTAATATGGCAGTAGTTAAAGGTGGCAAACCTTTTTATGGAGAAGCATTAGGTATTTTAATGTTAGATATGCAGGCTCCACTTATTCCTGGAAATGTTGGAAATGCAAATTCATATAATTTTCCGGTTAGATATAAAATTCTTGATTCAATACCATCTGATTGGTGGTGTGATAAGCAAGGACCTGATAACCAGAGGTTTGAAATATTTATAAAAAAAGCAAAAGAATTAGAAGCCGAGGGGGTAAAAGCTATTACTACGGGGTGTGGATTTTTTTCCATCTACCAGAAGAAAGCAGCTGAGCAATTAAAAGTACCTTTATTTGCTTCACCATTATTGTTAGTTCCGGTAGTATCACGAATGATTGGAAAAAATAAAAAGGTTGGAATTATAACTGCGGGAGGAAAACATTTGACCCAGGGAGAATTTTTAGAGAATGTCGGAATTGATTCATCGATTCCTATAGCAGTAGGAGGTTTAGAAAATACAGAGGAGTTTCATCATGTTCATGTAACTCAAAAAAAGAAGGATATTAATCCCGAAAAAATGAAACAAGAAGTGGTTGATGTGGTAAAAGAATTATTAGTAAAAAATCCAGATATAGGAGCTTTTGTATTTGAATGCAGTGATATTCCACCTTATGCTAAAGCTGTATCTGAAGCCACTGGATTACCTGTGTTTGATTTCATCAATTTTGCCCCTTTAGTTTATTGGGCATTGATTCCTCGCTGCTATAGTGGATTTATGTAAAAAAAGAAAGGGGTGATATAAATAATAAATAAATGCTTTAAAATGTTTCTTTAATTTTAAAAATATCAGGAGGAAAAAACAATGAAAAATAAGTTTGTTCTAAGGTTATGTATTTTGATTTTGGTAGTTATGTTTTCTGCTTCGTGTTTTGCTGCTGAAAAAATATTGTTTGCTGTTGTAGGAGCAATGAGTGAAGAAGTTGGTGCTGCGGGAATAGAGATGGAGAGGGCTACTAAACTTGCTATCAAAGAAATAAATGAAGAAGGTGGCGTAAATGGGAAAGAATTTACATACATAGTAGGAGATGATGTAGGAATGCCAGACCAGGCAGTTACTATAGCCCAAAAATTTTCTTTAAACAAAGATATTCTATTTGTTTTAGGCCATCATAGTTCTGGTTGTAGCATTGCTGCTCTACCTACCTGGGAGAAAGCTGGGATCCCGGTGATTTCTCCAACCAACACTAGTCCCAAAATTACTAAATTGGGTCATAAAAATTATTTCAGAATAATAGCTAATGATGACATAATGGTTAATCAATTATTAAAATTAGCTGTGATTGAACTAGGCTTTAAAAATTTAGCAGCTATTTGGGTAAATTCAGATTACGGAAAAGGGATGCACGATGCAGCAGTAAAAGGTACTCCAGAATTAGGAGCAAAATTATTAGGTGATGAATCTTATCTCCCTACAGAAAAAGATTATTCTTCTCAAATTACTAAGTTTAAAGGCGCAGGAGTAGATTGCGTATTATTCCTTGGCGGATATACCGAGTTTGCTTTATTCTTAATGCAATCTATAAATCTTGGATTTCATGCTCAAATAGTTGGTGCAAGTGGTTGTTCTAGTAGTAGAATGATTGAAATTGCAGGTGAGGCAGCTGAAGGATGTTACGTTATTAGTGGTTTTGATCCTAATGATAAGAGACCTAAACAAGCTAAATTTATTGAAAGTTTTGAGACCCTTTATAAAGTTAAAGTAGGAGAATGGGGAGCTCATGCGTATGATATTGTTTATATGGCTAAGCAAGCCATTGAAATGGGTGGAACTACTAGAGAAAAATTAATTGAAGTACTTCATAGAAGTGATTTTGAATATGATGGTATAACCGGTTTAATAAAATTTGATGAGTATGGAGATGTCTCTGAGAAAAAATCCTTAGTTTTAAAAGTTAAAGATGGGGCATTTACAACTTTTATTCCTACAAAATTTTAACTGAAGAAGTTAATTTTGATTAGTTGACTAATTCGGCGGTGAATTTTTTCACCGCCGAATTTAAAGTTAATAATATTTGAAATGAGCACGTAAACGTAAATTTCATTTCTTTAGAAAGGTGGTTATTTTATGCTTTTTCAATATTTGATTAATGGCTTGAGCATAGGAAGCATTTATGCTTTGATTTCTATTGGATATAATATAGTTTACGGAATTTTAGAACTACTTAATTTTGCTCACGGAGATGTATATGCGGTTGGTTGTTTTGTAACATTTACCTTGATCGTGATGAAACAAAACATTTTTTTAGCGATTATATGTGGGATGTTAGTTGGATATATTCTAAATACAATAGTAGAACGTTTCGCTTATAGACCGATTCGTTTTTCTGCAAGACTTGCTCCCTGTATTAGTGCTGTTGGAGTTGCCTACATTATGAGGAATGCAATTGTGAAAATCTGGGGACCAGAAACTTATAATTTCAATCTGGGAATAAGAGGAACTCAAGTAGAATTTGGTAATTTTGTTTTTGGGACTCTTCAGATATATATTTTAATTATTGCCGCCAGTTTTATGTTGTTAATTAGTTTCTTAATAAAGCGAACTAAGTTAGGACAATCAATTATTGCCATTTCTCAAAGTATTCCTACCTCAGCTTTAATGGGTGTTCCAGTAAATCGAACTATTTCAATGGTATATGGTATAGGTGGCACTTTAGGTGTAATAGGAGGAATTCTTTTATGTACATATTATCAAAGTATTTTTATAGGTATCGGTTTTATGTTGGGTACTATAAAAGCTTGGATGTCTTCTGTTCTTGGAGGCATAGGCAGTCTCAAGGGAGCAGTAATAGGGGCATTGACTTTAGGTTTAACCGAGAGTTTTGTGGGAGGATATATTTCCACCTCATATCGGGATGCTTTTGTTTGGGGATTTTTTATGATATTTATTTTAATTAAACCTAAAGGCCTTTTTCCCGCGCAAATTTCGGAGAAAGTATAGGATGAAATAAAAAATGATAAACAAGAATAAAAAAATTAATTATGGACTGATTTTTGTAGTAATTACGATGTTTATTCCTTTTATAGCAAAAGACGAATATCAACTCAGGGTTATCAATATGGTATTATTATATTCAATTGTTGCCTTATCTATTAATTTAATTGTGGGTTTTGCCGGGCAATTCGATATGGGAAGGACAGCTTTTGTGGGTATAGGTGGTTATTGGTCAGCAATCATGATGTTGCGTTTTCATCTGCCTTTTATTGTTGCTTTTATTTCGGCAGGTTTTTTTTGTGCATTTGTGGGTTTTGTTTTAGGGACGTTATGTCGTCGATCTACTTTTGATTATCTGACTTTAATTACCATCGGTTTTAATATCATTTGTATACAAATATTTTTAAATTGGGATTCGGTTACTAATGGAGCTATGGGTTTACGTTTAATTCCCTCGCCAATCTTGTTTGGATTTAAATTTGACACCAACTTCAAATTATTTTACTTCGCATTCTTTTTATTAATTATTTGCTACATTGTAATAAAAAGAATTACAAAATCAAAGATTGGCAGAGCTTTTGAAGCGATTCGAGATGATCCAATCGCTGCTTCATATTCCGGAATTAATGTTGCTAACACTAAAGTTATAGTCTTTTCTGTAGCTTCATTTTTTACAGGGATTGCTGGATCCGCTATGGTACATTATTCCAATTATGTTTCTCCCTATATTGCTACTCTTTATGAATCAATTTATCAATTACAGATGCCCATCTTAGGAGGATTAGGCAGTTTACCCGGATCCATTTTGGGTTCCGCAATTTTAGTAATCGCCCCAGAGATCTCACGTACTTTTTATGAATATCGTCAAATGTTTGTTGGTTTTCTGATGGTAGCGATGATGCTCTGGGCACCCAGTGGAATTTTGGGGAGAGATGGTATTGGCGAAAAAGTAATAGGAATAAGAAATCTTATTTTGGTAAAAAAAGATAAAAAATAGCTAAGGAAGAAAATCATAAAACACAGGCGGTGATTTAAAATTAGTAGATTATTACATACCGAAAATATCTCCAAATCTTACGGCGGATTAAAAGCCTTAATTAAGGTGGATATGGAAGTTAACGATCACGAAATACTAGGTATTATTGGTCCCAATGGGGCCGGGAAAACCACTTTATTTAATGTCTTGACCGGTTTTGATCGTCCTACCGGGGGGAAGGTTTACTTTTACGAACAAGAGGTTACCAATAAACCAGTCCACGAAATGTGTAAATTAGGGATCGGCCGAACTTTCCAGAATATTCGCTTGTTTGGGCAGATGAACGTGATTGATAATTTAGTAGTCGGCATGCATACCAAATTATTAATCAATTTAGTAGAGATTGTTTTAAATTCAAAAAGTAATCGCTTCAAAGAAAGTCAGGCCTATGCTAAAGCCCACGAAATACTAAATTATCTAAAGATTGATGATGTTGCTTTCGAGTTGGCGGGTAACCTACCTTATGGGAAACAAAGAAAAATTGAAATTGCCAGGGCTTTATCAAGTCAACCTAAATTATTATTATTAGATGAACCCTCTGCCGGAATGAATACTAAAGAGACCGGAGAACTGATGGAGCTGATCGGGGGAGTGAAAGATAAATTTGGACCAGCCGTAGTAGTCATTGAGCATAATATGCAGCTGGTCATGGGTATCTCCGACCGTATTTTGGTCTTGAATTTTGGGGAAAAGATTGCCGAAGGGACTCCCAAAGAGATACAAAATAATAAATTAGTGATCGAAGCTTATCTTGGGGAAGAGGAGGAAGAATAAAGTCATGCTTTTAGAGATTAAAAATTTAGTAGTCAAATATGGTAAAATAACCGCTCTCCAGGGTATTTCTTTACAGGTCCAGGAAGGAGAATTGACCATCTTTATTGGAGCCAACGGAGCCGGTAAGACGACCTTACTGAATACCATCTCGGGGCTGATTAAACCTTTCTCGGGAGAGATCAGCTTCTTAGGGCAAAGGATTGATCGGCAGCCATCAGAGTTAATTGTTAAAGCTGGAATTTCACAATGTCCGGAAGGGCGTAAAGTCTTCCCCCGCCAGACGGTCTATGAAAATCTAAAGATGGGGGCTTTCACTCGGCAGGATGACCAGATTGAAGCCGATATTGACAAGTATTTTAAGCAGTTTCCTAAGTTAGCCGAACGAAGGAATCATTTAGCCGGTCATTTATCCGGAGGGGAACAGCAGATGTTAGCGATCTGTCGAGCCTTAATGTCGCGCCCCAAACTCTTATTACTGGATGAGCCCTCGATGGGTTTAGCCCCCTTTATGATTAAAGAGGTCTTTAAGATCATCCGGAGTATCCGTAAAGAAGGGACCAATATCTTATTAGTGGAACAAAATGCTAAACAGGCCTTGAAAGTAGCGGATAAAGGTTATATCTTAGAAGTAGGTCGGATTGTCGTGGAAGATACAGCGCAGAATATTTTAGCCAGTAAGAATATTCAAAAGTCTTATCTAGGTGGTTAAGATGAAGCTGACTAAAGAAGAAGAACTCAAGTTAGCGGGGAAAGAGGGAGAAGCAGTCGCTTTGGCTATGCGAATATCAGTCCAGCTGGGAGAGTTATACCAGGCTGAAGAGATGCAACCCATTTCTAAGGTGCATATAGATGGATGTTATTATCAAACAGCTGGAGATACAGGATTAGACTTTGCTGAAAAATTAGCTGTTTTAGGTGCAAAAGTTGTTGTACCAACTACCACTAATATAACCGGCAGAGACATTAAGAGATGGCGCGAATTTCAAATGCCTGAATGGCTTGCTGAAAAGTGTCAAAGAATGGAAGAAGCTTATTTATCAATGGGAGTTATTATTGATGTACATCACGAATTATATGGTAAATCCATTAAAAATAGGGTTTTTTTCTTTCCCAGAGGAGCGGGTTCTAGTAGCGGGTGTGGCGTAATAATGGAAATGGTTCGGTGTAATACGAACCCGGCAGCAATTATTAACATTGAAACTGAAAGTATATTAGCTTTAGGGCCGATTATAGCTGAAGAATTATACCATAGAAGTTTTCCTATGCTAAATTTAGAAGAATCAATATTTAAACTAATCCAAACTGGTGATTATATAGAAATAGATGCAGATAAAGGATTCTTACTTAGAATTAGAAAATGATTTTGTAAATATATTTTGATAATCTTTGGGAGGAAGGAGAAAATAAAAAATATGTTAATTAAAGGTGGTTATTCTTTTTATGGAGAAGCTATTGGAATTATGTTAAATAGTACTACTTATCCCCTAATACCTGGAAATGTCGGTAATGCTTCAACTTATAGTTTTCCAGTTCGCATAGTTAAGACTCCTGATTTTCCGAGAGGTTGGACTTTTGATTCGAGGGGAGCCGACAAAGATCGTTTAGATAAATTTGTTGAAACTGCAAAAAAACTTGAAGCTGAGGGCGTAAGAGCAATTACTACTGGATGTGGCTTTTATTCAATTTTTCAAAAGGAGGTTGCCGAAGCAGTAAAAGTTCCTTTTTTTTCTTCTCCATTGCTTATAGTTCCTATAGTCTATAGAATGTTAGGGGAGAAAGGGAGGGTTGGAATTATTACAGCCAGAGCTAAACATTTAGGTGGGCGTTATTTTGATGGAGTCGGTATTGATCCCAAAAAGATTCCTTTGGGTATTGTTGGAATGGAGGAATATGATGAATTTAGACAGGTAATATTAGAAGAATCAAAAAAAGAAGTGGATATAAATCTTATGGAAACTGAAGTTCTCGATGCTGCAAAAAAATTATTACAAAAATATTCAGATATAGAAGCCATTGTTTTTGAATGCAGTGATTTGCCTCCTTTTTCAAAAGCTGTTCAGGATGTAACTGGTTTACCGGTTTTTGATTTTATTACTATGATTAATTGGGTCTATACAGCCGTAGTTCAAAAAAAATATTATGGTTTTATGTAATATATAAAAAAATTTATAGGATAAATTCTTACCCAATTTTTAAGGAATAAAAAGAATTAGATGCTATAGTATTTATTATGGATATCCAAACAGATATAGCAGCAATGCTTGATTCAGAAAGGAAGAAAAAGATGAGAGTAATTAATCATCCTATCTTAGGAACGGATGAACGAAAAAAGAAAATTAATATTTATGTAGATGATAAACCGATTTCAGCAATAGAAGGAGATACAATTTTGACTGCTTTATTAGCTCAAGGGATCAGAATAAATCGGATCACCAAGAAAAGAAAAGAACCCCGAGGATTATTTTGCGGTATTGGTCGTTGCACAGATTGCGTTATGATTGTAAACGGGATACCAAGTGTCAGGACATGTGTAACTTTTGTAGAAGAAGGAATGAGAGTTGAAACACAGGAGGGAGTAGGTCATTGGAAAAAGAAAATATAATTAAAGCTGATATTACAATTATTGGGGCAGGCCCCGCCGGATTAGCGGCGGCTATTGAAGCTGCAAAACTGAAGGCAAAGGTAGTATTAATAGACGAAAACGCCAGTCCAGGTGGTCAATTATTTAAACAAATTCATAAATTTTTTGGTTCAAAAGAACACTATGCAAAAATTAGAGGAATTAACATTGGCCGAGAACTCTGTAATGAAGCTAAAGCTCAAGGAGTTCATTTGATGTTGAATACAGTAGCTTTTGCCATTTATGAGGGTAAAGTGGTGGCTGGTATAACCCCAACTGGCTTAGTACAAATTGAATCAAAAGGTATTATCTTAGCTCTGGGAGCTAATGAAAATACCTTATCCTTTAGAGGATGGACCAAACCAGGGGTGATTAGCGCGGGAGCAGCGCAAACGGTAGTTAATCTTTATCGGGTATTGCCAGGAAAATGTTTTCTTATGGTAGGTTCTGGAAATGTTGGTTTAATTATTTCTTATCAGTTATTACAAGCAGGTGCTACTGTAGTAGCAATTGTAGAAGCATTACCGAAAATAGGGGGATATGGTGTTCATGCTGCAAAAATAAGTAGAGCTGGAGTACCAATTTTAACTTCTCATACTATTTTAGAAGCAAAAGGAGAAAAAGAAGTGAATTCAGCAATAATTTGCAAGGTTGATGAACAGTTCAATCCTATTCCGGGTAATGAAAAAGAATTAAAAGTAGATGTTATTTGTTTAGCCGTTGGCCTAACCCCTCAAACTGATTTGGTAAGAATGGCAGGATGTAGTTTTGAATATCTAAATGAATTGGGAGGTTTTGTTCCCTTACATAATAAGAATATGGAAACCACCATTAAAGGGATATATGTAGCTGGTGATACTGCAGGCGTGGAAGAAGCAAGTACGGCGATTGATGAAGGGCGAATAGCTGGAATTGCTGCTGCTTCTTCAATAGGTTTAATAGATGAAATAAGTTCAAAAGAAAAAATATCTCAAATATGGAGTAGATTAAATTCTCTTCGTATTGGTCCATTTGGTCAATCCAGACAAGAGGCAAAAAAAATATTAATCAAAGCGAGGGGAAAATTATGTCCTTAGAGAAATATGGTTATCCGGACCTGGAGGAAATCAAAAAAAGTCCTGGTTATCCTAGTGATCAAAGATTAGCGGAAGGAAGTTGTATTGTTATTGAATGTATTCAAGAAATACCTTGTAATCCATGTGAGACTGCCTGTAAGTTTGGTGCTATAAAAGTTGGGCAGCCCATTACCAATTTACCAGTTTTGGATGAAAAATTATGTACTGGTTGTGGTAATTGTATTGCTGATTGCCCTGGACTAGCCATTTTTTTAGTAAACAAAACCTATGCATCAGGGAAAGCACTCCTTGCTTTTCCTTATGAATACTATCCGCTACCCGAAAAAGGAGAGGTTGTTCAAGCCGTAAATAGAGCTGGTAAAATTGTAGGGAAAGGGAAGGTAATTAAAATTTTTAATCCGCAGAAAAACGATCGTACCCCCGTAGTTTACCTTGAAATACCCTTGGAATTAGCTGATGAAGTCAGAAGTATAAAATATTCGAATTAAAAGATAATGAATAGTAGAAAGGGAGTTAATGAAATGGCAGATAATAAAAATAAAATAGATGATGAAGATATAATCATCTGTCGTTGCGAAGAAGTTTCTAAAAAAGAAATTCTGGAGACAATTGCTGATGGAGCAAGAGATCTTAAAGGAATACGCATTCGCAGGAGAGCTGGTATGGGACTATGTCAGGGTAGAAGTTGTGAGGTACTGGTTAGGAAAATAATTTCAGAACAATTAGGAACTAATCCTAAAGAACTACTTCCGTCAACCAAAAGGCCACCGGTTCGTCCGATAGAACTTCGACTGTTTAGGGGGAATGATAATGGCTTTAAACAATAATTTAGATGCCATAGTAGTAGGTGGTGGAGTAATTGGCGCATCCTGTGCTTATTTTTTAGCCAAAGCGGGTCTGAAAGTGGGTCTTTTTGAAAAAGGAGACATTGCTTCTGGGGCTTCTGGAGCATGTGAGGGCGGTATCACGGCGCATGATCATCAGCCAGGTTATGATGCTAATCTTACTATTATTAGTAACAAAATGTATAAGGAACTTTTAAAAGAATTAGATTGGGATATTGAATATTCTGAAAAAGGGAGTATTTCGGTTATTGAAACAGAAGATGAGCTAAAATTTACGCTGGATCGGATGAAACAACAGTTAGCCTGTGGTTTACCCGTTCGTTTTGTGGATCAAGATGAGCTTTACCAGCAAGAACCCCTTTTAGCTCCGGGATTTCTGGGCGCTATAGAGTGTCCATCTAATGCTTTATGTATGCCCATTCAGGTAGCTATTGCCTTAGTTAGAAAAGCAAGAAGTTTAGGGGCAGAAATACATACTTTTGAGGAAGTAAATGATGTTAAGTTAGATAAAAAAGGAAAAATATCTGGAATAGTCACTGCTGAAGGTGAAGTATCTTCACCAATCCTAGTTAATTGTTGCGGAGCATGGGCTCCCTTTTTAGGGAAAATGGTTAGTTTAGATATTCCTATAAAGCCAAGGCGAGGTCAAATAGTTGTAGTCGAACAGGCTGCTCAGGTGGGTCATAGAAAAATAGGTGAAGCCCACTATATTGTTGGTAAATTTCATCCTGAATTAGCAGAAGGTACAGATTCTGATATATTAAAATATGGAATTTCCTTTGCATTTGAACCGACCGCTTCTGGAAATATGTTACTGGGTAGTTCCCGGGAATTTGCCGGGTATGATACTCGAACAACTTTGCCAGTAATCAGAGCAATCATTCAACGAGCTATTCATTTTATTCCATCTTTAAAATACTTGCATTGTATTAGAACTTATGCCGGATTAAGACCTTATACCCCGGATCATTTATCGATTGTTTCTCAAGTTGATGAAGTACCCGGATTTTATATTGCTGCCGGAGCAGAAGGAGATGGTATCGGAATTGCTCCGATAACTGGATTACTTATGAGTCAGATTATCTTGGGACAAAAAACTACTATTGATATAAATCCCCTTCGCTGGTCAAGATTCTCAGGAGGTTACTAAAAAAGATGGTAATGGTAATAGGAATAATTAATTGAATATTGGAGGTCTACATTATGCAATTAACCGATCAAGTCGCTTTTATAACTGGGGCAACTGGTGGGATTGGCTCCGAGATCTGTAGATCTTTAGCTAAAGAAGGTGCCGATATATCTATTTGTTACCATACAAAACATGAAGAAGCCCAATTACTTGGTAAGGAAATTACTTCCCTGGGCAGGAAAGCACTACTAGTTCAAGCGGATGTATCTAAAAAAGAGCAGGTTATTTCTGCTATTGAAACGACCAGAAAAAATTTAGGACCCATTGATATTTTAGTTAATAACGCTGGTATTACTTTAATGGGTAAATTGGAAGAGATAAGTGAAGAGGATTGGGATCTTTGCCTGGCAGTTAATTTAAAGAGTGTTTTTTTATGCACCCAGGCAGTTAT
>Ga0315288_10006443_pt1 | contig 14880 bp, 12 predicted proteins | sample YL17G11_20_MG_FD_203454 | JGI IMG/M metagenome (GOLD analysis project Ga0315288, IMG submission 203454) | Sediment microbial communities from Yellowstone Lake, YNP, Wyoming, USA - YL17G11_20 | ecosystem: Environmental > Aquatic > Freshwater > Lake > Sediment | place: USA: Wyoming | collected... | reverse complement strand
CACCCATCGGGCTGCTCTTGGGCAATGTCAACTTCTCCAATTTATTCGTCAGCTTGAACGGTCAAACCTACCCCTCGCTGGATGCAGCCAAGGCCGCTGGCGCACCCACCATCAACTACGGAGTATTTATTAACACCCTGATCAACTTCCTGATCATCGCTTTCGTGCTGTTCCTGATCATCCGTGAGATCAATCAGATGCGGCGCAAACAGGAAATATCTGCTACCCCTACCACCAGGGAATGTCCATTCTGCCACACCCAAATTCCAATCTCCGCCACTCGCTGCCCGCACTGCACTTCACAACTGGAATAGATGGTCCATCAGAAGTTAAGGGAAAGGAAACTTTTTTTTTCAGGATATTGATCCTCTTCAAATGATGTTGGAATGATGGCGTGGACCATCGATCCAAATTTCATCTTGTTCCGGTTCGTCATTCAATGAGCCTTACTTAGTCTTACTTAGTAAATTCAATCCTACGACCCCGATCAGGATCAGGACAATGCACAGCATCTTCAAAACGGTGATCGGTCCCCCAAACCAGATGAAACCGATGATTGCGATCGATGATGTTCCCACTCCGGACCAAATGGCATACGCGGTGCCGACATTGATTTTGCGCAGAGCATAGGGTTTGGCGGTGAAGCTGAGTGCTAAAAGACGAACAGGAAGATGGAAGACCACAGGCGAGTGAAGCCATCAGACAACTTGGTACAGACCGTCCCGGCCACTTCCAGCACGATCGCCACCACTAGCAGAAACCAGCTCATTGGATCCTCCCAGGGAGGAATCAGCCGAATCAAATGGATACCGACGCAGCCGTGGATTTTATTATACGAGAAGCAGGATTGGTTTCTGCGCTGAAGTCACAGGATCCCGAAGCAAAACCTGACATACGGTCGCGGCCTATGATTTCCTCCCGTATAATCGAGGGCACACTACGCTCCAATGGGAGGAACGAATGACCAAGCTTGAAGAACTGAAGGCCAAGAGTGCCGAAATCGTTGATGTGCAGCGTGCCGCCGCCGTGCTGAGTTGGGATCAGCACGCCTTTATGCCTGTGGGCGGGGCGTCGGCACGAGCGGAACAGTTGGCCACCCTGGGTAAGATTTCCCATCAGCTGCTGGTAAATTCAGAAATGGAGAAGTTACTAGCCGCTGCAAAGCTGGAGGTGGAGGGAATGGGCCCCGATTCCGATGATTTCGCTTATTGGCGGGCGGCGCAACGGAACTATGATCGTTTCGCCAAGATCCCGGCGGATTTGGTTGCCCGCCTGTCCAAAGCGACCTCGCTGGCCAACGAGAAGTGGGTGGACGCCCGCAGTAAATCCGATTTTGCAATCTTCCAACCGAACCTGGAAGAGCTGCTTGGTCTTCAGCTGGAGATGGCAAAGGATTTGGGCTATCAAGACAGCCCCTACGATCCCTTGCTGGATCTTTACGAACCGGACATGAAAGCGCACCAGGTCCGCGCCATTTTCACCGAGCTGAAAGCCGGTTTAGTACCCATCGTCGCCGCCATCGCCAACGGCGGCAGACAGATCCAAAAAGGTTTTCTGATGACGGAATACGAGTTAGCGGATCAAGAAGCCTTCACTTTGGAGCTGCTGAAAGCGATTGGCTACGATTTCCGGCGGGGCCGGCAGGATAAGGTCCCCCATCCGTTCACCACTACATTTTCCTCGGGCGATGTCCGGGTGACCAACCGTTTCATGCTCAACCGAGCCGCTTCTTCATTCTTTGGCGCTTTGCATGAAGGAGGCCACGCTCTCTACGAGCAGGGCGTGCGGGCGGATTTCGATCACGGTTTCCTCGGCGGGGGAACCTCCACTGCCGTGCACGAATCGCAATCTCGCACGTGGGAAAACATTGTGGGTCGCAGTTTGCCCTTCTGGACCCATTGGTTTCCTGCTTTGCAGAAACGTTTCGAAAACCAACTCAGGGGCGTCACGGCCGAGGAATACTGGAAGGCTGTCAATATCGTAGGACCGTCCGCCATTCGAGTGGAAGCGGATGAAGTAACCTACAACCTGCATATCATCCTCCGGTTTGAAATCGAAGTGGATTTGGTGGAAGGACGCTTGGCCGTGAAGGATCTGCCCCAGGTGTGGAATGCGAAAATGAAGGAATCGCTGGGCTATGAAGTGAAGGATGACGCGGAGGGCGTGTTGCAGGACGTACACTGGTCGATGGGCTACTTTGGTTACTTCCCCGGCTACGCCTTGGGGAATCTGCTCTCTGTGCAGTTTTATCAACGGGCGCAGGCCGACATACCCAATCTGAGCGAACAGCTGGCTGACGGTCACTATCAAGTTTTGTTAGCATGGCTGCGCTCCAACATTCACCAACACGGCAGCAAGTACACACCGACAGAATTGGTGCAGCGGGTGACGGGTGGCGAAATCGACCCCAAGCCGTTCCTCGCCTACCTAAAGGAGAAATATGGCCAGATCTACGGGATCTGATCTGCACAAGGATTATCCTCGAACTCAGCTATTTGTAGAGGGCAACCCAATTTTTCAAGGGAGGAGATAGGATGGATCGATTGCAGCAGCTGAAAGAACGAGTGGCAGAGGTGATGGATCTCCGGCATGCGCTAGCCCTGTTGGAGTGGGATCAACAAACTTATATGCCATCCGGTGGGAATGAAGCCCGCGCGGAGCAGATCTCTACCTTGAGCAAAATTGCCCATCAGAAATTCATCAGTCCGGAAGTGGGCCAATTGCTGGAAGACCTTGCACCGGAGATGGAAAGCGCACCCTATGATTCAGACGCGGCCGCATTGGTCCGCCGGACCCAACGGGAATACGATCGACGGACCAAGCTGCCGATGGATCTGGTGGCGCGTTTTGCCCGGATCACATCGCTGGCACACGAGACATGGGTGCACGCTCGCAAGGAATCGAACTTTGCCATGTTCGCTCCCACCCTTGCCGAAATTGTCGAGTTGGAGATCGAAATGGCCGAAGCGTATGGCTACCTAGAATCGATCTACGACCCGTTAATGGATGGATTTGAACCAGGCATGAAGACCCTGCAGTTGAAGCAGATCTTCGCCGAATTCCGCGACGGACTGGTACCGATCGTGCAGGCGATCGTGGAAGGCCCGCACAAGATTAATCGGAAGTTCCTGGGGCGAAAATTCGCCCTCCACCAACAGGAAGCATTCAGCCTGGAACTGCTCAAGGGCATTGGCTACGACTTCCAGCGCGGCCGGCAGGATCGGACGGCGCATCCGTTCACTACCACCTTTTCCAGTGGCGACGTACGGGTCACCAACCGTTTCATGGAAGACCTGATGACCTCATCGATTTTCTCCGCGATTCATGAGGGCGGGCACGCGCTCTACGATCAGGGAATCCCTCCTCGTTTTGATCGCACCCCGCTGATGTCCGGTGCATCCTTCGGCGTGCACGAATCGCAGTCTCGCATGTGGGAGAACATCGTAGGTCGCAACCTGCACTTTTGGAAGTTCTGGTTTCCCTTGGCGCAGAAAGCATTTCCCGGCCAATTAGACGATGTCAGCGTCGAAGGGTTCTGGCAAGCGATCAATACCGTGGAACCGTCCGCCATCCGGGTGGAATCGGATGAAGTCACCTACAACCTACACATCATGCTGCGTTTTGAGATCGAGATGGGTTTGCTGGAGCGAAAGATCGCGGTGAAAGATCTTCCCGAGATCTGGAATGCCAAGATGGAGGAGTACTTGGGCTATCAGGTGAAGAACGATGCGGAGGGCGTACTGCAGGATGTGCACTGGTCCGGCGGCTCTTTCGGGTATTTCCCCTCCTACTCCTTGGGAAATCTGCTCTCGGTGCAGTATTTTACCCGAGCTTTGGAGGACATTCCCGATCTATACCGGCAATTCGAGCGGGGAGAGTACGGCGGTCTCCTAACCTGGCTGCACGAAAACATTCACGTCTATGGCGGCAAATACATGCCGGCTGAGCTGACCGAAAAGGTGATCGGTGGGCCGATCAGTCCCCAACCGTTCCTGGCGTACTTGCGCAAGAAGTATGGAGAGATCTACGGGATATAGCTTCTCAATTTAGCGATTAGAGACTAAAAACCAAAAAAGCTGCCCGACCAAAGGGCGCGCAAGAAGGTTTCCTGGTAAACAGGCAGACCGCTCAACAATGGGTAGAACAGGGCAAAGGCCAGAAAGGTCAGGATCACGAAGACCCAGCTGAGACCCCGCCAGAATCTGTAGCGCCAGGTCCGGTTTATGAAATAGGTCATACCCAACGCGTAAAACGGAATGGCCGGCAGCATGTAGAAGATGAAACCGCCTTTGCTGGAAATAATCCACGGTATGTAATTGGCCAAAAAGCCAAACAAGATGAAGAAGGGGACGAAGCGGTTTTTATCGTAGATCCAGAATGTCAGACCCAGGATCAAGACCACAATAGCCAAACCGCCCAAGTACCAGAGGACCGGATTGCCGATTGCCAGGATTCCCTGGGTGATACCCTCGGGAGTTGTAGTGTAGTAATACCAAACTCCCTTAGTCATCAGCGGCCAGCTCCACCATTGAGAGGCATAGGGATGGTCGATGTTAGGCCGGGTGTGCCAGGCCCAAGCGTCCGTATGCAACTTGACCCAATCCTGCGTCGAGTGGCCGAAGGAGAAATAGTAACTGTAAATGAGCGCGTAAATTCCGCCAATGACGATGATGAAGCAAAGCAAGACCAGCAGACCGTTGGTCAAAAAACGGAGGACACTGCCACGCAAGTGCCGGGCGAAAGGCGGCAACGCGAGAAAGAAAAGACCGAGGAAGATCGAAGGGTACAAAGCGGACCATTTGCTGGAAATGGCCAGACCACAGGCGACAATCGTGAAAAGGAAATCCCACTTGTTGTGGTTTTTGTAGTACCGTGCCGCAAATAGCAGGGAAAGCGTAATAAAGGCCGCGGCAAAGACGTCCAGCATGGCCATCCGACCCATCACGAAAGATAGGAAATCCCAGGAAAAAAGGAAAGCTGCGAACAGGGCTCCACCCATTCCCAAGCCCAACGTGCGAGCCAGCCAAAACACCAGAAAGACAGTCAGGCAGCCGAAGAGATAGGGAAAGAAACGCCAACCCCAAGGATTGTCGCCGAAGATCAGGATCCCACTGGCGATCAACATTTTCCCTAATGGCGGGTGTTCCCAATTGGGGTCTTCTTGACCGACTACATAGGCGTTCGCTGCGCGGACATAGTGCACTTCGTCGAATACTTTGTCCGCGGGAAAACCCAAGAACAAGCCGCGGGAGAGGAAAACGAAGATCACGAGCAGAAGAACCAGAATGATCTGGGTCCGCCGGCTCATACGCGGCTTACCGTTTTCCTCCATCCGTTTCCTGTTAGAGCCCGTACTGGGCGACGACCTCGTCCTTGGTCTTGTTTAGGATCTGGTACTTGGCTCCGACTTTGGCAAAGGCTGCAATCGCCTTGTCCAGGTGCTCCTGCTCGTGTGCGGCAGACAATTGCACGCGGATCCGCGCCTGACCCTTGGCCACTACCGGGTAATAAAAGCCAATCACGTAAATGCCCTCGGCGTATAGGTCGCGGGCGAAATCCTGGGAGAGCTTGGCGTTATACAGCATGATCGGTACAATTGGGTGCACCCCCGGTTTGATATCGAAACCGGCAGCGGTCATTTGCTGGCGGAAGTATTGCGTATTCCTCTCCAACTTGTCGCGCAGAACCGTGCTTTCCGAAACCAACTCCATCACGCAGAGAGCGGCGGACACCACCACCGGAGGTAACGTGTTGGAGAAGAGGTAGGGGCGGGAACGCTGGCGCAGGATATCGATGATCTCATTGTGGCCGGATGTACAACCGCCGGAGGCTCCACCAAGAGCTTTACCCAGCGTGGTGGTGATCACATCCACACGACCCATCACACCACAGTGCTCGTGTGTACCCCGTCCGGTTTTCCCCATGAAGCCGGTGGCATGGGAATCGTCCACCATCACCAGGGCATCATATTTTTCCGCCAGGTCGCAGATCTCGTGGAGCTTGGCAATGTCGCCATCCATGGAAAACACTCCATCGGTACCTACCAGGCGGAAACGAGCGGATTGGGTTGCTTTCAGCTTCTCTTCCAGGTCAGTCATATCCCCGTGTTGGTAGATGAACCGTTGGGCTTTGGACATGCGGATCCCATCGATGATGGATGCGTGGTTGAGCTGATCGGTGATGATGGCATCCGCTTCCTTCATCAGGGTTTCGAATAGGCCTCCGTTGGCGTCGAAGCAGGAGGAGTATAGGATGGTGTCCTCTGTTCCCAGGAAACGACTGATTTTTCCTTCCAGTTTCTTATGGATATCTTGCGTGCCACAGATGAAGCGGACCGACGACAACCCGTAACCGCGATCGTGAAGGCCTTGGCGAGCCGCTTCCAGCAACTTGGGATGGCTGGAAAGCCCCAGGTAGTTGTTGGCGCAGAAGTTGAGCACTTTTTTGACTGGGGCGCCGGCCGGGTAGGAAACAGAAATAGGAGCGGACTGGGGCGATTCGATGATTCGTTCTTCCTTATACAGTCCTTGCTCGTTGATCGATTTCAGTTCATCTTGCAGAAATTGTTGGATTTTGCCGTACATGGTTTGGTCTCTCCTCCAATCAGAGTTGGCGTCGCTGCTTGGCCGCTTCCAGTTCTGCTGGATCCGGAAACAATACGATTTTGGCAGAAGCTCGCGGCCTGGTTGTCATCACGTCAAACCCGGTGACATACTGATCCAGGGGAAACATATGCGTGATCACGGGACCGATGTCCAACCGGCCGGAAGTCAGGAAATTGCGCACTCGATACCACGTATCAAACATCTTTCTACCGTTGATGCCATGGATCTGCGCTCCTTTGAATACAATGCCATTGTTATAATCGATCAGTAGAGGAGATTGGCTGGCAATGCCAAAGGCAGAGAAGCGGCCACCCCGTCGCAGCATTTTAAACCCTTCGTCCAACGCTTGTTGGGTGCCGGCCATCTCGCAGACGATATCCGTACCGTACCCGCTCGTCTGTTCCTTGACGAACGCCACCCGATCGACATCGGGATCGTTGGCGTACAACACGTAATCCGCTCCCATTTTCTTGGCGATGTTCAGATTGAAATCGTACTTACCGACCAGGCCAATGCTGGTTAACCCGCACACCCGAGCCACACCGACTGCCAATAAAGCCGCAGGGCCGTCTCCCAGGATCACGACGGATTTTCCAGCCACATCGGCGTCCTCTCCCAGCACGGTGTAGGTTGCATTACCCAGCGGTTCTTGCACGGTGGCCACCTCGGGTGGCAAGGCGGGGTCGTTGATCCAGCAGACGCTTTCCGGTACCGCAGAGTATTCCGCAAATGCTCCGTCGCAGTCCACGCCAAGGATTTTCATCCGTTCACCGATGTGTAGCTGGCCTAGCAAAGCAGTCAAGTCTCCGGGATGATAGATGTGCGTTTCCGCAGAGATATAGTCTCCCATTTTGATCCGCTTCACGTGGGCACCCACTTCGACTACGTCACCGGCTACTTCGTGGCCCAATATTTGCGGCAAGCGCTTTTCACCAATTCGTCCCTGTGCCCAGGGATCCCATTTGTAGATATGAACATCCGTACCGCAAATCGAAGTAGCCCTGACTTTGATCAATACTTGATCGGGGGCGATCTGGGGTATTGCTTTTTCCAGGAATTCGGCTCCCGGAGCCGGTTGGGTTTTTACAACTGCCTTCATCGTTCCTCCTTTACCAATGTGCAAGAATCCACCCCCGCCAAAAACAAATCCTAGTAAAAGTGCCGGCAAGTGTCGCCATTACTAGGGCGATGATTTGGGCATCAGGTCGATTTTCCAGCCATCCTTCTCCAGGTATAGATCATAACTTCCTTGTCCTTCCACCACGGTACTGTCCGTCTTGGTGGAAAAAACCTTGTAGCTAACCTGGGCCGCAGTACCCGTCACGGTCTCTTTCAGTATTTCCCAGCGTTGAGAAGCGACTTCAGCCTGGCTCTGCCCCATCTGGATGGAGGAAGAAAACACCTCGAGCGGGACTTCCTTTCGAAATCCGTCCGTCTGCAGTTGATAGGCTTTGGTCCAATCCTTGGCTGCCAGTGCGTCGAAGAATTGTTGCACAACTTTGCGGGCCGACTGGGACGAGGTCTCCAAGGTGGGGGGGGAAACCGAAGGGGATGGATTCGACTGGCAACCCGATAAGATTGCCAGGCAGCAAAGGACCACCAATATCCGTTTCATTTCAGTGGAACTATAGGGCGAGCAAGCCGCCAGTGCAAGCTCACTCGTTTGGCGCAGGGAGCAGCCAGGAAGGTGTCACGGTGACGGGGGGTGAGGTGGTGGGCGGTGAGGTAGGAAGAGTAGTGGGTTTGGGGCTGGAAGGTAAGACACCGGGAGGAGGTGTGGGCCAGGAAGTCGGTGTGGGACTGGAAGTCGGTGTGGGACTGGAAGGCAAGACGCTGGGGGGGAGCGTGGGCCAGTACGTTGGCGTGTAGCTGGGACTGGGTGATGGATATGACGTAATGGGAGGTAGTGGAGATGTGGGTGTGTGCGTGGTGGAAGAGGGCGTCGTTGTTGGGGTTGGCGTATTGGTGGGCATGTTTTCGGTGCCGGCCAAGAAATAGAAACCATCCTTAACCACGATCCCGGGGGGCATTTCCCAATCTGCGCCGCTCAGCACAGCCTGGGCCTTTACCATAAAATTGTACCAGATGGTCGAGGGGATACCGGCGCCAATGTTTCTCGCCGTGTAGACCAATCTGCCCTCCGAGTCCCGAAAATCTGGAGTATCATTCCCATTGTAGGTTGCAACTACGATGTCCGGGGTATAACCGATGAACCAGGCATACTGAAAACGATCTGTTGTTCCGGTTTTGCCAGCCGCGGTTAAACCATCCACATAAGCTCTTCCAGTATTCTGATAGACATTCTTGAACAGGCTGGTCATCACATAAGCCGTGGCGGGGCTGATAACCTGCTCTTGTTCGGGCTGGATCTCTTCCAACAGATTTCCATCACGGTCCACAACCTTGCGAATGGCAATCGCTCGATTGAATTGCCCCCCGGTCGCCAAGACACCGTAAGCCTGAGCCATCTCGATCGGCATGATTTCCTGGGAGCCAATCGGCATCGAGTAATAGGGTTGGAGCTCAGCGGAGATACCCATGCGGTGCGCGTAGTCGATCACGTTGTCCAATCCGACCTGAAGTGCAACTTTGATGGCGATAATGTTGGAGGACTTGATGATGGCATCCTTCACGGAGAGGGGTCCGTAGTAATTCTTGCTTCCCGTTTCCAGTTCTCCCGTGTATTCCGTAGGGTTGTAATCGGGTAGCTTGATTTCTTCCGATACGAGAATCGTGGCCGGGTTGACGATTTTGCGATCAATGGCAGCAGTATAATCGAAAATTTTGAATGAAGATCCTGGTTGGCGGCGCACCAGGGTTCTATTGTAGGGAGTTTCGTACCAATCTCGACCTCCAACCATGGCCAAGATGTCCCCAGAGCGCGGATCGAGGGCAATTAGGGCGCCCTGCGGCTGGGATACACCTTCTTCGTCCTTGATCGTGGGATCGATTTCCCCTTCATCGATCCAATATTGGTAGGCTTCCGTCATGGCTTCGTTCGCCCAACGTTGCATTTGTAAATCTAGGGTCGTATAGATGGTCATTCCGCCTTGCATTAGGAGCGTGGAGGAATATTTCTCTTCCAATTTCTCTCGCACTAGGTCTGTGAAATAGGGGGCGTCCGATTCCATTTTGATTGCTGATTCGGTAAACACCAGTTCTGTATTCAGAGCTTGATCGTACGTTGCTTCGTCGATGAAACCATAGGTTTTCAACCGGTACAAAACCAGCGCCTGCCGTTCGATGGAGCTGGTGCGGTACGCCGGATCGCCCAGGATGGAGGGCGCGTTAATCACACCGGCCAACCAAGCAGCCTCCGCAATACTGACATCGATGGCGTGCTTACCGAAGTAGGTGAGTGATGCCGCTTCGGCACCATAGGCCATTTGCCCAAAATACACTGCGTTCAGGTAGGATTCCAAGATCTCGTTCTTGCTGTATTTTTGCTCCAGGCGGAAAGCCACCATCATCTCTTTGATTTTGCGGGTAAAGGTCGCTTCCTTGGTTAGGAATGCCTCCCGCGCCAACTGCTGGGTGATGGTGGAACCGCCACCCGTGTCATGATTGCCGGTGACGTACCCCCAAACCGCGCGGAAGAAGCCGTTGATATCAATACCGGAATGCTCATAGAAGCGGTGATCCTCGATCGCAAGTATCGCATCCTGCAAGTGGGATGAAATCTCTGCCAGCGGCCGGTAAACTCGTTTTTCCGCCGGTGAATAGGTGGCGATCAATTTCCCATTCCGGTCCAGGATTTGGGAAGATTCGGAAAAGTTAAAGCTTAGGTCTTGCGGTAAGGGGAGCGTGTATAGGATATAGGCGAAGATCCCCAATCCGATCACCAATAGACAAAGTACACCTAGCAAAATATAGGCTACAATCCGCCATGGGCTGCGTTTTTTCCCCGAAGCGCGCGGGGCCTGTCTTCGTTTTGCGCTCCGTTTCGTATTCCGCTTCGTTTGCTCCCAACTGGATAGATTTCGTCGTACCATGCGTCGGTATTATAGCGCGCTAGGGCGTAATGCGATCGAGGTACAGTTGGCTGTACCCATTCCAGGAGGCAGCCGACACGCCCTGATTGAGGGCGGGAGAGAAACTGAGAAACCGGGCGTCCGCGACGGCTATGCCTGGCGCAGCGGCATTTTGCGGTTGCCAGCTCCACCAACGGAATCCGCCGGCTTCTGGTGCCGTCCAAAACAGCACTATGTTTTGCCAGAAAAGAGTACATTTCTCGGCAGAAATCTCCTGACTGGCATAAAATGTCCCCTCTGGCTGTCGGTAGATATGGATCTCGCTATTTGATTCGGACCAGACTTGCAGTGCCAAGAAATCACCTCCGGCGGACCATACCGGTAACGAGAATCCAATAGCGGAAGCGAACTGCTTCACATTGCCTTCCAAATCCACTAGGTTGGCCACATCGGCTCCCTGGTGATGACTAAGGTAGAATACCTTCTGGGAATCCGGCATCCACTGGAAGGCAAAAATGTGCCCGGTTTCGTCTTGTGCCAAACGTCTGGCATCTTTGCCATCCACATTCATCACCCACAATTCCAGCTGTAGTGGATCCAATCCTTGCAGGTATGCTACCCAACTCCCATCCGGAGCCGGCTTAGGATCACGGGCCCCGCCACTATGAGTCAGTTGGACAGAGTCTGCTGAGGAGAGGTAGTACACCCAGACATCGCTGTAGGTTGTGCCTCGCACAAAATAGAGGGCTTCTCCATCCGCGGACCAAGCAGGACGCCAACCGATGCCGAGGGGGATTGAAATCCTCCGGGTCATTTCGAACAGAGTGAGCTGTGCTTCCTCGCCCGTTCCTTCTACATAAGCCACTCGGGATCCGTCTGGTGAAAAAACCGCCTCCGTTTTCTCGCCACCAGTGGTCGTCAGCGGTAATGCCGCTCCTTTCGCCAACAAGCGTGCTTTCACTTCCCTTGCTTCCGCGGAAGAAAGGGAGAGAGCCAGATGCCAATCCTGGTAGGTTTCTTTTTTCAGAGTCAGTTCGTGCAGGCCGGGTTCCAAACCGGTCAATGTCGTGGGGGTGCGGCCCAGGTAACGGTTACCCAAATAGATCTCAGCGGCTTGCGGTTCTGAGGAAAGCAGCAAACGTGAAGTGAAAAGCGGCTGGATCTCGGTTGTGACGGAAAGGCTGGTTCGCCAAAGCGTCTGGAAACCAGCCCGGTTCCCGGTAAAAATCAGGGTTGAAGCATCGGGCAATAGGCTTATCCCAGGACCGGCATTCTCTGCAATCTTTTGAGCATTCCCATTGGACCAGAGCCACAAGGATTCACTGTCCTGATCGTCCTGTTGGCGCCAGAGCAAGCGCCCGTCGGGTAACCATGTAACCTCCATCGCGGTGCGATCCACAATCAGTTGCTCCTGATCGCTGCTGAGGTTGATCGTATGCAATCCCTGGCGGCAAGCGATTGCCAACTGCTTACCATCCGGTGACCAGGCTAAACCGAGGCATTCCCCAGACGTTCCTTTGGTTTCTCTGTTGACCGATGTCACCAAAGACACCAGATAAATCTTGCCGTCCCCAGCGGAAACGTACGCAATCCATCTGGCATCGGGAGAAGGCGCAAAACGTTCCACCGGCCCGGTTACCAGCGTGCGTTGCTCCTTGTTTTCCAGGTTCAACAGCGTCATCTGTGAGCGTTCGCCGGAGAGGAAGACCAACTGACGCGGAGCCAACCAAGCGACCTGGGAGATTGCAAGTTCGCTGGTTAGCAATGTCTGTCGCTGACTCTCGCGCTCATACAACATCAAACGATCGTTCGGTCCATCTACTTGCACATAGGCCAGCCGACGAGAGTCAGGTGACCAGGTGGGTCGGACCATGGCAAGACTCTCTGCCGTCTTCTCCATCCGATCCTTTTCCATCTGATAGAGCCAGAGCTCTCCGCTCCCTTTGGTGAAAGAATGCGTGGATCCGAGGAAGGTCAGCACTTGGCCATCTGGCGAGAGCGAAGGTAAGGTAAACTGCTGCATGCCTTCTAAGTTTGCCTGGCGAGTCGTGGCCAGGGAAATCAATTTCACCTCCAATTGAACCGGTGTTGAGGAGAGGGCGGAAAAGACATCGTTCCAGGTTTGATAACCCTCTTTATGCAAGGAAACGGTATGATCCCCCGCTTTGATCTTCGTCTGAAGCGGTGTGATCCCTGCGACTGCACCATCGAGATAGACAGTGGCTCCGGGAACATCGCAGATGATCTCCAGTGTCGAGGGGGAAACGCTTCCGGTGGCCACGCTAACGGAGAGAAGAAGCATGGCTAGTGCGATCAGGCCATAACTCCAGAGCGGGCGAAAGCGGATTGGAAACGATTGGATCCGCGGTCTCTTTCGTTTTTCCTGCAGTCGGGTCTCGTAGGCCTGCCAATATGCTTCACAACGTTCTACGGGCAGTGCCCGAGCCAGAAATGCTTTGCTTTCCTGCAATACCGCCAGCTCTTCATGGCAGCGAGAGCAGGACTCCAGGTGCCCCATGATGCGAGTTCTGGCGTCGGGAGGCAATTCCTGGTCCAAGTAAGCGGATAGCAGTGGAGCTAGCGGACAAGGTTTCATCGCAACCGCTCCGGTTTCAAGTCAGGATAGTGTTGTTCGATAATCTGGCGCAGACGCTTGCGAGCGGTATTCATCCTAGACATGATCGTTCCCAGGGGAGTTCGGCAGACATTGGCGATTTCTTGGTACGAATACCCTTCGAGGTCATGCATCACCAGACAGGTACGCAGAGCGGGCGGCAATTGGGCTAACGCCTCCTGCAACATCATGGTTTGCTCTCGCCGGTCCGGATCAAATCTGGATGCAAGCGGCAAATCATCAATCGGGACTTCCAGGGGGTGATGGCGACGGCGTTCATCGATGCAGAGATTGATCGTAATCCGGTACAACCAGGTATATAGTTGGGATTCTCCGCGGAATTTGGCCAAAGCCTTGTATGCTTTGAGAAACGCTTCCTGAGAGAGCTCCTCCGCCCGGTCGGGATTACCGATATAGCGGAAAGCCAGAGCATAAAGGCGCCTCTGGTACTTCCGCACAAACTCCTCGAACACCAATTCGCTTTCGCGCTCGGGCCGAAAGCGCTCCTTCGGCATGCAAATTGCTCCGGTCTGGTCCAAATGGGCTTCCTCATTCTTTCATCTGTAAGCGAGAGGGTCAAGCCAAAGGTGTACCGGCCAAACGATGCATCAAACGCTTGCGCATTTTGCCTTCACCCAGACGGGTGCGAAGCCGCTCCAAGCACTGGGGGGAACAGACAGATACCACCAAACTTCGATAATTGAGCGTGATGACCTCCTCTTCGATCGGGAGGTCTTTCTCGCACCAGAGACATTTGCGGCTGACGAAGTAACGGCGCATTCCTTCTCCTTTATTTCGAATTCTGAAGGATTAGACGAGGACAAGAAGAAAGATATTCGCTAGATGCGGGCCTTGCGCAAACGGAGGGAGTTCGTCACCACAAATACAGAGCTGAAAGCCATAGCTAAGGCGCCAATCATTGGGTTCAAAAGAAGGCCAAACGCCGGATATAACACACCCGCCGCGATAGGTATGCCCAGGACGTTGTAGATGAATGCCCAGAATAAATTCCAACGAATAGTCGTCATGGTCTTCTTTGAAAGTGTCAAGGCGCGAGGGACCCCTAGTAAATCGCCAGAAATCAAAGCCATGTCTGCCGTTTCCAATGCAATGTCAGTCCCCGTCCCAAGGGCGATTCCCAAGTCTGCCTGCGCCAGGGCAGGGGCGTCGTTGATACCATCCCCGACCATTGCCACGCATTTCCCGTTCGCTTGCAGCTGCTTGATTTTGGCGGCCTTCTGGGACGGAAGGACTTGGGCCAGTACTTCGGAGATCCCCAAGGTCCGGGCGACGGAGCGGGCGGATGTTTCTGTGTCTCCAGTCAGCATCAGAACCTGCAAACCTCGCCGAGATAGTTTTTCCACCGTTTCTCGCGCTCCATCTTTGGGTGCATCGGAAATCAGCAGTGTGCCAATCCATGTTCCATTCCGCGCCACATAGATGACTGTATACCCTTCTTCCTCATACTTTCGTTCAAGACTTGCAAGCCCCTTCTCCAAGAGAAACTCCGCATTCCCGACCACCACTTCGCCACCTTCCAAATGCACCGTAACGCCCCGACCGGGAATTGCCTGGAAGTCTGAGCCGTCTGGAATGGACAACGATTGTCGTTTGGCCTCTTCCACCACCGCGAGAGCCAAGGGGTGTTCACTGTAGCGTTCTGCAGTGGCAGCTAACAAGAGCACATCTT
>Ga0315288_10006442_pt1 | contig 14881 bp, 21 predicted proteins | sample YL17G11_20_MG_FD_203454 | JGI IMG/M metagenome (GOLD analysis project Ga0315288, IMG submission 203454) | Sediment microbial communities from Yellowstone Lake, YNP, Wyoming, USA - YL17G11_20 | ecosystem: Environmental > Aquatic > Freshwater > Lake > Sediment | place: USA: Wyoming | collected... | reverse complement strand
TCAATAGCAACTCTGATAGTTGAATTGTCAATATGGCCACTAATTCTATGGGAGTGCACATTGGTGTCCCCCATCCAATTAAGCAGGCCCTCGAAACCTATCTGGTCATAAAAATCTTCCCAAGAAGAAACCTCAGTCTTGGAAAAATCCAAGAATCCCCGAGAGATCGGATCAAAGAAAGCAGGACGACCAGGGTTCAGAATGATATCGTAGCGGCTCATCAGAGTCTCCTGTACACGATCAGAAAACTGTACTCTCCGACAAACGGGTTGCAGAAGACTTCTTCCACCGCCTGTGTTATCACGGCACCCGTGTTTACCTCATGTCTGGATTGGACTATGGCCCGGGTCTTTTCAAGGCCAAATTCAGCGTCCTTATGATTGGGGTTCGACCCAGTCCCATCCCGGGCGCAGCATGCACGATAGCGCTTCTCATCAGGAAGGAGAAGTATCAGAAATCCACCCTTCTTGATAACCCGCATCCATTCATCAATGACTACGGGTTTCTCTTCCTCGGTGAAATCCTCCCAGCAATGGGAACTGAACACGTAGTCCAATGAAGCGGTGCTGAACAGGGACAAATCCTTGGCATCCCCATGCACCTGAATGAGTGACCCCAAGAACCCTCTGCTGATGTCCATGCTGATAGACTGCGGGAATATGGGACTTCCACCACTGCCTATGTCCAAGCCATTCATTCGGGCAGGTTCAATGAATTTCAGCACCTCCTGCACCACGGCGCTGGATTCACCCAAGCGGTATTGGACAGTGACATGCTTATCACTGACCTTAGGAGCCCGGGTTCCTTCTATGAAACCCCTGTTGAACGCCCCGTTCAGAGCGGCCACGAGAGACACCGCGGTCTCGTGAGGGACGCTCTCATGAATGTCTTTTAATGAATAAGGTTCCACAAGACTATTCCTTTTCAGAATCTATGACGGTTTAGCATGTTCCATGGCTATGTCGAACCTGTTGGGCAATGGCCCGGTTGGTTCTGATGGCAATTGCAGTTTTTCAGGATCAACACAAAGGGGCCTTTCTTCCGCGGATAGTGATCCTGCAAAGGCCGGGAAATCTCGTGAGAAAGCTGGATCATTTTCTCCGTAGAATATGATCTCATTGTTCTGCAATGTGTCTGGGGCGATTTCAATAACCCATATCCGGGCCCCCCAGAGCATTGCCAATATGCCCCTTCGTAGATTTTCTCTATTGGTTTCGAGGTGCAGATTATCCCTACCAGATGGGTTTGTTGGGCAGCCGATAAGTCTTCTAAAATTGGCAAAGGTAGTGCCATTCATGACCATATCAGAGACCCGAACATCCCTTGACTCGATCTTTGCAAACTCGTCCAGCAATTGTCCCATGAATTTGTGCAGAGCAATCGAGTCGCGATAGCTTTCTTTCCGTTCCTCTATATATGCGAGGATTTCTTGTTCCGTAACAGCCACCGCAATTTCATCCAAGCTCTTAATGATCATACGTCACCCCGAACAAACGGCGGCATGGACACCCAGTCGCGCATGCCACGCAAAACGAGTCCATCTACGTCAATCATCATGCCTGGAATCATCCGAATCTTGGGGTTGAACCGGTCACAGATCCTCTTGATGAACCGGAAGTCATGCTCCGGCTCATTCTGCCACGGCTCAGCCACTGCCCACTCCTTCCGTACCGCGAAACAGGGCGTACCAACATGGCAGATCATCGGGAACGTCGGCAGACCCACTTCCGGAATGAGCTTGATACGGGTCGGGTCCCCGCGGCTCTGCCGATACTCAGAACAGGACATCTGAACCACAGGCATGGTATTCTGATGCGCCACCATAGCCAGAGTCTCGCAGTACGTGTCCCGATACCTGTCGTCATCGTCACAAAAACAGATCCATTCACCGGTTGCCAAAGTCACACCGTGATTTCTCGGCCGGGTACCGGGAGCAATCATCATGTTCCCGGTATCCTTGGGGATTGACACGAAGGTGGTCTGGGGATGCCCCTTGTGATTCTTCATCAGATCAGCAACATCAGCCGGCGGTTCCCCGTCGAAGACAATTATGTGTTCCCAGTCATCTTTGAGTGTTTGGTTCCTGAAATCCCGCAGAAGCTGCCGAAGGACCTTGGCTGACCTGCAGGACGGTGTAATCACTGAGAGCTTGGGCATCATCAACCTGATTTCAAGGTGGTACTATTGAAGTTTGCTCTACCCCTAGTGAAAATATTGATAGATCATTAAAGTCGTTCTAACCCCAATGTTTTCTAGAGCTTAGGGCAGAGTAATATCCTATCAATACATTTTCTATAAAGTAGACTCGCTGTCTTTTGATCCGTATCCCAAATCCCACACAAGATGGAGGATGTATGTCCGAGACGAAAATGACCGAATATGTATCACAGCGCTCTTTCAGTCTGAATTTCGATGACAAATCGCCATCAGCATTGATCCGTTCCGGAGACGTTCTCGCATATGACGGGATGAACGTGGTATTCCCTCGGATGGGCAATGATGTGAAAGGCCGGACGGTGCACCTTTCCAGGGCCATTTCTCTTGGATGGCTCCTGCTCAAGGAAACCGCTTCATCTTCCCAGGCTGCAATGGCTACAGTCACAAAAGAGATTCCTGATTGGAGTCCCGCCAAAACCCACGGAGAAACTGCTGACAATACCACTCCCCAGAAGGGTGCTACTTATGATAGTTTCCGGGGCGGGGACTTTGACTCATTCATGTCGCCCAAGACTGCCAATTTTGATAATCAGTTGGTTCCTGATGATAGTCGGATAGCCAAAAGGACCGGAAAAATTGTGAGCTCAGGAACTCCGGCCGCCAAGAAGCAAGTCGTTGTCAATGATTCCGTGGCGTTGAAACCAAGCAATGAAGAAAGCGCAGGCCAGACCCGCAGCGGTACCAAGATTATCCGCAGTACCGACGAAGACAGAATCATACCCCTGAAAGGTGTGAAACAGCAACAGTCTGCAACATCCCAGAAGAAAAACGCCTTTTTGGTGGATGATACAACCCCCAGTCTGCCGGATCAGGCAAGCAAGGAAGAAGTCGAAAGAGCCTTGACCAAACATACGATCGAGCCCCAAGAGGCTCGTGTTTTCAAGAAAATGGGCAAAATAGTGGTTGATGAGATCGATGGAGTGACTTTGAAGACTTCCGTTGGGTCTGGGGACCGGCCCGTGGATGCCCCCGTAAAGGTTGGTCGTGGCAGCACTGAAGTTGCTGACTTATCCGGAGTTAATACGGATGAACAGGCAGAAGCGGCGGGTGTCAGAATTGTCGCGAAGATCAAGCCGATTGAAACCGAAGAAGCCGAGTTGACAAGGCTCGCGTCCCCCCAGGCCTCTCCGCAGGAAAACGCCGCGATCTCCCCTGAGAAATCCAAGGAGTTTTTGTCCAGGCTGCCTGAGACTTGGGCCAAGATGCATTGGGCCCAGAAAGAGAAGTTCATCAACTCCCTGACGGACATGGTTTTCATCAGGTATATCATTTCGGTTGAGGAGATCAAGACGGTCCAAAGGATCGGCAAAGCTCGTCTGCAGGCTTTGAAGGTGGCCCAAGAATCTAAGGAGTGATCGTGTCGGTATCCCTGCAGGCAGTCAAAAGGGTTGTGGCAAATGTCGTTGATTTCGACATGCACAACCTTTTTGAGCCATTTACTTGGACAGAGAGCCTGCAGGAAGCTGCCAAGGGGTCATTTGAAACCGTGCCTGAATCCATCGTCCAGCATGAGCTGCACGGGGGACAGCCATTAAGGGTCATGCCCGATTATGGCCGGAACCTGCTCGATAGATTGCAGGAGCGCCAGCACGATCAGTCTCAGACGGTTCTTCCGCGGTTGATTTCAGAATTTCAGAAGAAACGACAGAAAGAAGCCGCGGATCCGAACAACCTGTATGACTTTTCAATGCCGTCGGAGTGGCACAAGCATCAGGAGCAGCCGGTCCCCAATGAGATGCTCGATACGTTCGTCGAGTTCAACAGACCCGGGGAAGATGCCGGCCACGAAATCCTGAAGCAATGGCATGATCGTGGCTGGGATCCCAACGATGCTCCTGAGATGTCCGAAGACCTGCTGAATCGGCGCCGGGCACCCCCAAAATCTCAGGACATGACTTTCAAGGTGAATCCGGTTCGAGTAGTCCGGGCGTTTCTGAGTCAATTTCAGGGACCGGACCCCAGCTATGTGGTCTCTTCTTTCCTGATGCAGACCATGCCCGTTCAATTGTCGTTGGAACAAGGGATGACTCGTGAAGCTGCCAGGTTGAAAGACCTGTCGCATCCGATGGTCTACAACAAAAAAAAGGGCTATCACCCCCTTGATCTCTCAGGGGTAACGGTCAGGCTTATAAAGGCGGAACCAAAGCAAGCCCGTTGGAGATTCAAGTCCCAATCGCATACTGAGAATGAACCAGATTACACGGTGATCTTCCAATTCAAACCGTCTGGCGCTATTCGTGACTTGAATAAGCTGGATGTTTTTGTGAGTTGTGATTGCCCTTCATGGATCTATTATGGTGCCCAATACAACGCTTTCATGGGGGACTACCTGTTTGGGCCCATTCAGCTGAAAAGGGGCCCCTTTGGTAAGCCCAAGATACGTGACCAGAGCGGTCACTTCAAGATATGCAAGCATGTTTTGAAGTGCATTCCATTCATAAGTGGTCGAACGTTGGAAGGGGAGCTGGTTAAGGGAGTTCCTGGGTACATCCTGCCTTCCATACCCAAAGAAATTCGGGACAGGATGGAGAAGGAGCGAAAAACCCGGGTGGTAAAGATCGAGCCAAAGTACAAGATTACGATACCAATGGATTTGGCGGACCAAGAGGATATCCCTGAGGTTAAAGAGGGAGAACACCATTGGCCGGCATGGTCCCCAATGCGTCGGAAACGTTTCATCAATGATCTTCAAGACCCGGATTCGGTGGCATATTTCGCTTACAGGTACCCGAATACTGCAACCGTGTTCGTTGCAGATAGGCTCAAGCAAATGATTTTGAAGGGGCCACCGGAGAAGAAAGCGGAAGCCCGAGAACAACTTGAAGAGATTATGACATGACCGATTCGTTGGTGGTTCAAATTTTGAACGCCCCGAAAACAAGCGCAGATTTCTCGGGGGACATGGCTGACGCGCTGAATTTTGGATTCTCCTATGTGGAGTCCGAGGATCATATGGTGGCGTATGTATTGGCGTCACCAAGCACTGTTCTGGATATACTGCGAACGGTTGAAGAATCTATGCTGAACCCAGACCAAGAAATTGTGGGGGATTTGTGGACTGCTAAGTTGCTGTGTTCAAAGAAGGTGCCTGACAGTAGAATCATCTTCGTAAACGATTTTCTTTCAACGGCGTTGTTGCTCGACCTGTTAGCCAAACATAAGGAATAGAATCATGCCGACGTATGACTACAAGTGCACCATATGTGATCAGAAGAATGAAGTCATTCACAAGATGTCTGAGACTCCCACAGTAGAATGCGGCAAATGTGGAAGCTTGATGAGGAAACAGTTCACGCCAAATCGGGTCGGATTTGCCATCAAAGGTGGAACCGAAACCATGGCGTGGAAGGAAACCCGCAATCGCATGAAGAAGAGCGAGCAGGCTGCCGAGCGCCAGAAACACCGTTGGAAGGGCCCGCGGGTGGCTCCCAACATCGCTGGTGTAGAGCAGGAGAGTTGGTCTGATTGCCAGAAGCTGGCCAAGGAGTGCGGTCTCGACCATGAAAGCTACAAGCCTATGGTCGAGAAAGAACAGAAAGAAAAGGGTCCCAAGATTTATACGGGACCTGTCATTTCATCGACCTAACGTGAGGAGTCTCAGATGGCAACCACAGTTGATGCCCTCCAGAAGTCCACAAGCAAGTTGCTTCTTGCTTGGAGTCCAGTTCTTGGCGTTCAGAGCTACAATCTGTACGGGGGACTCGTCAATCTTTCGGGGTCATTGGTATTGCTCAAGACCACGGTTCCACCGATTACCAGTCAAAAGCCCGGCGAGGTTGGCAAGATAGCCGTTGAGGTCACCATTGAAGAGGTCCGGACCACGCTGTCTTTGACATCAATCGCGGACTTCTCCAACACGCAGTTCTTCTTCGCGGTGACTTCCATGAATACTGCCGGGGTGTGGAGTGCAATTGCGGACTCTCCGATCGCGACGATTCCACCGGTAGGAATCACGATCAAGTACCAGAAAGATGATCCGGGCGGCAACCGTCACATGTTCGGATTTAGTGAAGAGGCATGGCGTTGGGTCAAGGTCATGGCGTCTTCTGGCGGGGCTTTGGTGACTGATTCCAATGCCTTCTATGCGATGAACACGGTGACCGCGTACACCTATGATACAACCAACGTGTCCTCGATGAAGATTTTTCTCTCGGATCACACTACGGCTGGATCACCGGCCAAGCTTTACTCCTACGAGTACACAGGAAGCCTTGTTAGCAAGGTAACTGTAACAGACTCAACGGTTTAGAGTGCTAATGATCTATTAATATTGATTTTGAGGGTATGGCTTCTTAACCCCTTGGATTTTCAACGTTGAATGAATAATGAGAAGCAACGTAAAATCAAGAGGTTAAGGCTAATTACCTATAAATAGTCTGGTCTGAGGACCGGAGGAGGATGTATGGCAAATTACGGACACACAGCGGTCAGTTTTGACGGCACCAATGCGGTGTCGACTATGGGGCCGGTCTATCTGAAAGACATCGGACAGCGCAGCTCGCTCGGCGGCAGCAAGAACATTTACACGCTCGGGCAGGATCGCTATCTGGCGTACGGACATGATGCAACGTTTGTCAGCACGTCGGATGTCCAGCTCAGCGCGACCAGCGGAGTGATCGAGGATCTGCGCCAGCGTGGCCTGGTGAAGGTCACAATCAGTCCTGACGCGTAAGTCTCGTTGGAAACAAGACCAATTGAAGCCCTATGGCCGCCCCCAAAGGGCGGCCATTTGTATATCGAGATACCGAAAGGCATAACAAATGAGTGAAAACGGATCTATCAACGGTGATGTGTTCGAGGGAGATGACGGGTTCCAGACGTGTGACTTGTATCTGGCCGCTTTCTTCATCTCTCTGGGATGCAAGATGATCAAGCCCCTGAGGGATAACAAGACGCATCGCGTCTATTTCGTGTTTGAGAAGAATCCTCTTCTCAATGAGATGAAGGTGAAGTATTTCTCCCGGGACGGGAAGGTTGATGCATTGACCTTCGCCGACAACATCAAGTCCCTGAAGTCACTTTGCCATAACGTCCTTGCAAGTCAACCAGTGAGGTGAACATGGCTACTTCAGAATTCAAGATGAACAAAGCCCTGACGATGCTTAAAAAGCTTGTGGAGGATTTTGAGGCAGAAGTCAAGTCTATCGGTGTACCAGGCTCGTACCACGCGTTCGGGGTAGAATCCGGGTTTGCGGATGAGGTCCTTCGTTACACCGAAAAGACAGTCAACAATTTCAGGTCCAAACTGTTGTCCACGACGAGTCCCTGGGCCGGTCAGTTTGATGAGGACAAACATGCCTCAGTTGTCAGTCGTCTTGATGCAATAGCCTCCGAGCTCGAGCCCGTGAACCCGGTCTTGGCTCTGGCCCTCGACAAGATCAGCGACAGTCTGGACCCCAGAACTTAGCTAGAGGAAGAACACAATGGCTACCACAGTCGAAACCAACTACGGTCAGAAAGACATCGTTACATCCCGGGCCGGCCATTTCCAACAGACCCTGTCATGGATTCTGGACAGCACTACAGGTCTCCCGGTCGGCATGGGCGCCACGTATGATTTCTCAGCCAGCACCTTTGGAAAAGTATGGGACAATGATATCAGACCCTATACCGCGGCTCCCGTGACGCCCATTGTTTTGAACAGGCCCTTACGTATTGATTATTAAGGGGAACTACTCATGCTGCTTGATTACATTCGTCAGATGCATGCTAGTCAGAACTTCAAGATCTCCGACGATTTCAAGTTCGTCGAGTTTGATGATTTAACCCGTGAAGGCCTGAAAGACGGTGAGGAACCAGAACAGCTCGAAATTTGGGCTGGGGTCAAGATCAAATACAGTGGAGAAATCCCTGAGAGCTACCGTACGCTCAATTACATCATCGGTGAATGGGTCGACCAGAATCGGGAAGCTCTTACGAAAAGCATCCAAGAGCCACTCATAGAACATGCAAGGTCGTTCTATGATGGCAGTGAAGTCGATTTGGAAGATACCATGATCTGGGAAGATCAGCTCGATTATATGCCCAGAATTGACTCTGACAACAAAACAATTATCATTGACATAGAGCTCGTTCTGATTACGGAACCGATGGAGGAGTAAGATGGTCACCAAGTCAATCGTTGCCAAAGACGCTGCCTGCAATGCAGTCGTTGATCTGATTGACCAGACTTCAACCGGCTTTTACGGATGGCCTTCAGGTCGGCTCCAGCTCTACCGCTCGAGCGACTCTTCTGTCATCGCTTCTTTGATCTGCGCCAACCCCTGTTTCCTGTCATCCACAGATGGCACGGCTATGGCAAACCCGATCAACGATGCCACAGCTCTGATCGATGGCACCGCCTCGACATTTGGATTTGTGAATAGGGATAACGTATTCGTTTGGGGCGGTGGGGTAGGTTCAGATGGAAGTAGTGAGCTGAATCTGACATCAACATTCATCAGCACCGGAACAATTGTGTCGGTCACATCAGGTCAATATATTGCACCATAAGGCTATGAGATGCCCACAATATTCGGAACCCTATTGGCGATCGACAATCTGCCAGAAGCAGAATTGCCGGGGTTTCTGGGTGATAAAGGCAATTTCCGGGGTATCAGTCCTCGGCATCTGGCCTTCTTCACAGGGGCAACAACAGAGTACGGAACAATCATTGGCATAGACAGGCCTCATCAAGCGGCACTGTCCGGGGTCTTGGTAGGCGATACAACTACCATTGGGAACGATGCGTCTTTCGTACAGAGGTCTTATCTGGGGTCTAATGGATTGACCCTTTCTTTGAGAGAGGGAGCGTTGGTCGGTTGGACGTATGTTGATGGGACGTATGTTGATGGTACTTACATAGAGCGTGGATTCAACCCGCTGTGGATCAATTACAGCGTCTGGTATCTGACCCCGACCACAGGAGAACCCAAACAGTTACAGGGGTATGGGTTGCGGCAGGCGCTGAATCCTCAGGTGGGAAAGTTCTACGCAAACATGTGTGCACCTGATCAGCCCGGGAAGTATGAGGTGCGCTGGAGATGGCAGAAAACAGACGGAACGTACGCACATGAGGTCATAGCCCCGTTTACGACGGTGAGCCTGGGTATCAAGGCCCAACCGGATTACACGGGAGGAGTTTGACATGAAGTTGGGCTCGGATTACAGAACACGCCGGCTCTTGTCCAAAGGGTTTCCTGAGAATATTCCTGAGGAAGAAAAGAAAACACTTCAAAAACAGGCGCTCTTCAAAGAGTTGTTTCGGCACCGGACAGAACCGAGCCCGGTTGCCCAAGCGCTGTATGACACTTTCTTGAAGGCGTACAATCCTGAAAAAAACAGATTCAAAGATCAGGGCTGGCAGGAAGCCTTCAAGAAACAGGTCAGTCAAGACGCGGAGAACTTGCAGAAAGAGCTCGACCAGCATCTTGGGGAGAGGACCGGTATGTTAGGCCAATTCTGGAAAGCCGTCAAAAAGGCACTCCCACTTGAAGTGGTTTACAAGCCCCAAATCGCTTGTATCAGTACCCTTCTGAGAAAAACTGCACAGGAATTGACTGCATCAGGTGGCTACACCCGAGCCCCCCGAGACATCGAATTTGAGCACCATCTCGTCAGGAAAGATGATCAGGTCCGTTGGGAAGGCCGTGATTTTGGCGGGCAATATCGGGTCGAATTCAAGACCGACCGCGGCCAGACCATGGGATATCTGGTCTATGACTCCCGCAATGAGTTTGAAGATGAGTGGGAGGTACGCACTGCGGATTATCACTTGAACAGCCTGCGAGACGGAATGCGTTGGGGAGAATTTCTCTCCGCCCTCGATGAACAACACCAGAATGCAATCCCCTTGAGAAACATCGAGCGGACAGAAAAGTATCTCGGTCGTAAAATAGCTGCGGGAACCGAGGACGGAGAATGTGGATTCGAATATGTTGAAGAGACCCGCAGAATTGGCCTGCTCAACGATGAAGATATGAGCCCCGGTCAACAGATAAACGCCTATCTCGGAAGCTCTTCTGTCCATCGCGTGATTGAAGCATTTAATCTGGAATCAGAGGCTCATGGCATTTATATGAGCTATGCACTGTCCCCTAATGGGAAGGCCTCTTACCGCAGAGCTCTGAAGAAGTTTCCTGGCTACAACACTGATCGTCGGGAAGCTGAGAAAGCAGCCGACATGATCATGAAAAACCTTAAATTCAGAGTCCGGGGGCCCCAAGAAAATCTGGGCCAGGTGCTTAATCGAGTACGTCAAAAGGTTCTTGAAGGAATCTTATAAAATGAAACTCACTGCGGATAAAACAACCTTTGATGGGGTACTCCAGATGGTGATTGTTTTCTCACCTGCAATCCATGAGAGATTAAAATGAACGAGCAGAGTATCGTCCGCGATTGGTACCAGAATATTGCGAAGTCTAAGTTTGCTGGAAGCGTCAAGGTTATCCTGGCGCCCACATGGGAACTTGCCAAAGATCTGGAGCCCGAGGTCACTGTTGAAGCTGAGTATGGTGCCAATGTGAAAGAGGGCACGCAGAAAACCTTGGCCCACCATTCGGGTAAGTACAAGGGCGGGCCGGCCGTATCAACCATGAAGCCGGCACCATTGGCCTCGGGTACGATTCTGGTGTCCCACCTTGACCTTGATACCATCATCGCCTGTTTGGATCTTCTCGGAAAAGGCGACAAGGTCTCTGACAGTCTTCGTGAGATCTCAGGGTTCGTGGACGTGAATGGCCCCCACCGCCTCGATGAGCTGAATCTGACAGAGGAAAACGTCGACAAGATTCATTCGTGGTGGGCTCGGGAAGAAGCCCTAGAACGCAAGCCCCGTGATAAGGTCTCCGATGTGACCAATGATGTCCTACAAGCCGGAGAAACGCTGAGCAAGATTGAGATCGGCGACGAAGAGCATATCCAGAAAGGGAAGGCATTTCGGCAGCAGGGCGAAAAACTGGATGCCGGGAGTTTCGTGAAGGTCGTTGGCGATGTTGTGGTCCGGAAGTCTGACCAATTCGTGAACCATCTGTACAAGCATGATAAGAAAGTGTTCAAAGGGGTCGCTGCGTTGAACACCAAATTCAACTCGGTTACCGTCTCATTGGAGCGTCCGGCGGCCGGAGTCTCATGCCGTGACGTCGTTCAAGCACTCTGGGGATCGGAAGCGGGCGGCCATGACGGGATTGCCGGTAGCCCTCGTGGCAAGGTCATGACTGAGAAAGACCTCGACGACGCCGCAGAGGCGCTTGACAAGGCCATCAAAGGGAAAGCAACTCAAGTCAAGTCTGCTGCTATTGCTCCGGCGGGCGGAAATGAACGCAACACTCCGGTATCCGCGGCGGAGATTGTGAAAACGTTGAATGGCGAAAAAGGGCAGAAAGCAGCTTATTTCGAGGGAGAACCGAAATCGTCAGACTCGATGGCAGGGGCTGAGGCTAACAAATTTGTTGTCAAAGGCGCTTCAGTAGTGAAATTCGGAGGAGAGGATTGCGTTCTTGTTGAGTCCGACGGTGCCGCTATCATTTGTCTGCCCGAATCTGGGTCAAAGTTCATAGTGACTCAGTTGCCGACAAATGATCTCATGTTCATGTTCGTGTGCAAAAAAGGGCTCACTCTATCCTGATAGGCAACGATAGGACAGATTGATGTACGAATACAACGCCACTGTCGAACGCGTCGTAGATGGGGACACCCTCGAGGTCCTGATCGACCTCGGTCTGGATGTTGGTATTCGTACGATCCTGCGTCTGAACCGGATCAATGCCTATGAAACCAAGCTCGGAGTCAACACAACCGCGGAAAAAAAGGCAAAAGGAATCGCCGGCCGAGATCATCTCAAAGCCATGTTTGACGCCAACTCCCATATCGTGGTCCTGACAATCAAGGACAAGACCGAGAAGTACGGCCGATACTTGGCCGAAGTAACCCATAACGGAGTCAATATCAACGACCAGATGGTTTCGTTGGGATACGCTATCTACCAAGGATACTGAGCATGAAAACATGGCGGGAAATCCAAGCAGAATATGGCGCTGAAGGCAAGCACCATCACCTCAAACTTACGTGTGTCATCTGTGGAAACACTCTGACTTGTCGATGCCGAACACCCAAAGATGAGCATGAGGGCGTCTGCCCGGAATGCGAAGGGAAAGCAATGAAGCAAGCCACCCAAAACAATTCTGGCGGGTATTCGGATCTCACAGTAATGCACTCCGGCGCCGGGTATTATATCGGCAGAAGTTACAGAGATGAGGAGCTTGGCTATGACGAACCGGGATCCCGAGAAAGTGATTACTATTCTTCCAAGTCTGAGGCCCAAAAGGACCTGGATAATGGGTCCTTCGCAGTTCGGGATTGTTCCGAGAATAATTCGGCCTATGGTAGAGGAGACCTGCCGGACATCCGGAAAGAAACAGTCAAGAAAGAAGAAGTACTCAAGGCTAAGAAGTCAGCTAAGACCGCTGAAACCCTCGCCCGGTACATGGAAGCCGGCCAGGGCCGCAGCGGTCAAGGCCATGTGACCTCTGACGGAAACACCGTCAAGGTGACCTACGGTAAGTACAATGCTGAATTCAACCTCAAGACCAAGGCCGCTTACCTCGACATCGATGGCTCCCAAATCGTGGCTATCAAGCCCCTCGGTGGCTTCGAGATGAAACCCGGCCGCAAAACAGGAGTAACATTCAAGTTCGATGACGGCGGGCTCAATGAAGGCCTCGTCGAAATCATGAATGTCAGCCCCGACCAGCTTCTGCAGAAGTTCGAAGGTGACTCACAGGTGTCGTTCTTCGTCACGGAAGCAAGAAACAAGACCGCTTTTGACCATATCGCTGCCAACCTGATGTCCGTGTTTGAAGATATCCGTAAGGATCTCGATGAGGCCCGATCCAAGACCACAGACCCCAAGGCACTCAAAGACCTCGACGCGGTTGCCAAAGGCTTGGCCCTGATTGAACGGGGCGTCACGACCCAAGGCCAGAAGGCTTGGGAACCCAAACGGGTGGCGGTCGCTGACCACATCAGGTATCTGGCCCGGGAAGCCCTACACTTCTGAGAGGGATAAATGAACCGAATCATTCAATTCGAGACGAAAAGTCACTACGGTGGCGGTGAACTGGTCTATGTGATCTCAGAGCATAAAGAGCCACTTCAGACTTTGACCGGGTCAAAGACATTGACCCCCAGGCATGTTGAAGCTTTGAAAAAACTTGGTTTCACTTTCGAAGAACCTCCCAGCAAGATGATTCACCTTGCTATGGCTCTCCGTCATCTGGCTTATGATCTGAAAGAAGCCGGCATGAAGGATTGGCTCAAGGGACTCGTGGCCAAGATCCCGGGACTGCCCACTAAGGATCAGGCCCTGAAAACCGTGTCTGAGTTCCTGAAAAAGAGCCCAGAGAAGTTTGACAAGATCGTGGATGAACTCCTTGAAGTCATGAAAGATGTCCCGATCTCAGGACTCGGACGTACAGCTTTCGATATCAAGAGCCTGATGCGGGGAATCAAAACCGTCACGGACCCGAAGGTCATTCTGGCTATCATCGCCCTGATGGGAATGTTCCAGACCGCTGACGCGGGGGCTTTGAGGGATGCTATTCAAAGAGAGAAGATTGAATGGCAACAGTTCAAGCAAGAGCGTAATGCGCCGGATACCGTGAAGCCAGACATTGGAAAGCAAGAGCAAAAGAAAACAACTGGTCAGGTACTTCAGGATTTGTTCAAGGGGACAAACCCTATCCTTGATGAATTCTTGACTCAAAAATCGGGCCGAAAAATGGGTACCATTGAGGTTATCGACTCATCTTATGGGAAGATGACTTTTGGGGTTGGATTCTCAATTGATACAACGGGAGGATCTCCGGGAAGTACCATAGGGCAAGCAGACAGAAGATCGAAAATAGCAGAGGATTTTAAAGTTGTGTATAGGGTCAAAGTCAGAGTAGGGAGTGGGCTTGCGGTTGCTTCCATTAGTCAGTCTAACGAAGAACCCCGGTCATCTATGGTTCCTCCAAAAGACATTGACCGAGAGATCAAAGAGAACGCAGCAGATCTTCTTAATGATATGCAGGGTCTGATTCATTTCTGATTGTGAGGATAGCATATGGCCGCAGGAACGACAGGAAAAATCGACACCTGATATGGCTCTACAGAACTCAGGAAACGGCTACTTCACCACAGGGGTGACCAACTTGCCTATCATCAATGGAAACAAGACGGTCAGCTTTTGGTTTAAGGTGAGTAGCACTCCTGGTGGTAACGCCCTGTGCTTCAACCTGATTTCTACTGCTGGTGCTGGTGCCATACAGATCGGATATCGAACCAATGTTCTGGGAACATATGGCTGGGGTGGAAACACGTTCGTGGCGGCTGCTGTAAACCCCTCCAATGGGGTGTTGAACCTTTTCACGTATACCTATGATGGGACGACCCACACCCTGTATCTCAATGGGACGTACTCGAACAGCACCTCGACCGCAGCCCAGACAGGTACACCGAATTCGATGGAGTTATTCGGGAACCAATGGACTGAGAATATAACCATCCTGATGGAAGACATACGGATTTACAACAGGGATATTTCCGCAGCTGAAGTGAGTACGATCTACGCCTGTCGAGGACATGATTGTATACTGAGTGGGCTTGCTTCAAGATGGACTCTGAATGAGGGGGCTTCGGGAACAAG
>Ga0315288_10006441_pt1 | contig 14884 bp, 9 predicted proteins | sample YL17G11_20_MG_FD_203454 | JGI IMG/M metagenome (GOLD analysis project Ga0315288, IMG submission 203454) | Sediment microbial communities from Yellowstone Lake, YNP, Wyoming, USA - YL17G11_20 | ecosystem: Environmental > Aquatic > Freshwater > Lake > Sediment | place: USA: Wyoming | collected... | reverse complement strand
CCCGCCTCCATAATAGGCGACCCAATAACCTCGATTCGCATTGCCGCCGGTTATTGTAAAACCATCGAGCACGGCGGTCTCGTCCGTCTCGTGGCCCGTTACGACGTGATGGCTGTTGTCCTCGCGGCTCGGCTCGCTCAGCAGCTTCGCCGCATCGCTCACGCCAACGTCATTCCCGCCTAAGTCCCCGCTCAGAACAGTCTCGTATTCGTTCACGTCCCGCGCATCCGGGTCCGGCTCGCCCCAGCCTGCATACCCGCCCTTTAGCGTTACGCCGTTAATAAGGCGGAACGTCGCCTCCTTGTCGCCCGGCGTCCGCCCGCCGCCGCGGTCCGGCTTATACACGCCTTCAGCCACCCGGATTTCAATCGGCTTCGCAGCCGAATCCGCATACACCAGCGCACCTTGAAGGTGCCTGTACGCATTCATCCAGCTCGACCCGTCATTCGCCCCGGTCGCATCGGCATCGACATAGACGGCCTTGCGCAGAACCGCCCGCCACGCCTCCCGCTGCCCTTGCGGGTTCAGCGCCACTCCCACAATCGTCAAACCGTCCTGCGAAATCCCCGTCGCCTTCCACGAGGCCCACGGCTCGGTCAGCTTCCACCCGGACAAATCAAGCCCGAAATCATCCTCCAGAACATCCTGCAGCAGTCTGGTCCCGTGTTCCTGGTCCCAGATAAACGCCTTCTGCTCATCGAAGCCGGAATTATTCTGCACATAGCCCACCACCACAGAGCCGTCGCCCGAAACAGCCAGCGCTCGGGAATGATAGTTCGGCAGACACGTCCCTAACAGGACAATTCCCGTTTCTCGCGTCCAGCGATATGCCTCGAACAATGCTGTCTCGTGATTGTCCAGCCCTCCCACTACAACCGACCCGTCGCTCGAAGTTGCATTAGCGGTGTGCGCATCCAGCCCAAGCACCTCGCCTTCGGTCCACCGGAAGCAGTCCCGGTAGGGATCTCCATCGTATATTCTGTCCCCCACCACGACCAGGCCGTCCGCCGAGATGGCATCTGCGTTAGTCCTAATCGCACCGCCGGCCAGCCCGACAAGGCGAGTGATCCCGCCCTGGGCAGTCCATCGAAACACCTCGTCTTCGATGCCCGTCCCCCACGATGTGCCGACGGCAATTGAGCCTTCGCCGGAAATGCCCTTTGCTATGACGTTCAGTCCCGGCGCCGCGATGCGGTCTATACCCCCCGAGACGCGCCATCTAAATCCCTCGTACCCATACGGCGGCGAGTCGCTCTTCCTCCCATACCCCAGCACATACCTCCCGTCCGCAGAGACATCCGTAGTCCAGGTCTCGGTCAGGCCGGCGGGAATAGGTATGCCGACGATCCTTTCTGCGGCTGTCCAGCGAAACGCCTGTACACCCGATGCCGTGCAGCCCGTGCCGACAACCACCGAACCGTCCGCCGAAACAGCCGTCGCCTCGCTGCACGCGCCGCCCGGCAGATACCCCAATCCCTCGAAGCTGGCTGCCGCACAAACGCTTGCCCCGATAGACACTACCCCTGCGAGCACATACACCGCTACCGATGCGGCGCGCCCGCCCCTTGTCGCTACAGTGACTTTCCGCAAAGACTCTGAACCTGCCTGCTCTTTCATTTTTCTTCCTCTTTGTCGTTATCTTGAGCTATGGAGCACTTGCTTTGCTTCCGACAAACGCCCTGCGGAAGCTCAAAGCAGTGCCTCCTGCCCCAGTCTTCTTAAAACACACTCTACCATATCCACCCGACATTGTCAATAAACTATCAGCCGGTCTTGAATTCCGCGGGGTATGTTCCGCACACGAAAAGCTACTGCAAAGCTGTGTAAATCTGCCTTTGCAGGCGTCTAACAGTCTTCATTCCTTAGGGCTTTGGGCGTTGCTCTCGAAGATATCACCACTGGGCCTCGATGTATGGACCTGTCGGGCCTTTTGGCAAAGGCTTGTGCTGGGATTTGAGGATAGCTTCTGCAATTGCAACGTCGCTGCTATGTGTAATCTTGATGTTGGATGCATCGGTGCGGACTATTGTTACCTTCTCGCCCAGGGCCTCGACAAGCTGGGCGTCGTCGCTGATTCCAGCCCGGTCAAGGTTCTTGAGGTTATTGTATGCCTTTTTCAGCAGGCCGGCGGCGAAGACCTGGGGCGTCTGCGCCTCGTAAAGGTCGGACCGGTCAACCGTTTTGACGATGGCGCTATCCTTTGCCAGTTTGATTGTGGCAGTGACCGGGCAGGCCGGTATCGCCGCGCCGGTCTTTGCCGCAGCCGTTATGACTTCGTCGATCAGCTTATCCGTCACGCAGCATCGGCAGGCATCGTGGACTGCGACCAGGTCAATCTCGTCGCCTACGAGCTGTAAGCCGTTTTCCACGGTGTCAAAACGCTCCGCCCCGCCTAAGAAAATCTTCACGTTGAAGAACTTCAGATTAGGCCCCCATTTGACATTGACCAATTCTTCGTCGTCGCGGGCAATGCCTAAGAGTATCTGTTTTACGTCGTCGCGGCTGGAGAACATCTCGACGCTGCGCAGAAAAACGGCCCGCCCGGCGACGTCCGTGAACTGTTTTTTTCTTTTTCCGCCAAAGCGTTTTCCCGGCCCGGCCGCACAAATAATCGCTGCAACATTCTTAGGCATTATGCTGAATTCCTCTTCTATGTTTCGTTGTTCATTAGAACACCACAGTCCATATCCGGCGCCCGTGCCCGTCTAAAAGTCGATTCCGCGCCGCCCGCCCTGGCCCTGATCGAGCGGATGCTTGACGTTTTTCATCTCCGTCACCAGGTCCGCCAGGTCCAACAGTTGTTGTGTTGCTCCCCGCCCTGTCAGGACGACCTCCACGCACGGGTCTCTCCTTTCGATAATGCTTTTGATATCCTCGAATTCCGCAAGGCCCTTTGCAAGGCAGAATACGATCTCATCGAGTATCAGGACATCGTAAAATCTCTTCTCGGCGGTTTGGGCGATTCTCTCGAGCGCCTCTCTGATTGCGGTCTGCATTTTGGCGACCGCGTCTTCGTCTTCGAGGGATTTGGACATATCCCACGGCGCATCGAGCGTCTCGACCCTGATTCTAACGGCGCCCAACTGCACCGCGAAGCGCTCTCCAATGTCAAGGCCGGGCGGTTTTAGAAACTGATAGATCAGAACCTTATTGCCCTGGCCCGCGGCGCGCAACGCCAGTCCAAACGCGGCAGTGGTCTTACCCTTGCCGTCGCCGGTATAAATCTGCACAAGGCCTTTCTCAAGCATAGCGCTATACTAAGACCAAAGACCGCCCATTAAAAGCCAAAAACCTAAAAACAGGGCGTGCGCCTGGATGTATTCTTGAGTGACTGCGCTTCTGCCTCAGCAACTCCGCGCCCTCCCGCGTTGGACCCCCGCCATTGACATAGGCGCATCTTGACAGTATAGTGGCGGTTGTTGTAACGATTGAATTTATCAGTAAAAAGGAGAATCAGAATGAAGAGTCAACAGGTGATCTTGGTGCTCTTGGTCCTGTGCAGTCCGGTCTTGCTCGGAGGTTGTATGCTTGCTGCCGTGGGGGCCGGTGCGGCCGGCACTGTGGCGTACGTCAAGGGCGACCTCGAAGCAGTCGAGGCGAAGAAGCTCGATACCGTGTATGACGCAACGAAGAAGGCGCTGGAGCAGCTTGAGCTGAGTGTCAGCGTGGACACGAAAGACAAAATCTCGGCGACAATCATCGCCCGCGATTCGAGCGATAAGAAGGTTACGGTGAAGCTGAGCGCCGCCACGGAAGATTCGACCAATATCTCCATCAGATTCGGTGCGTTCGGCAACGAAACGAAATCCGGGATGGTTCTCGACAAGATCAAAGAGAATCTCAAGTAGCCGAGACAGCAGACGTTGTCTTTTCTCGCGAGGGCTATCTCGAATCAGGGTTCTGCGCCGAATCTCCGCTTTGGGATACTTCGCCCACCGGCAGCAGGGGCCGTGTTTCCGTATCGGGGGCCTTGGCGATTGATATGTCGGTCGTGTATTCCGGGTAGGATAGCGAGACTATTCTCTTGAACGCCATTTTCGTTTTGTCCTGGAGCAGGTCCAGGACGTACAGGTCATTGACGTTGGTCAGGGCGTTTTCTCTGGCCTCATCGTCCAGGGCGAGCACCTCATCGGAGGTGAAGTCATCTATTATGTCGTATTTCCACGGGATGTTCTGGGCCTTTTCCAGCGGCAGTTTGTAAAACTTTCTGTTGTAGATTTCGCAGCTCAGCACCTTGGGGCTCGGAAGCGCGATGGTAATCAGCTTACGCGAATCATCGACCGAGCAATCCAGCCGGTCGAGGTCGAAGCCGACTTTCAGCTTGGCCGTGTATCGCAGCAGGCCCCTCTTCCAGCGAACCGTAACAATGCCTTTTTTCTGCTCCTTTATCTCCGTGACGCCCTCGGTTCTGTACTCGAGCACGGCCAATTCCGCTATAGCCTGGATGGACTTGATTAGAAAGGTGGTTGTCTTCGACAGGACTTTTGGTGCGGCGGACAGCTTCCTGCCGATTACAAAGGCGAGAAAGCCCACCGCCGCCAACACCGCCAAATATAAAATGTCATCCAGCATATATCCTCACGAGCCGATCTTTGAGCAGTAGGTGAAAAAGCCGATTTGCTCCAGCCGGGCGCAGAGCCTTTCGTACTGCTCATCCGAGAGGGTCCGCAGAGGCAGCCGGCACGGGCCGCAGTCGATGCCGATGGCCTTCATCACGGCCTTCATAGCCGGCTGGCCGCCGAACTCATCAAACACCGCCACCATCTCTCTGGCGCGAGACTGAGCGGCCTGGGCGGCGGCCATATCACGGGCCTGGTACGCATTGATGACGTCGTGATACAGGGGAGCGGCGAAATTATACGTGCTGCCGATCGCGCCGCGGGCGCCGAGAGCCAGTGCGGCAAGCAGCATCTCATCCCGCCCGAAGAGTATATCGAATCCGCCGCCGGCAAAATCCAGGCAGCACCCGAAGTCCATCATATCTCCATGCGTATACTTCAATCCGGCAAGTGTGCTTATCTGCTCGGCGCCTGCCTTCAAAAAATCAACCATAGGGAAATACACGCCGCTGTTTCCCGGCTGGTGGTAGTAATAGAATGGTGTATCGGGCGCGGCCGCCGCGACCTCCGCGCAGAATGAAACCAAATCCTCAATCTTCCTCGGCTTAAAGTAACTCGGCGCCAGAGAGGCTATCGCACGCGCGCGAACCTTCCTTTGTGCGTGCTCGGCAAGGACCTTAGCCTCCACGAGCGAATGGTGGCCGACCTGAACAAGTATCGGCAGCATATCCCCCGCGACGGCCTTCCACCTCTCGGCCACTTCCATCCGCTCGGACGTGCTAAGCGATATGCCCTCTCCCGTCGAGCCGCAGACGAAGACCGCTTTGACGCCATTATTTATCAGGCATTGGGCCTGCCTTTCGATTACGTCGAGATTCAGGCTGCCGTCCGCGCGCATCGGGGTATGCGGAGCGGCAATCAAACCCGTTAAATGCTCTTTCATCCAATAGCACCTCTTTTTCTGTTCTAAAGACGTTTACAGTGAGCATAAGCCCTCTACACTGCTGCGCCAAGCTCAAACTCCCACTTGTCGCAGAACAGGCGGGGACTCAGGCAATGTCCGGCGTCAATAAGAATCCTTTGTGCGCGTATTATTTATCTGGTAAACTCTGAGCTGGAAGCAGAAGGCTGCAAGGAGAATACTATGTTGATAGTCCATGTTCACGTACACGTCAAGCCCGATCAGGTCGAGGCCTTCAAGGCTGCAACGCTCCAGAACGCCCGCAGCAGTGTGCAGGAGCCGGGCGTGGCCCGATTCGACGTCGTTCAGCAGCACGATGACCCGACGCGTTTCGTGTTGGTGGAGGTCTATCGCACCACGGACGACCCGGTCAGGCACAAAGAAACGGCCCATTACAAGAAATGGCGCGACACCGTGGCTGAGATGATGGCCCAGCCGCGCACCGGCATCAAGTACGCCAATGTATTCCCTGATGACCAGGGCTGGGGCTGAGCGCAGCGTCTCGCACAACGACAGGGGAGGTCTCTGGACTTGCGGCGAGCCAATATCCGCCGAATGGAGGATGACTATGAAATTTGAATTTGCCACCGCGACGCGCATCATTTTCGGGCCGGGGACGGTTCGGCAGGTCGCTTCTCTGGCGGCTGAGATGGGCCGTCGGGCCTTCGTTATTACCGGGCGCAGCGCCGAACGGGCCGCGCCGATTCTCGAACAGTTGAAAGAGAGCCGAATCGAATACATTACCTTCAGCGTCCCGGCAGAGCCGACCACTACTACAGTAAAGCAGGGCGTCGAGCTGGCCCGTCGCTCCGCCAGCGAAATGGTTATCAGCCTCGGCGGAGGAAGCGTCCTCGACGCGGGCAAGGCGATAGCCGCGATGCTGACCAACGCCGGGCAGCTCGAAGATTATCTGGAAGTGGTTGGCCTCGGCAAACCGATAACCGACAGCCCCGCGCCGCACATAACAATTCCGACGACGGCCGGGACCGGCGCTGAGGTCACGCGCAACGCCGTGCTCGGCGCGCCCGAACACCGCGTTAAGGTGAGCATGCGCAGCGAGATGATGCTGCCTGACTTGGCAATAGTTGATCCGGAGCTGACCTATTCGATGCCCCCGGCGCTGACCGCCGCTACGGGCCTCGATGCGCTGACCCAGTTAATCGAGGCCTTTGTCTCAAACAAGGTGAACCCGCTTACCGACTGCATCTGCCGCGAGGGGCTTGCACGAGCCAGGCGCTCTCTGCGAGCAGCATACGAAGACGGCGGCAACAAAAGCGCCCGCGAAGATATGGCGCTTGCGAGTCTGTTTGGCGGATTGGCCTTAGCCAACGCCGGGCTGGGCGCGGTGCACGGTTTCGCGGGGCCTTTGGGCGGGATGATTGGCGCTCCGCACGGAGTGATATGTGCTGCGCTGCTGCCATTCGTTACACAGGCCAATATCGAGGCGCTGCAAAAACGCGGGGCCGGCTCGGCGGCATTGCTCCGCTATGATGATGTAGCCTCGATTCTGACGGGCAAGGCTGGGGCAAAGGCGACTGCCGGGCTTGCGTGGGTGCAGGAGCTGTGCGCCGCACTGAAGGTCCCGCCGTTGACCCAATTCGGCCTTGAAGAGCAGGATTTTCCGCAGGTCGTGGCGAAAGCCCGGAAATCAAGCAGTATGAAAGGCAACCCTATTGCCCTGGCCGACGCCGAATTGACTCAGATTCTGTATAAAGCCTGTGGACAAACGGTGTGGTAGTACGGCATTTCATGAATGGCTCGACTATGAGGAAAATGGATACTGTTTGTTTTGATAGATTTCTCCACTGCGCGATGCTGCGCATCGCTCCGGTCGAAATGACGGTTTAGTCGTGAGAATTATCAAACGCGGTAGTAGTGCAATTGTCATCTGCGGTCTGCCTCCGGTTGCGCGGCCTTCTACGGGTTGACGACAGCCGGCGTGGGTATGGAGGCCTGCCAGTTGTTCGGGTCGTTGCCGTAGAGGTTTGCAACCTTGCGGGCAAGCGACTTGCCGCCGCCGTCCGCCTCCGTCGGCCACAAGTCAACATCGCCAGGCTCATCCTCAGGATGAGAACCGTCGCTATAGCCCACACGGTCAATCCGAATGTAATGCCGCCTGCCGAATTCGTCTATATCGCCAGGCATGCTCAGCTCTACCTGTTCACCATCGTTGGCCAACTGCCCTGTGTAGGGACCAAATATCTTCCCCGCCGGCACGCCAGGATAACGCGAACTGAATACACTCGGGTCCTTGACCACAACAATATGGTCGCCTGCAGGTATCGTTACCGCGCTCGGCCAAGCCGGGAAAACAAACTCAATACCATCGGTGAACTTCCACGGCAGAGCTTCGACCGAATCGTACAGCGTCACGGGGCTCGCACTGATATTGTGAAGCTCGATGTATTCCTGGTCCTGGGCGCCCGCGGCGGGATTGTACATAATCTCGTTTATCACTATCGGCCCGACCTTAGGATAGGAGTTGGCCCAGCCGGGGGTGTTGGAGTCCATCAACACAAAGTTGTAATTGCCGGTGCTCCGCTTGAAGTACCTGCCGAACGATACGCCCGTCGGCGAGGCTCCGAAGTCCTCGTACTCACGATAGCCTAATAGGACCCCGCTATCGGCAGAGCTCAAATACACCGCCTCGCCGTTCTCGCTAAGTGCGAAGGCGGTGATTCGGCCCGGGTCCGAGCTGAACTGGCCGAAGTTGGCACCTTCGTAGAAGAGCTTGTAGGCATGCGCGCCGATCTTCTGGCCGTCGGCGATGCGATATTTCTTCAGGTCGGATGCGCTGTCGCTGAGGTACCAGCCTGCGATGTCAATCTCTTCATCGGTGGTATTGTACAGCTCGATCCAGTCCGACGCTGCGGCGTGGGAGTGGGCCATCACCTCGTTAATGGCTATCGCCCCGGGATTTGGGAGGATGCCGCTGTCATCCTCGCCGGGCGAGCCGCCTGCATACGCGCTGGCCCGCCAGGAGTCCTTTTCATCCCAGGTATTGGGGTCGGAATTGAGCGGGTCTATTATCGTTAAGGAGAAGCCTTCGCCGTCGGTATGCGGACGCCAGTCGTCGTCGTAATCGAAGTCGTGGATCTCGGCGCCGAGGGCGTCTTTGAGGTCGATCTCTTCGCCGCCGTTGTCCAGGGCCCCCAGGTATTCCCCCGGAGCAATATTCAGGCCCGTCGTATCGTAGCGGCTGGCGAACGCCGCCTGGTTCTTGACCACGACGATATAATCACCCGGATTCAACAGCACGGAGGCATCAAACGTATATTCCACGCCGTTGGTGAAGCTCACAAGGTTCAGGTTGATTGCATCTTCGCCGGGATCGCCGATGTGTTTGAGTTCGATGAATTCGAAGTCTCCATCGTTGTAGTCGCTCGGCTGCGGCGGGTCTTGCGGATGATACATTATCTCCGTAATCCGAAGCTTCTGGGCTACCGTTGGAATCGCATACACCGCTTCGCTCAAGGCGCTCCATTCGCTGCCGTTGAGCACTCTGGCCCTTAGGTGAATGGTATGGGGAACGGTAATCGGAGCGGTGTATGTAATCGCCCCGCCGGCGGAATTGACCGCCCCGCCCGGCAGCCGCGGATCGTTGCCGTTGGTCGTGTAATATATTGTCCCGGCGCCGCCCGGATTCGTGATGGCAATACTGTCGCCCAGCGATACATATCCGCCATACATCGGCCAGCCATTAACATTGAAGTCGGGCGGGTCCGTCGCGGGATACAAACCGGCGCTCTGAAGCTGGCCAAACACCGTATTAGACCGGCCGGGGAAGTAGCCGGTCAGCTTGCTGTTTTGATTGTCGAGCCAGTCCTGATACGTGTACGGAGTAGATCTGCGATTGTCGCCCCAACGGGCGGATTCGCCGCGTATCGCCTGATCCACATGGTTCATCCTCGCTTGATACATCTGGGCCGTCCGCGGATACGACAAAACGCCGCCGTGATGGAAATGCTTATGGATGCGATCGGCGAGACGTATTTTGTATTCCGCACTGTTATCGAGATTACCATGAATCCCGCTGGGGCTATTCCCCACCACGTTGCCCGTGTAAATTACGTGCTCGGCGTCCCAGCTATGGAATCGCCATTTCCCATCCGGGACGCGATGCGTGGCGTACCAGTTCTTGCTGGGCCAGTCGCTGTTGCCGGCGTACCAGTTGGCCAAGAGGTAGTCGATGAAGCTGTCCACGTCCAGATGCTGCTGCAGGGTCTGCCATTTGGTCAAGTTGGTCGGATCACCGGCGACGGCGCTGGCGGCACTGGTCATTGCGTTGTAATTGGTGGTGGCTCTTCTGGCGGGGTCGGTTAGGGGGTCGGGGTTGATCTGATTGTTGCTATCATGCTTGATCGCATCATACTCGTCTTTATTGCCGCCGAACATTTCGGCCGCCCATGAATGGTCCGGCCGCTCGTGAATATAATACATCCCCCAATACAGACCGTTGATATACAAATTAGCGTGCCCGCCGTGAGGGGAATAGCCGCCCATTGCATTATGCAGGTCGGCCACGTACTGATCCTGTATGAGCATTACATTTTGTTGCTGATCTGCGGCGGGGTGTGTCCAGGAATTGTTCAGGACTGCATCCAGCACGATGGTGTCCAGACTATTCACAGGCGAATCCGGGAAGATTCGCTCATTGAGCTTGGGGCCGCCTCCGGTAATAGTCCCATTATCGGTCTGCGTCTTAAAGCGCGGCCTCATCGAGAGCTTATAGGTCTTCCAGCGGTCCAGGCTGGTGCCGCCGCCGCTGACGCCGCCGGCCATAGCGACTGCCATATTCTGCTGTATTGATCTACCGTCGCCGTCCGGATCGAAGTACTCGAACGAACACGGGTATTCGGTGCCGTCAATCGCCTGGGTTACATAAAGCCCGTGGCCGGCCTGGAACCAATCGTTCCTATTCATCACCACGCAGATCGTGGGCGCGGACCTCAAGTGGGCCGTGGTTAGGCGATTTGTCTGCACGGCATGGTTGACTATATCGGGGTCCACCTGATAATCGCCGGTGACAACATTACCTCCCGAAATCCACTGGCTGGGATAGCCGGCAGGAAGAACCGGCTGCTGAAGCACGTTGTTGAGGAAAATATAGGTCTGGGTATCGATATTTGTCGATAGATACCCTGCTTTCACCGCCGCTGCCCGCAGACAGGTCGTCGTGGTTATGTAAGGCTTATTGGAGACACTATATGTCTGCGCCGCAGCTGTCGCAGAGCCGTCAGCGTTAATCGGATTGCTGCAATCGGTGGTGAAGTAGATAGTCGCGCCGGGCGTATTCGTTTCGATCGTCACCTCGAACGGCGCATCATAGAATCCGCGATCCGGACAGAAGCTCGTATCCTCAACCCGATTCGCGACGCCGGCATGATCATTTTCCGCCCCCGCAGAGGGATCGTCGAAGAAATACCAATCATTCGCAGCATCCGGGTAGCGGCCGTAAGAGACGTTCCATATCTGTGAGCCAAAAGTCACGCTGTCTATTACGGTTGTTCGGTCCGTATCATATAGTGTGATTGTGTCCCCGCCGACGCTGAGCTTGAAGGGCAGGTGCAGAGGGCCTTCGGTCTCTTCCTCGTCGTCCGCCCAGAACACGATATAGCCCTTCGCTCGAACGGTTGTCTGCGCCGGATAGCCGGCGGGGATCCGCCAGATATCCCGGTCGTCGGCGATATACATACCGGCCATATCGACATCGAAATCGGTGGCATTATAGATTTCAATCCAGTCGTCCGCATCGCCGTGCTCATCCGTAATGGCGGTCTCGCTGGAATTAGCGGCCATAAACTCGTTGATTCGAAGCGTCAGATCGCCCAAATCCGTGTATTCCACCGCCAGTGTATATAAAGTATCGTGCGCGATTACGACCTCGCGTGAGGCGGGCGTCAACCAGCCGGCTACCGGACTGAATTCCACCATACAAGGACCGATCGGCACATCAGATTCCGTGGCGCCGCTGTCTTGCCAGAGGCCCTGGCCCAATCGCCGCCATTTCGCATCCGGCAGGACGCCCGGAGGCGATATGTTCACTCGCAAAGAGCCCGTATGCGGATCATACGTGCCGCCGGCCTGATTCAACGGACCATAGACAATCTCCACCTGCTGATCGGCCGGCTTGTACCAGTCATCCAACGTGGAAAATTCCACCGTGCTGGTTCCGATCGCAAGACCGTCCTCTATATCCCCGCTGTCGCGCCACAGGCCGCCGTTCACTCGCCAATGCGCCCCGATGCCCCGCACCTCTTGCGGATAGATCGTTACCTGCAAAGAGCCCGATTGATTATTGACGAGCCAGTTCTCGGCAATCCATCCATAATCGGAAAAATCAACGAATTCATCACCGCTGAAATCTGCAGGGCCGCCCGGGTTGCTCAGCCATTGCAGGGCGAACAGGCAAAAATCCTGCCCGTTTATTACGCAGTCGCCGTTCATATCGCCCACGGGGCAATCCGGCTCATTGACCGTGATCGTCACGGTATCGAAGTCGTCCAGCTCTCCGTCGGTAGCATACAACTTCAGTACGTAGGCGCCGTATTTGTTCATTTCAAAAGTTGCGGTTGGGTCCACGGTCGTTGCGGAGGGCTGAAATTCGACGTCTCCGGGCCCGCTCAGCTTCGACCATTGCACCGCCATATACCCGTCCGGATTGCCCAGGCCGTCGTCGGTGACGGTTCCGTCCAGAACAACCGTGCGTGCCGGCATTGTGATCTCTGTATCACTGCCGGCATCCACGTCCGGAGGTTGGTTGCCCGGTGGCGGGGCGATGCCGATTGTGTAGTAGTTATTGGCATTCGCCGAGTATCGAAAGTTGTAGATCCCTGCAGGACTCGTCTGCGAGGACTTGAAAACACTCACTCTGCGGTCAGTCGTGGCGTTCTCCTGGATAAACAAATCATAGCCGGTATCCGTGAACGTCCCGGGCGGAGCAAAGCCCGCCACCGTCTGATCCACCAGCGACTGTGGGCTGACGAAACGGTCGTCCATCGTAATCCAAAATGTGCCCGGCCCGGAAATGGTCACTTTGTAAATAACGTCGTGGTCAGTATCCCCCTTGTCGGTGTTGAACGTGCGGACGTACTCCTGGCCCGCCATCTGCGGCGCCATGTTTGACCAGGGGTACATGCGGTCGGAAAAGCAGTAGAGACCATTTGCCAGGCCGCCCTGCGACGGCAGGGGATCCGTCTCGCTGTTGAATGCGCCTATTGGGGCTTGGTTGCCGGAGGCGCCGTCGGTTCGATCAACGTTCGTAATAAGCTGAACCGCTCTGACTTGACTAATGCGGCCCATCACACATAAAGCCAGGATTACCAGAAATACTCTGGTTCTCATCAGGATTGGTACCGTGCTGGCTATAGACCTGACCATCTTCTACTTCCTTCCTCACGTGTTCTTAGAGCGCCGGGCTGCATGGCCTGGCCAGCAAACCAAACCGGCCTCCGGGCAAGCGGCCCTGAGCCTAACCTTATTCTAACATATTTCGGCCAACTTGGTCAAGGCCTTTGGAGTGAAATCGGCGGTTCCTCAACAATAGCTTTTCTTTGCCGTTTAGCAGGGTTAAGTTGTGGCGCCCCGGATGTTTATGGGCTTATGAGAGCTTTTTCAGCGAGTGGGGGCGTTTTTGTCTGAATCCATCGGGTCGCAGAATCGTCGGATTTGCGCCTCCGTAACCTTCACTGTGTCCCCCTGTTTGGCTCTGGCGTTGCTGATGCAGGATCTTCGTACCGGTGGAATATATCCTTGATATTTGCCTTTTCTGTGTCGCCCGCGTGAACCACGACGCGGTAGCGCAGCTTCAGTGCTTCGCCGCGGGGCAGCTTCAACTTGTCGCCTTCAAGCCAGTTCATGGGCGTCGGTGAGAAGAAACCGTAGTCGCGGGTGAACCATTTGCTCGGGAACCATCGGTTCTTGGGGTGTTGGAGGATCGCAATGCCTTCCGTGGCGCCGTCGCGCGTTCCGAGGTAGTCGCACCAGGCGGAGCTGACGCCGAAAGTGCCTTTCTCGGCTGTTTTCCCCTCGGCGTTGATTAGCGTGCCGCCGGACTTGACACTCAGCTCGGGCACGACGCGCGCCGAAAACAGCGAGTGGTTTGTATTGAGGATCGTGATGTCGGTCAGCGGATTGAGGCTGATATCGAAATCGATGAATCGTATCTCCTTGCTCGGAGCGGTGATAACGATGCGCCGGGTGTCGCGGATAATCGGCTCACGCCCCGGCTGTCGCCAGAGGCACTCGTCGGTGAACATGACTTGCCGGCCGGCAGCCTCGACAATCTTAGGGCCTTGGGAGACGATCTGCCCGCGCTCGTTGCCCTCCTGCCAGTAATTGCCGCCGTTGACGCGGTCACAGCCGAAGAACAATGAGTGATGGTGCGGATACGGCTCGGATGTCTCTGTCGTGACGGACTTGCCGGAGGCCGGGCCGTTCACGGGCCAGAAGTAAGGATACTTCTGCGTTTCGGCGAACTTGTAGCACGTAAACAGCTTACCCTCCACGGTTACTGCGACACCGTCCTTCTCTATCTTAGCCGATACGCGGCGCTGGCCATCTCCCGCAAGGGATGGCCAAGCCCACCTTACGGGGTTTTGCCCGGCTTGGCTCCAGGCAACCTGCGCCGCTGATGTAACGACAGCGGCCCCGGCAAATATCGCTGCAAGGCGAAGCAATTTCATACGTTGAACCATTTCGTTTCCATTCCAATAGTCAATCGTCGATAATCAATTCTAAAGGCGCCAGGGGCTGCGCATCGGCTTTGAGACCAGCCTGTTGGCTTCTGCGTCGTTGACGAATTGCTCGCGGTTGGGGTCCCACTTCAATTTTCTGCCGAGCCGCATCGCAATATCCCCCAACAGACAAACCGTGCACGAGCGGTGCGCGACCTCAACAGGCGCGATAGTTTCCTTGCGCGATTTGATGCACTCGAAGAAGTTGCCCTTGTGGCTGCTGCTTTCGTACAGGTGAATTTCATCGGGCTTGATGGTCGAAGTAAGCAGCGACTTGGGATTTGCGTCGATTGCCCCTCGCGTGACATAGACCGTGCCTTCCGTGCCCTCGAAGAGGATTCCTTGTTTGTTTTTCCCGGCGTCGGCGCAAGTGACCTTTACGCCATTGGCGTAAGTGTATTCGATGCGGAAATCGCCGTGGACGTCCCAGAGTCCGTCCTTCGGGAATTCAGCTTCGGCCTCAATCTCCACCGGGCCTGTGTATTCCGTTCCCATCCCCCACTGGGCGATGTCGTTGTGGTGGCTGCCCCAGCCGGTTATCATACCTGCGCCGTAGTCGGCGATGCGCAGCCAGCCGGGCCGGTCGTAACCCTTTTGGGGATGGACGCGATTCTCCGTGTATGGCGCCC
>Ga0315288_10006439_pt1 | contig 14885 bp, 15 predicted proteins | sample YL17G11_20_MG_FD_203454 | JGI IMG/M metagenome (GOLD analysis project Ga0315288, IMG submission 203454) | Sediment microbial communities from Yellowstone Lake, YNP, Wyoming, USA - YL17G11_20 | ecosystem: Environmental > Aquatic > Freshwater > Lake > Sediment | place: USA: Wyoming | collected... | reverse complement strand
CGGGCGATCGCGAGGAGATGGAGCACAGTGTTTGTCGAGCCTCCCATCGCGATGTCCAGCGCCATGGCGTTGAGGAAGGCGGGGCGGGAGGCGATCGAGCGCGGCAGCACGGACTGGTCGCCCGCGCCGTAGTACATGTCGGCCATCTCGACGATCCGCGCGGCGGCCTTCTCGAAGAGCCCGAGCCGGCTCTCGTGCGTGGCCACAACGGTGCCGTTGCCCGGCAGCGCCATGCCCAGCGCCTCGTTCAGGCAGTTCATGGAGTTGGCGGTGAACATGCCCGAGCAGCTCCCGCAGGTGGGACAGGCGGCTGCTTCGATCGCCGCCAGCTCCTCGTCGGGGACAGCCGGGTCGCCCCCGGCCACCATCGCGTCGACGAGGTCGCAGCCCTTCTCGCCCCGCCTCCCCGCTTCCATGGGGCCGCCGGAGACGAAGATCGCGGGGATGTTCAGCCGCATGGCCGCCATGAGCATTCCCGGGGTGATCTTGTCGCAGTTGGAGATGCAGACCATGGCGTCCACCCTGTGGGCGTTGGCCATGTACTCTACGCTGTCGGCGATGAGCTCGCGGGAGGGAAGGGAGTACAACATCCCGTCGTGCCCCATGGCGATGCCGTCGTCGATCGCGATCGTGTCGAACTCGGCGGCGAAGCAGCCCCGCGCCTCGATCCATCCCTTCACCCGCTGGCCGATCTCGTGCAGGTGCACATGGCCGGGGACCAGCTGCGTGAATGAGTTGACAACGGCGATGATCGGCCGGCCGATCATCGCATCCGACATGCCGTTGGCCCGCCAGAGGCTGCGGGCGCCGGCCATCCGCCGTCCCTCGAAGGTGAGCGAGCTTCTCAGGGGCACTCCCATGGGAGACCTCCTCCTATTTCTTCCAGTTCTCGGGCCGAAGCGAGCGAACGGCGGCCCCCGCCCTCCACATCTCGGAGTCGTGGATCTCCTTCAGCTCCGCCTCGAGCTTCTCGCGGTAGTCAGGCGCGCTGTTTTTCGCGAGCACGATGCCCGTCTCCGTCCCGTCCCTGACCGATTTGTACAGGTCGTGGAAGACGGGGGCGACCGCGGCCTTGAAGCGGGGCTTCCAGTCCAGGGCCCCGCGCTGGGCGGTCGTGGAGCAGTTGGCGTACATCCAGTCCATGCCGTTCTCGGCAACCAGGCGGATGAGGCTCTGCGTGAGCTCCTCCACAGTCTCGTTGAACGCCTCGCTGGGGGAGTGGCCGTTCTCGCGCAGCACGTCGTACTGGGCTTCCATGACCCCCGCCAGTGCGCCCATCAGCACGCCGCGCTCGCCGGTGAGGTCGCTGTACACCTCCTGCTCGAAGGTGGTGGGGAACAGGTATCCCGAGCCGATGGCGATCCCCAGCGCGAGGGTCCGCTCGACAGCCCGCCCGGTCGCGTCCTGGAACACGGCGTAGCTCGAGTTGATCCCGCTCCTTGCGAGGAAGTTCGCGCGTACGCTCGCCCCCGATCCCTTCGGTGCAACGAGGATGACGTCGACGTCAGGCGGCGGGACGACTCCCGTCTGCTCCTTGTACACGATGGAGAACCCGTGCGAGAAGTACAGCGCGTCGCCTTTCTTCAGGCAGGCCTTCAGCACGGGCCAGACCGCCTTCTGCGCCGCGTCGGAGACGAGGTACTGGATCACGGTGGCCTTCTTCGCCGCCTCCTCGATGGGGAAGAGGGTTGTGCCGGGCACCCAGCCATCCTTGATCGCCTTGTCCCATTCCCGCTTGAACTCGGGCGCCTGGCCGATGATGACCTTGAAGCCGTTGTCGCGCATGTTCAGCGACTGCGCCGGACCCTGCACGCCGTAGCCGATGACGGCGATCACCTCGTTCTTGAGGACCTCCCGCGCCTTTTTCAACGTGAACTCGTCGCGGGTGACCACTTCCTCGCGAACGCCTCCGAAATCGACCTGTGCCATATGCGCCCTCCTTGCGGGGGACAGTATGCACCATTCTCCATGTTGATGAAAGTGATATTTTCGCCACATACTATGGCGAAGAACGCAACACACAGCGCGGCGAAAAACGCACCAAGGGATCTGCGAAAGGAGCACTCATGGACCTGCACTCTCTGCGCGCCTTCCTGAGCCTCGCCTCCTCCCTTCATTTCGGGAAGGCGGCGCGGGAGGCGAACCTCAGCACCTCCGCTCTCAGCCGCACGATCCAGCGGTTGGAGGATGAGGCGGGGGAGAGACTGTTCATCCGGGACAACCGCGCCGTGGCGCTCACCCCCGCGGGGGAAGGGTTTCGCGCCTTTGCCCGGGAGGTGCGGAACGGATGGGAGGGATTGCAGAGTTCCCTCGCCGTTGGGCGCGAGGCCCTGCGCGGCGAGATCCGCATCTACTGTTCTGTCGCCGCCTCGTACACTGTCCTATCGGAGCTCGTGCGGAGCTTCCGCCAGGCCCACCCCGGGGTCCATATCCGCCTCGCAACGGGGGACCCCGCGGAGGCGGTCGAGCGGGTGCAGAGCGGCCTGGCGGACCTCACAGTCGCCGCCCGGCCCGACTCCCTCCCCCGGGGGCTATGCTTCCGTCCGGTCGCCGTCTCGCCCCTGCTGTTCATCGCGCCGGTCGTCTCCTGCGAGGCGGCCCGGCTCGTGAAGGGGCCTTCGGTCCCATGGGCCCGGGTTCCCCTGGTTCTTTCCGCGACCGGTCTCTCGCGCCGGCGCGCGGATGCGTGGTTTCGTTCGCGGAGGATCCATCCGAACGTGTACGCCGAGGTCTCGGGCCACGAGGCGATCGTCTCCATGGTCCGCCTCGGCTGCGGGGTGGGAATCGTTCCGCGCCTCGTGCTGGAGCGCTTCGCACAGAAGGGGGAGGTGAGGGTGCTCGACGTGAGCCCAGCCCTCGAGCCTTACGTGGTGGGCCTGTGCGCCCACACGCGGAGGCTCGCCTCACCCATCGTGAAGGCCTTCTGGGACCTGGGCGGTGCCGCAGGGGGCTCGCCGCGGAGCGTCAGTTCTCCAGGATCGTGATCTCCACCCGGCGGTTCTTCTTCATGCCCTCCTCAGTAGAGTTGTCTCCTATGGGCTTCCGGGCGCCCATGCCCCGCATCGTCATCTGCTCTGGCCTGCGAACGCCGAGTGAGAGCAGGTAGTCCCCCACTGCGCCGGCTCTCTTCTCCGACAGCTCCTGGTAGTCGCGCTCCGTGTACCCGCTCGCCCGGGCCGTGTGGCCCGTGATGAGGATGTCGCGGTCGGGGTATTTCCTGAGGATCTCCGCAATGCGCGTGAGCTTTTCCCGCTCCCTGGGCATCAGCGAGTCCGAGTTGGGCGGGAAGTTCACGTTGTCGATGCTGATCGTCACGCCCTCGGCCTCCGGCGTCACGGAGACGCCCTCCAGGCCCTGCCTCCTGATCTCGCTGCCGATCTCCTCCGCCACCTTCTCCCTGTCAAGGGGCGCCGCCTCGATGAGCTCGCCGCGGGAGTCTCCGCTGTACTCCACCTCGTCCCCCGAGGCGAGGGTGAAAATGAAATCGAACTCCTCCTCGTCGTAGACGGGTCTGCGGTTGGCGATGTCCCACCAGTAGGTCTGCTCCGAGCTTCCCGCGATCCTCACCGGCCAGGTGTTGGACGTGCGGGGAGCTGTTGGGACCTTGTGGAAGACGGTATAGGCAATGAAGAAAACGGCGCAATCGATTCCGTTGCGCGGCTCGTTGCGCAGGTAGGTGTAGTTCACCGTGATGGGATACCGGAAGGGCTTTTCGACGCCGAAGCTCCTGCGCAGGTCGTGCACTTCGTACCCCTGTCCCACCCATGTTGCGCCCACCCGCAGGTCGCCCTCGGGAAACAGGGGGACGTCGCGGACGACGGGCATGAAGAACGAGGGATCGATGTCGTACACCCCCCTGCCGTCCCGCCAGAACGTCGAGGCGTAGTCCTCGCTCCACGCGTAGGTCGACCGGGAGCCGTAGGCCCGCTCGGAGGTCTGGAACAGGACGGAGTGCAGCCCTGAGTCCCCGCGCGTGTCGGTGACCTTGACGGCGATCTTGTTCAGGATATCCGCCTCGTGCGAGAAGCGGCCATTCACAACGACGCTCTCGTGCACCGTCGAGAGGATGCGGTACTTCTCGCCCTTCGTGTACCCGAAGCGGAAGACATCGGCCCGCGCGGAGGCGCCTGCGAGGGCAGCGGCGAGCAGGACGAGAACCAGCGTTTTCCTCATCTCCGGCCTCCTTCCTTGACACCCTCCGCGCAATCCACTATCCTCGAGAAAAATACATGCATTCCGAGAGAATACCATCGCAGGTTGAGCTTCTCCAGATCTTCCGCAAGGTGGGCTTCCGCGCGCCCACCCCCCTGCAGGGAACGCTCGTTCCCATGATCCTGAAAGGCAGGGACATCATCGTCCAGACCGTCGAGGGGTCGGGGAAGACTGCGGGCATCGTCGTCTCACTGATTATCGGCCTGAAGGGGGGGAAACCGGGAGTCAAGGCCCTCATCATCGTGCCGACGGTCGCCGATGTGGCGAAGGTCTCCCGCGTGTGGACGAGATTCGCCCGGCTCCTTCGGGATGCTCCCCTGCTGCTCGCGCTGGGAGAAACCGACGACGTGCGCAGGGAGCAGCGGCGCCTGGAGAAAGGGGCTGCGGTCGTCGTCGGGACGGTCGAGCGTGTGATCGACCACATCCGTCGGGGGAGCCTCCTTTTCGATGCCCTCGAGACGGTCTTCGTCGATGCGCCCGAGGGCGGGGAGAGGGAGGACTTCACCAAGGACGCGCAGTTCATCTTCGCCAAGTTCCCGGCACGGCCGCAGGCCATCCTGTTCAGCCGGGCGCCGGTCGGCGAGCAGGAGGAGCTCGGCGGGCTCCTCCACCGTCCCGCCCTCGTCACACCTGCCGATCTCGCGGGCGAGGAGGGCCGGGGAGGGGGCGAGCACCTCGTTGTCGAGGTTGCCGAAGGGCGCAAGTCCGACGCCCTCGCGCGGCTCATCCTCGGCCGGCGGATTCCTGCGGGGCTCGTCCTGTATTCGCCCCGCACCGACGGGGAGGCTCTCGCGCGCGCCCTGCGCCGCGGGCTGCTCCGCGCCGAGGCGGTCCCGGCGAACATCGCGCCTGCGAACCGCAGGAAGCACATCGCCGCTTTTGCGCGAAGGGAGCTCGAGGTCCTGCTCCTGCCCCTCCCCTCGAGCGGCCGGCTCCTGCCGGTCGACCTCGAGGAGCTGCAGCCGTCCCACGTAATCTACTACGATCTCGCGCCCGGCGGCCGCGCCTCAGCCGGGGGACGTGAAGGGGCGGGCAGGCCAGGGGACGTCCTCCCCCATGGTACGGGCGTGATCGCCCTCGCATCGGGCGGGCAGGAGAAGGAGATCGGCAGACTACAGGAAGCGATTGGAGTGACTATGAAAAGCGGCGAAGTTCCCGGCGACGAGGAAGTGCTCGGCAGCTCCATCAGGAGGATCGTCGGGCGGATCAGGGACGAGGCTGACCCGACGGAGCTCGGCCGCCTGCGGGCGACCATCCGGCGCTCTGTGCCCTTCTTCATGCGCTCGTGGTTCGCAGCGTACCTTCTGAAAGCACATCTTCCCTTCGAGCCTGCTCAGGCGCAGCCTCCCGCAGGCGCGGGGAAGCAGGGCCAGGGACGGCAGCCCCTAGGGCGGCAGCCCCTAGGACGGCAGCAGGTCCGGCCTAGGGCGGCAGCGGGTCCGTCAGGACCTGCGGGAGCCCAGGACCTGCGAGAGTCCGAGCGCCTCGAAGAGGCGCGGAGGCGGGAGCCCCTAGGGCGGCAGTCCGAGCGCCTCGAAGAGGCGCGGAGGCGGGAGCCCCTAGGGCGGCAGCAACGCGAAGCGTTGCGGGAGCCCACCCCCCGAGGTTCGCGCTCAACCCGCGGTGAACGCCCGAAGGGCGAGGCCCGGCGGGAGCCCATAGGGCGGCAGCCCCTAGGACGGCAGCAGGTCCGGCCTAGGGCGGAAGCAGGTCCGTCAGGACCTGCGGGAGCCCAGGACCTGCGAGAGTCCGAGCGCCTCGACGAGGCGCGGAGGCGGGAGCCCCTAGGGCGGCAGCAACGCGAAGCGTTGCGGGAGCCCCAGCTGCGGCAGCATGCCGCTGCGGCCCAGCCCATCACCGACGGTTCCGGTTTCACGCAGCTCTTCGTGAGCATCGGGCGGAGCCGGAGGGTCTTCGCGCGGGAGCTCACCGACCTGTTCGTTTCCAGGCTCCACCTCGAAGCGGGGGAAATCGGGGACGTGCGGGTGTTCGACAAGTACTCCTTCGTAGACATCGCGGCTGGTCGGGCCGCCGCCGCCATCTCGTCCCTCTCGGGGACCGAGGTGAAGGGCAGGCCGATCACCGTCAACTACGCCAAGAAGAAGGAAGAGAAAGAGGCCAGGTGACGCCACGGGAGTCTCCAGGCGTCGAGGACGCTCCAGGCGTCGAGGACGCTCCAGGCGTCGAGGACGCTCCAAGCGTCGAGGACGCTCCAAGCGTCGAGGACGCTCCAGGCGTCGAGGACGCTCCAGGCGTCGAGGACGCTCCAAGCGTCGAGATAGAGATCGGGTGCGGCAATGGGCATTTTCTCTCCGAGTACGGCCAGCGCATGCCCGGCGCGCGCCTCATCGGCATCGACATCAAGAACAAGCGCTGCCTCAAGGCGAGGGAGAAGGCCGCAAAGAGGGGCCTCGCCAACGTCACCATCCTCCACGTGAGCGCGGAGCAGTACCTGCCCGGGATTCCCGCGGGCACCGTCGACGCGTTCCACATCTATTTCCCTGACCCCTGGCCCAGGAGCCGGCATCGCAAGCGGAGGTTCTTCACGATGGAGAGCCTGCGTCTTATGCACGAGCTGCTCGTGGACGGCGGCAGGCTTTTCTTCGGCACGGACTTCTTCGACTACTATATCCAGGCCAAGGTCCTCGTGGCGCTGCACCCCGGGTTCGGCCTGACCGTCGAGCCCGCGCCCCCGGAAGTCCGCGAGTCCATCTACGCCCGCAAGTCGGTGATGAGAGAGAAGGCCATTCACCTCTTCACGGCCGTGAAGAGGCCGTCAACCGATGGCGAGCCAGAGCAGAAGGAAGACAAGGGGAGCGTTGACGGCGAGGTTCAGCCCGATGAGAACCGCTGAGATGATCTCGAACCTTCTCGCCGCCCTGCTGCACTCGCCCGCGATGGACTGCGGATCCCCTGGCACGAGGATGAGCTGGGCCATGGGATCCTCGGGCGCGGCGAGCACGATTCCGTCGCCCTCTTCGCGGTAGGACCCGAACACGACGCTCTCGCTCCGATCGGCATCCCGCTTTCTCCGCCGCCCGGGCTGGACCAGCTCGATGCGTCCCGTTGCCGCCGGCAGCGCGACCTCCGTCCCACTCGCCGTCGTCACGGAGGCTCCGTCTTCGCGAAGCGTCCCCCTCAACATGATGTACGGTTCCATGTCCGGCAGGAGCGTCGACATCTGCGGCCGGCCGCGGCCCGGCTCGCCGCTCACGAGCTCTCCGGGAAAATACCGCAGGGGCAGCCGCACCACGTCCCTCTGCGCCCGCATGAGGCGCGCCCGCTTCCAGAACCGCCTGTAGGCGAAGTACAGGGGGAAGCCGGGCGGGAGGAACGGGACCACGGGCCCGAGGCTCGCCGTGAGCGCGGCGATCGCGGCGAGCCGCCCGCCGCGGACGGAGAGCTGGCTGTAGGCCAGCAGCGCCAGGGAAAGGGAGCCCGTGACGAGGGACGGCAGGGTGAACGCGTTCGCGTATTCGTTCCTGTGCCTGCCGCTCCAGGTTGCCCGCTGGATGATGCTCTCGCGCGGGCAGTCGTGGATGACCAGCAGCAGGCGGTCCCGCCCGCGCGAACGGAAGACGCCCCGGCCATCCTCGGAGAACAACGCGCCCCCCACGAGGATGGGCGTGCCTTCGGGAAGGGAGAAAATCCTGCCCCAGGGAACGCTCCGCACTTCGGTCTCCCTCCCGCCGTCCTGGCGGGCGTCCCCCTGCGGGAGGATGTACACGGAGAGGCCGCTCAGGTCTGCGGCGACGGACTGGCGGCCGTTGGTAATCCAGATCCTGTCGTCGCCCTGGATCGCCTCGAGAGTGCCGAAAAAGCGGTAGAAACCGAGGAATCCAGTCCTCTCTCGTGCGACGCGCGAAGGGTTGACGGTCGGCCGGCGGGACACCTCGATGATCGTCCTGCGGAACCTGCGCCACTGGCCCCGCGCGAGAAAAGCCCCGATGCCGGGGATGGCGGCGTAGAACAGGCCGGCGAGAGCGAGGACGAGGAGGAGGGACCACTGCACCGCGATTCCCATCATGCGCCTTTCGCGGACGGCCCCGCGCGCGTCGTATTGATAAACAGGACCGAATCCTTTACTCTCCAGTATACCATGGTGGAACGTGTTGTCGTAGGTCCCTGGAGGACCAACTCCTACATCTACTCCAGCGCAAAGAAGGAATGCATCATCATCGACCCCGGAGGAGACGAGGTGGAGATCGCCGCGAGGGTGGACGTCCTGAACATGGTCCCCGTCGGCATCGCGCTCACCCACGGCCATGTCGACCACGTGGCGGCGCTCGGGCGGCTGAAGGCGAGCTACGAGGAGCGCGGCTACTCCCTGCCCATCGCGATTCACAGCTCCGACAGGGTCTACCTCGGCGCGGGGGGGATGGACATCCATCGGGAGAGCCTCGAGTTTCTCGACATGGACGAGATGGGGTTCTTCGGCTCCGAGTTTCCCGGACTGCCGAAAGCGGATGTCCGCCTTCGGACCGGGGACCGGGTCTTCAATATGGACATCGTCGTGCTCGAAACCCCCGGGCACACGCCCGGCAGCGTCTGCTTCTATAGCGAGAAGGAGGGGGTCCTCTTTTCGGGCGACACGATCTTCTTCGACGGCGTGGGCAGGACCGACCTGCCCGGCGGCAACGAGAAGAAGCTGCGGGAGAGCATCGAGAAGGTCATCATGACCCTGCCCCCCGAAACGCGCGTCTTCCCGGGGCACGGTCCATTCACGACGATCGAGAGGGAGAAGAGGGGCAACTCCTTCTTCCGCGCGGTGGCGGCAGAGGAAGCGCGCAAGGAGCTGCAGAAAGCGTCGACCCCGGCGGCGGCGCCGCCCGCCCCCGCCCGACCTGTCGGGAAGGGGGGCGCAGCGAAGAAGCCTGCAGGCAGAAAGCCTGCGGGGAAGGGGCCCGTCCGGAAGAAACCGGCACAGAAGAAATCATCGGCAGGAAAGCCAGCCAGGAAGAAACCCGCGGTGAGGAATCCGTCCCTCAGGAAACCGTCGGCGAAGAAGCCCGCTGCCAGGAAGGCGATCCGCAAGTCGATCGGGAAACCGTCGCTGAAGAGGCGACCCGCGCGGAAGGCCGGGCGGGAGGGTCCAGGTCCGCAAACGGACGGCGTGAGGGCAGCCTTCACGCCACGAGGTTGACGAACGATCCGGGCTCGAGCGGCAGGCCCGCTGTCCGCGAGGGAGCCGAACGGGCCGGGCGGTGGATCGCAAAGGACAGGGCGCGGATGCGCTCGTCGACCGGCTGGTCGTCCCGGGGAACGCCCCCCGGCCTGGCGGATTCCAGCGTTCGCGAGATCCTCTCGATCAAAGCGTCCGGTATGTTCAGTTTGTACAGCGGGACTCCGTTACCAGCGCGCGTGTTGGGGAGGACCTGGATGTGCTGGAACGAGGCGCAGCGGGCATCCGCGGGGCGCACGGGCAGCACCGCACGGCTCGCCCGCCGGCTGGGTGTAGCGAAGAGCGGCGGGGAACGTCAGCGGGTGCGGCGCTCCTCTGAGGACTTGCAGTCGATGCAGAGCAGCGCGTACGGGATCGCCTCCAGGCGCTCCCGCGGGATCTTCTTGGAGCAGCGGGCGCACACGCCGTATTTCTTGTTCTCGATCCGCGCGATCGCAGATTCGATGAGCTGAAGTCTCTTGATCTCCTGGCTGCCGAGGGCTTCGAGGGTCTTCCTGTCGATGTCGTCCGCCGCGATGTCCGCGAGGTCCTTGGGATCCATGTCCTCGATGATCGTGCGGAAGTCCTCGCTCTCGGAGGCGAGATTCCTGAGGATGTCCTTCTTGAGGGCGGTGAGCCCGATTTTCATCTTCTTGAGGAAGTTTTCATCCATGGCGAATCCCTTAGGGGTAGCAATCTATGCATAAACGCCGGCGATTGTCAATATCAATTCCCGGAAATCCGTTTCCGGCGGGCCCTCTGGGTGCCCCGCGCATGCCCCAGGGCGGCAACCCTAGCGTCGCGGAGCGACGCGGAGGCGGGAGCCCTAGGGGACCGTTGACAGCCGATGCCATTCCCACTACACTTCGACGCCCAAGGAGGCATTATTGGCGAAAGAAGAGGCCATCGAAGTCGACGGGAAGGTCAAGGAATCCCTCCCGAATACAATGTTTCGGGTCGAGCTTGAGAACGGTCACGTCATCCTCGCCCACCTGTCCGGAAAAATGCGCAAGCACTACATCCGCATTGTCCCGGGCGACAGGGTCAAGGTCGCCCTCTCGCCGTACGACTTGACGCGCGGCAGGATCATCTACAGGGAAAAGTAGAGCGGGCTCCTAGCTGCGGTAGTCCGCGTTCTCCCTCACGTACTCACAGGACAAGTCTGAGCCCAGCACCTCGACCGGCGGTGCCGAGCCGTCGAGGATGACTTCGATCTCGACGCTGCGGTCGTGCTGCGGGTATCCCCAGCGCCCCGGCTGCAGGGCGCGCTGCCGAAGGTAGCGCGACAGCCTTTCTTCCTTTTCCGCATCCAGACGGAAGCATCCAGCCGAGAAGATCTCCTCGCCCCCCAGACGCACAAGCACGGCGCGGGTGTCCAGCGGGAGTCCCGCATTCCCAAGGTAGTCCCCGATCGCGCAGACGATGCGCCCCACGTTGGGATCATTTCCGTGGACGGCGGTCTTCACCAGGGGAGAGTTGACGATCGCCTTTCCCACGCCGATGGAGGTGGCCTCGTCGCGCCCCCGATCGACGCGCACCTTCATCACGTGCCCGACGCCCTCGCCGTTGCGCACGATGTCCGCGGCGAGCGAGGTGAGAACGGAGAGGAGGCCCGCCCGGAACTCATCGAGGTCCGCATTGCCGCGCTTCCCCGACGAGAACAGCAGCGCGGTGTCGCTCGTGCTCTGGTCGCTGTCGATCGAGATGCGGTTGAGGCTGCGCTCCACGCACCAGGCGAGGCACTCGCGCAGTCTCTCGCGCTCGACCTCCACGTCGGTGCAGAGGAAACACAGGAGGGTCGCCATGTTCGGCTCGATCATCCCCGCCCCCTTGGCGACGCCCACGATGCTCCCGCTGCCGACGCGCGCCCGCCTCACCTTCGCAAAGGAGTCCGTCGTCATGATGGCGCGGGCGAAGGGGAGAATCGAGGAGGGATCCAGGCCCGCGGCGAGGCCGGGGAGCGCGGCCTCCATGTCGGCCACGGGGAGGCTCCATCCGATGATGCCCGTCGAGGCCGTGAAGAAGGCGTCGCCGGGGACCCCGAGCCGCGTGCCGAGGCTCGCGAGCAGGGCGAGCGCATCCTCCATGCCGCGCGGCGCGCAGACGTTCGAGATCTTGTTGTTCGCGAGCACGCCGCGGATCGTCGGCCGGGCCAGTCGTTCCCGGCCGATGAGAACCGGAGCGCCGGGAAAACGGTTTCTGGTGAACACGCCGGCGAAGCTCGGCGTCTCCTCGTCCAGCGCGATCAGGGCCAGGTTCATGGGGAGGGGCTCGGCCGTCGCCCGCTCGCGCGGCAGAAACCGGATGTTCGCCACGCTGCATCGGAAGCCCTCGGGCAGCGCTGAGCGCGAGGAGAGATCCTCAAGGTACTCTTTTTCAGAAGCATAGGATTCCACGGGGACTGTATAGACGAGGCGGAGGGATTGTACAAGCGCCCCTATGGCGGCAGCCCTAGCGCGGCCGAGGGGCGCGCGGAGGCGAGAGCCCCTAGGGCGGCAGCCCTCTGCGCACCGATGTACGCAGGTGCGCAGGTTTGGCGCTCTAGTGCCTGATGTCCAGTGTGACCACGAGCGGAAGGTGGTCAGAGTAGCCGCGCGCGCCCCTCAAGCCGTTCCATTTCTTCGGCGACCCATCGGGCAGGAGCAGGAAGGGCAGGCGCACAGCGGCGAAGCTCCCCCACCTGTAGGTGAAGCCTTCCGTGTCGAAGAGGCCAGGGGACAGGAGGATGTGGTCCATGGTCTGCCACTCCTTCTGGTACACGTACGAGCCGCGCTTGGACGGTGCGATCTCGAACCACGGCTCGTACAGCACGAGCCGACCCCCGACGACCCCGAGCTGGCGGGTTTCCGATGCGAGGAAGAGGCTGGTGCGGTCGGCCTCGGCGGGCGCCTTCTCGCCGGCCTGGATGAGGGCTGTCACATAGCGCCGCCCGGCGGCGGCGTACTCGTCCACGTTTTCGTTGAAGTCCCCCGCGATCAGCACGTCCGCAGCCGGGTCGGCAGCGAGGATCTCCCTGACCCTGCGAGCCACGACCCACGAGGACTCCAGGCGGGACGCCTCTGTCGCGCCCGCGCCGCCGGTTCTTGACTTCCAGTGGTTGTCGAACAGGTGCAGGATGGCGCCTGAAGCGCCGGGGGCGCCTGAAGCGCCGGGGGCGCCTGAAGCGCCGGGGGCGCCTGAAGCGCCGATGGCGCCTGAAGCGCCGATGGCGCCTGAAGCGCCGGGGGCGCCTGAAGCGCCGGGCTGGCCGTCCATCTCGATCTCGACCTCAAGGACGTCGCGCACGGGACTGCTCTCGAAGGCTCCCACCTGCCAGGAGTGCACGCGCGCGATCGGCAGCCTGCTCACCACCGCGACATTGGCGGCGAGCCGCTTCTTCGGGACCATCACCGAATGGGCGTATCCCATGCCCGCAAGCCCTCTCTCGACGAGCGCGCGGAGGGCATTCTCGTTCTCCACCTCCTGCAGGAGCAGGATGTCGGGGCCTCCCGGCACCGACTTCCGCACCACCTCGGCGATGGTGTCGACCCGCAGGGCGAAGGCTTCCGCGTCCCACGTGCGCGCTCCCGGATCGTGGTCGCGGAACTCCGTGCCGTTGTCCACGTCGTCGAAGAGGTTCTCGACGTTGTAGCTCATGATGGTGATGCCGTTGGAGCAGGAGAGGGTGAAGAGGAGGAAGACGAGGAGGGGGAGCGGTCGGGCTCGCGTTCTCACGGTTGGGGGGCGTTCATCGCATCCCTCACCCGGGCCGCCTCCTGCGAGGCGCCGAGGCCGTGGGGGACGAACTGCTGCCCCGTGATGGTCCTCCAGGCTGTGACGTACTTCCGCGCAACCTCGACCCTGATCTCGTCGGGGATCTCGGGCGGCGCTCCGTCGCCCTTCCAGCCCCGGGCGAGCAGCCACTGGCGGAGGTACTCCTTGTCCAGCTCCCGCTGCGGTTTGCCCTCGCGGAAAAGCTCGTCGGAGCCCTCAGCGTACCAGTAGCGGCTGGAATCGGGGGTGTGCACCTCGTCGGCAAGGAGCAGCTCCCCGCCGCGCAGCCCGAACTCGTACTTCGTGTCGACGAGGATGAGCCCGCCGCGGGCGGCGATCTCGGAGCCCCTTCGGAAGAGCTCGAGGGAGGTCTGCTCGACCCGGTCCCAGAGCGCCTTCTCCACGATGCCCGAGGCGACGATCTCGGCGCGGGAGATGGGCTTGTCGTGAAGGCCCTTCTCCGCCTTCGTGGAGGGGGTGAGCAGGGGAGTGTCGAACTTTTGATTCATCCGCATGCCGGCGGCGAGGCGGATCCCCGAGACCGGCAGCCCCTCCTGGTAGTCGCGCCACGCGGACCCCGTGAGGAAGCCCCGGACGACCACCTCGATGGGGAGGATGCGGCACTTGGCCGCGCGCACGGTCCGGGCCGAGATCTCCTCGCGCACGGTGTTCGCGATGATGTCCGTCGACTGGCGGAACCAGAACAGCGAGAGCGTGTTGAGCACCTCGCCCTTGCAGGGCACCGTCGTGAGCACCCTGTCGAAGGCGGATATCCTGTCGGTGGTGGTGATGAGCAGCTCGTCGCCCAGGTCGACGACGTCCCGCACCTTCCCGCGGCCCAGGCGGGCCCCTGCGGGGAGCTCCCGCGGGTCCAGCTCGTTCAGGCAGCTCTCAAGAAGTCCGCGGAAGTCCGGTGTGTCCACCTCTACAGCTCGCTCCGCGTGCGGACGGTGCGCGCGAGCAGCCCGTAGGCGACGGCCTCCTCCGCGTTCATCCAGTAGTCCCTGTCGGTGTCTTTCCCGACCTTTTCAAGAGGCTGGCCAGTCTCGTCGGCGATCAGGCGGTTGATCTTCGCCCGCAGCTTCTCGATCTCCTTGGCGTGGATCTCGATCTCGGTCGCCACTCCCCGCGAGCCGCTCATGGGCTGGTGGATCAGGTAATGGGAGTTCGGCAGGCCGATGCGCCGCTCACGCGGGGCGGCGAGCAGGATGATGGCCGCAGCGCTGGCGACCAGCCCCATCCCGAGCATCCGCACGGGCGGCTTCACGAAACGCATCATGTCGAAGATGGCGAAGCCCGCATCCGCGTCTCCCCCGGGGGAGTCGATGTAGACCCTGATCTCCTCCGCGCTTTCCTCCTCGAGGAGGATGAGCTGGCGGATGACCTTCTCGGCGAGCTGCTTGTTGATCTCGCCGGAGACGATCACGGTCCGGGATTTCAACATCCGCTGGAACACCGCCGAATCATCCGGTCGCGGGGCTGTCTCCTGATCGTTGGGCTTGTCCTGCATCTTCATGGCATCCTTACAATACGGAATTTCACGCTGATTGGCAACGAGATGCCGGGCGCGGGCCTCGGCATAAAAATAAGGCCGGGGCTGTTACGCCCCGGCCACCCGTCAATCTTCCGTCCTCCAATTGGTGCTGGAGGTTGTGGGGCGGAAGCCTCCCAAGTGACAATGAGGATTATACATGGCGGGTCCCTGTTGTCAACGAAAATCGGGCAGGGCGGCGTTCTCCCGCGACGGAATTCCCCGGCG
>Ga0315288_10006438_pt1 | contig 14887 bp, 10 predicted proteins | sample YL17G11_20_MG_FD_203454 | JGI IMG/M metagenome (GOLD analysis project Ga0315288, IMG submission 203454) | Sediment microbial communities from Yellowstone Lake, YNP, Wyoming, USA - YL17G11_20 | ecosystem: Environmental > Aquatic > Freshwater > Lake > Sediment | place: USA: Wyoming | collected... | reverse complement strand
AGCATTCCCGGCCGGCCGCCGTTAACGCTCAGCCCGGAACCCGGCGACGGAACGTTGTAGCCGATGCCCGCCTCGTCCGAACCCATTTCGCCCTGAACTCCGGCGACCGTCATCGCCAGTTCCAACGAGTTCCGCCCGTTCAGTGGCAGATCCGTCAGTTCCTTGCCCGTCACCGTGTCTCCAGTCATGGACGTCTCGGTTTCGAGCGCGGGCGGCCGGGCGGTCACCTCGATCGATACTTTCGAGTCCTGCGGCGCCAACATTAAATCGACGCGAACGGTCGCTGTCGTGTCCACCTTCGTTGCCGCCGAGATAGTCTTCTTGAAGCCGGCGATCTCCGCCGAAACGGTGTAGTTGGCGGGTGGCAGCGACGGCACCGAGTAGTAGCCCTCGGAGGTCGTGATGGTCGGCCGCTCGATGCCGGTCTCGACACTGGTCACTACGACCTTTGCGCCAGGCACGACAGCACCTGAGAGGTCGGTCACCTGTCCCATAATCGCGCCGGTGCTCTGCGCCGCTGCGGGCAGCGCTACCAGCAGTACCATGAGAACCACCCAGCCGGCTTCCCGGCCAGGACGCGGCTGCATACTGGATTTCATTTTGCTTCTTCTCCTGCTGATGTATAGCGTGACAGAAGTCCCTGCCACTGGCGCCGCCTTGGCGCGCAAGGTATATGCGACGCCGAATTCCGCACGAAACTTAGCAGAAGCAGAGGGATCGGTCAAGCGATGAGCAGCGGTTAAGTGGAGGGGCGGCACTACTGAATTCGTCCAGTTCCTCTGGATTTGCGCGCGAGACAAAAATCGCCCAATCAGGGCCGACCGGTATGATTCGGGCGCCGCTGCCTTCGTGCTTCCTCGGGCCAGCGCCACTGGCGATTTCTCGAAGAGCCGGAGCATCTTCGACCCGCTCACCACCAGCGGCACGGGCGCCTCCATGACCCGCCAGCAATTCCCAGGCAACATTATTCCGAAGACCCGCTGGGATCCTCTTTTCCCCGCCTTGATGGCGCTCTAGCCAGCGTCCACGACGAGTGGGTATCCCAACAATTACCATTTCTCCGGCGCGGCCGCCTGGTCGCGCTGAAGTTCCTGCTTATTGAATCATGGCCGGGACTTTCGCAAGCCCCGCTGTCGTCGCTGCCTCCGCCGCCTCGCCGCCGTTTACCAACCGCATAATTGTCGCGATTCGTTCCTGGCGGGCGGCGGACCACTTGGCGTAGTGGCTGCGAGCGATATGCTCGCTGGTGTTCGGCCGGGCGGCCGCATCGGCCAACCGGGTTGACTTGCCAACAGGCTGGGCCTAACATCTCTCCCACAGGCATTAGGCGTGATCGGCAAGACCATCTCGCACTACCGCATCCTGGAGAAGCTGGGCGAGGGCGGCATGGGTGTGGTTTACAAGGCCGAAGATCTGAAGCTCGGCCGCCCAGCGGGCCTGAAGACCGCAAATGATTCATCTGCCCGTGCTGCGGCGATTTTGCATCACTCCCCATAAGTCGCCCAGTGTTTACCGACCGATTCGGCTGGCTCCTCAGCCGGAAATTGAGGGAAACCGCGCGCAGTAAGCACCGGCCAACTGCGAGCGGTGGCAGCCCGCTAAAGCGCGCAGGGACAGCAAGTTAGCCGCCGGACTGATTGCCCGCCGCGCCGGCACGTGGCTCACAGGCGAAAACCTGAAAAATCGCGTCCGAACTTTATTTGCTTTGTTTTCAACTGCGAGCGAGCCGGAAGGGCCGAAAAACTTGACAGCGTATGCTATGCTGAAATTATAGGAACAGAGTGATGATTCCAGAACTTTTTCGGCTCCCGCCAGTATATAACCATTAAAATAATGGCTACGGTAATGTAACCATAACAAAATAAACGAAGTAGAAATGGATTCAACCGTCTTATAATCCATTAAACCAGCCAGTTAAGCAGCCGAAAACAGGCGGCCCCGCCCCCTCCGCAGGCTGGGATCCCCAGGGGCTCCGGAGGCCAAGTTGCGGGTTTCTGATCTGCGTGAATCTGCGTTTATCTGCGGCCTATTTCCTACATTTTAGTACCGATATTTGGTTTTCTCCGCCCAGGGGCTTTTCGGATAACGGCGATGCAGCAGATCGAACGCCGCCTTGGAGACGCGCGGTGTGTCCTTGTCGGTGCATCCGTAGCGAGTGGCGCGCACGGCAAGATGCAGCGCCTCAGGGACCCGCGCATCGTCCGGGTGCGCCTTCGCCCATTCCAGGACCTGCGCCGCCAGGTAGTTTGGCCCCGTGCCGCACGTGGAAATGCGCTGCCATTCCTTCTCCGCTTCCTCTTTCTGCGCCGCTGTCAGGAAGCCGGGAGAATCGACCTTGCCGCCGGGATACAGAACCTTCAGGGGCCCGCCGGTCTGAAGCATTTCACTGAGCCCGGGCGGCAGCATCCGGAACTCGTCTTTGCCGGGGAGCCGCGGGGCGCACCACCAGTTGTCGCGGAAGTTGTCGAGGCGTGCGACCGGCGTCTCGCGCCCCACCCCCGGCACGACGTAGGGCCGCAGGCCCGGAACGCGGAGCATCAGAAGGGCCGCGGTGAAGCGGCGGGCGGCGGCGTCGGGCGCCTTAGCGTACGCCGCCAGCTCAGGCTTCAACTCCGGCACAAGCTGTTCGAGCGCCGGGATCAGCTCCTTCGCTGAGCCGTCCTGGCCCAGGATGACAGCCCTGACCCATGCCGCGATCGCTACCTGGCGGCGCAGCGGCGCGGGCAGAGCGCCGCTCTTCACGGAGGCGATCAGCGCCGGCAGGGGCAGCTTCTCGGTCAGCGCCTGCGCCGCGTCGGCGTCGAATAACGGAAGGGGCTGCCGGCTGCTGTCGGGAAGCTCGTTACCGTCCACGTCGAGCGAGATGGTGGCGGGTGTGCGCGCCGCCGCCGCCAGAAACTCATCCAGGTTGCGGGCCAGCTTCATGCGCAGAGCCAGCAGCAGGTTTCGGGTTGCAGGCGGGAGGTTGCGGCTGGCGAAGGCCCGGTCGAGCGTGGCCCGGGCCGCCTCCGCGCGCCCGGCCTGGGCCTGCAGCCGCGCCGCGTGGAAGGCGACGGCCGGAAACGCCGGAGAACCGGCGGGTAGCGCGGCGGCGGCGTCCAGCACCGCGGCCTGCTGGGCATGCCCCGCAGGCATCTTCGTGATTGACGCCACCAGCCACGCCGGCGATTTCGTGCGCTGCCATTTTTCCAGGGCATGATCGAGGCCGGCCGGCGCGGCTGACTGAAAGCTGAGGGTCCAGTCGGTGAGATCGTCCTGCCGGGCGGGATCGCGCGCCGGCATGCCGCCGGCCGGCGAGTCCAGAAGCAGCGTGTAATCGGAAAGGTCGTGGCCGAAAGCCGCCGCATTGGGCTGCGCCAGAGCGCGGGCCAACTGCTGCAAGCGGTCCCGCGGGTTCAGCCGGAACAGCACGAAGCTGAGCAGGCGTTCAGCCGAGGCGTGAAGCTCGCGCAAGTACGGGGCGGCCAGGATTCCGCGCAGCCGCTGCTCGGCCAGGCGCAACTGCGCCTCTTCCATCTTGTCGGGCAATGTTGCCTTGCGGATGAGCGTTCGCGCCGCCATGAGCGACCCGACCCGGCTCCAGGGCGAAAAAGGGTCGCGCATGATGGCCTCGAAGCGGCGTTGCGCTTCGTCCAGATCGCCGGCGTAGAAATAGGCCGCCGCGATCTGATAAGCGCGGTCGGCCTGAACCAGCGGGTTCGCGCCCGGCGGCGCCGGTGGCGGTATCGAAGGCCCGGCCTGCGCCTCCGGCGCCACGCAGTTGGCGAAGACCGCGTCCTGGGCCGCCAGCCAGCCGCGCACCGGCTCGCTTGGCGCGCCGAACTCCGCGATGCGCTGCTCCAGGGTGGCGGCCGCGCTTCGAAAGGCGTCGGACAGGCAGTTCGGGTAGGCTTGATACCGGTTGGTGGTCGATACCGCGCGGATAACCCCGTAGGGCTGTGCGTTCCAGCCGTAATTGGGCGGGGCAGCGGCCCCGGGGACCCGCTGCCGCGCCGCCAGCCACTGTTTCAGCCAGTCGCCGCCGGCCTCGGGAATCGCGTCAAGCTGTAGGCGGTGCTTCCACATCGCGACCGCCGCTGATTGCTCCCCGGCGTTCAACGGAACGCCCGTGAGATAGCGGTAGGCCACCACCAGGTAGGAGCGGGCGTAGGTAGGCTGCACAATCCCCAGCCGCCCGCCTGCATAATCTTCCAGCGGGAAGTCGGGATGCAGGGAGTAGGTGAAAATTGCTCTGAGGAAGAACGGGCCGCAGCAGAACACCGGCGCGGCCAGCGCAAGCAGCAGCGTCAGCCCGGCCGCTACGCTTGTTGTTACTCTGCTTCCCGCACTCATTGTCTCTCCTTGTGCCTTTGTGTCTTGGCGCCTTTGTGGTTAGTTCCCGACTCCGAGCACTTTTCGCAACTCTTGCAGTGCGGCCGGCGACCACGGCCGGGGATGAAACACCCAGAGCCTGCGCGGCGGTAAACGCGGCAACTTCATCGGCTCGTCGGTGGAAATCCCCAGGCTGTGGCGGCAAGCGGGCTCGCTGAAGTCGCCGCCGGTCTCAAGGTGCAACAGGATCGGCCGCCTGTCCGGGCCCATGCGGAACAGCATCGGGACTGCTTCATCGATCGGTAGGCCGGTCAGCCAGCGATCGCCGCTGCACCAGGACGCCAGCGCGGTGATGGAAAGCCCCACGCCCGGCGGCATCTGCCGGCGCAAGTCGCGGAGCAGCCCCGCGTAAAACGCGCGCTCGGATACGGTTGCGTCGTAATCCACCTGGAGCGAGACGATGCCGGGGAGGCGGGCGGCTTCGCCGACGGCCGCGGCCGCTTTCGCCCGCTGCGCGCCGGCGAGCGATGGCGGCTGCGCCCGGTCCGTCTCGACGCGCACCACGGCAATCAATGGCGCGCCGTCCGCAAAGCGTAGCGGCTGGAGCCGCGGCTGCACGCTCACCTCGCCGCCACGCAGGAAAACAGTGCGGGCGAGGAAGGCCACGCCGGTATCCGGGCCCGCAAACCGCAAGTCCTCGGGCCGCTCCCAGGCCCACAAAACGAGCCGCGGCGCCGACGGGATGGCCGAGCCGCCGGACCACACCACGGCGCCGGCAGCCAACGCCAGCAGCCCTACGGCAACGCGCCAGGACATTCGCTTCCCTTGGGTGCAACTCTGTTGCCAACCCGCGGACGCCATCGCGCAAGTATGACAGGTCCAGGCGCATGCGGTCTTGCCGTGGTGACGTGGTCGCCGTGATGGCTCGGCGGCTCGGTTCCGCCGCGTGTTAGAATGAACACTGGCGTTGCTGGTTGGCCACATCGACGTGGGCGAGATCCTGAGCCGCGACAAACTGGTGGAACGCGTGGCCGCGCTGAAGGGGGCCGGGCGGCGCATTGTCTTCACCAACGGCTGCTTCGACCTGCTCCATCCCGGCCATATCGTGCTGCTGGAGAAGTGCCGGTCGATGGGCGATGTGCTGATCGTGGGGATGAACAGCGACCGAAGCGTGCAGGAGCTGAAGGGGCCCGGGCGGCCGCTGCTCCCCGAGCAGGAGCGCGCCGAGGTCCTGGCCGCGCTGGCCGCCGTCGATTTCGTCTCCATCTTCGATGAGCCGACGCCGCGCGAACTGGTGGCCGCGGTGCTGCCCCACGTCCTGGTCAAGGGCGCCGACTGGGGCACTTACATCGTGGGCCGCGACGATGTGGAGGCCCGCGGCGGCCAGGTGATCTCCCTGCAACTGGAGCCGGGCTGGTCCACCACCGCCCTGGTTGAGACCGTCGTCGAACGCTTTGGGAATCGGTCCAAGGTCGAGTCGGGTTGACCTTGGACTTTGGGCTTTGGACCTTGGACTTTGGACCTTGGATCTTGGACTTAGGACCTTGGGCTTGATGGTTTTACCGTTCGTCCGTGACCTGTTCCTGGAACTGCAGAAGGGCCGGGTTTTCCGCTCGGTCCAGGGGGAAGTGTGCCTGCGGGTCACGGGCCTCACCGATACCGCCCGGCTGCTGTACGTAGCGCTTCTGGCGCAGGCGGCCGGCCGGCCGGTGCTGTTCTTTACCGCCAACAACAAGCAGGCCGAAGCGGCCGTTGACGTCGTCCAGACCTTTTACCAACTGATCGGCTCGCCGGGCACGGGCGGCGTGGTTCTGCTTCCGGCGCACGACACGCTTCCCTATGAAGGCCTGTCTCCCCACCCCGACATCAGCGAGAAGCGGGCCATCGCGCTTTGGAAGCTGGCGCGCGGGCAGGCCTCGATCGTGGTGGCGCCGCTGGCCGCCGCGGCCATGCGCCTGGAGCCGCCTCAGTTCTACGCGGACCTGGGGCTGACCATCCGCCGCGCCGACGGCCTCGAGATCGAGACGCTGGTGGGGCACCTGGAATCGGTCGGCTATGCGCGCCACGAACCGGTGGAGATGGTGGGCCAGTTCTCGGTGCGCGGCGGCATCGTCGATGTGTTCTCGCCCGAATCGCCGCGCCCGGTGCGCCTGGAGCTGTTCGGCGACGAAGTCGAGTCCATCCGCGAGTTCGACGTGAGCAGCCAGCGCTCCACCGGGCCGCGCGAGGAAGTGACGCTGCTGCCGCTGGCCGACGTGCCCGTCCGCCGCGACCTGCTGGCCTCCATGGCCGAGAAGCTGCAGGCCAACGGCGAGGAGAGCTACACCACGCCCGGCGAAACCTTCCCCGGCTGGGAGTTCCTGGTTCCGCTGGTCACCCCGCTGACCGGGACGCTGTTTGAGCTGCCCGCGCGGCCGCTGGTGGTCATGGAAGAGCCGCACGAGGCGCTCGCTGAGCTCGACCACCTGCACCAGCGCCTGGCCGCCGAAGCCGAGCAGGCGGGCCGCTACGCCCGCATCCGCCCCGAGCAGCTTTACCTGACCCGCGAGGAGATCGAATCGCAGCTCGCCGCCACCCAGCGGATCGTGCTGGAGGAGTTGGGGCTCGAGACAAGTGCGGAGTGCGGAATGCTGAGTGCGGAGTCCCCCGATTCTCCGCACTCCGCACTCCGCATTCCGCAGTGCCACGAAGTGGCCACCCAGCCCAGCACCCGCTTCCACGGCAACATCCAGCAGTGCGCCGACGAAGTCCACCGCCTGGTCGGGCAGGGCTGCCGCGTGGTGTTCTTTGCCGCCACCACCGGCGACGTCGAACGGCTGGCCGACATTTTTAACGAATACGGTGTGACCTACCAGCTCGGCATGCGGCGGGTCTCGGCCGGTGCCGACGGCTATTTGGAAGAGAAGGCCTACATGGCCATGCCCGTCACCTCGACGGTGATCCTGAAGGGCGTGGCCCCCCGCGGCGTGGTGTTTCCCGAGGAGCGCCTGGCCATCTTCGGCAACCAGGACCTGTTCGACGCCTCCGACCTGGTGGCGCGGCCGCGACGGCCCCCCTCCCAGGCCCGGCTTTCCATCTTCCTTTCGGATTTCGGCGATCTGAAGGAAGGCGACTACGTGGTCCACCTCGAGCACGGTATCGGCCGTTACCTGGGGCTGAAAGAAATCGCCACCGGCGACAACGGCAAGCGCGGCGAATTCATGCTGCTGGAGTACGCCGACGAGACGCGCCTCTATGTGCCCCTGGAGCGCCTCGACCTGGTGCAGAAATACCGCAGCCTGGAAGGCGCGCGGCCCCGCCTCGACAAGCTCGGCGGCGTCACCTGGGAGCGCGCCAAGTCGCGCGTCCGCAAATCCATGCGCGACATGGCCGAGGAGCTTCTCAAGCTTTACGCCACGCGCAAGATCGCCGCCGGCCGCTCCTTTTCTCCCGACAGCGCCTGGCAGCGCGAGTTCGAAGATGCCTTCGAGTTCTCCGAGACCGCCGACCAGTTGACGGCCATCAACGACGTCAAACGCGACATGGAGAAGCCGGAGCCGATGGACCGCCTGCTGTGCGGGGACGTGGGATACGGCAAGACCGAGGTGGCCATGCGGGCCGCCTTCAAGGCCGTGCAGGATGGGCGGCAAGTGGCTATCCTTGCTCCTACTACAATTTTAGTTTTTCAGCACTTCGAGACTTTCAAAGAACGCTTCGCTGCCTTTCCCGTGCGCGTCGAGATGCTCAGCCGCTTCCGCACACGCACTGAGCAGAAGCAGGTGATGGGGGATCTGGAGCTGGGCCGGGTGGACGTTGTAGTAGGCACGCACCGCATTCTTTCTACAGATGTAGTATTCAAGGATCTGGGGCTGCTGGTGATCGATGAAGAACAGCGCTTTGGGGTACGCCATAAGGAGCGCATCAAGCAGATGCGGGAGCAGTCCAACATCGATGTACTATCAATGTCGGCGACGCCTATCCCGCGAACACTACATATGTCGTTGATTGGCCTGCGTGACATGTCCGTCATCGAGACCGCGCCCAAAGACCGCTTGGCCATTCAGACCGTTGTGGCACCCTATAGCGACACGGTTATTCGCACGGCTATCGAGCAGGAACTGGCGCGCAACGGCCAAGTCTACTTCCTTCACAATCGCGTGGAAAGCATCCACACAATGGCCGAGAAACTCCAGGAACTGGTTCCGAAGGCGCGTGTCGCGGTCGCGCATGGGCAGATGGACGAGCGCTCCCTCGAGAAGGTCATGCTGGCATTCGTCCGTCAGGAGCACGATGTCCTTTTATCTACTACAATAATAGAAAATGGCCTCGACATTCCTCTCTGCAACACCATCCTGATTAACCGGGCCGACCGCTTTGGGCTTTCCGAGCTTTACCAATTGCGCGGGCGGGTGGGCCGTTCCAACCGCCGCGCTTACGCCTACCTGCTGGTGCCGGTGGACCGCGAACTGAGCCCGCAGGTTAGGAAGCGGCTGAGCGCCTTGAAAGAGTTCAGCGATTTGGGCGCCGGATTCAAGATCGCCGCGCTTGACCTGGAACTGCGCGGAGCGGGCAACCTGCTGGGCGGCGAGCAGCACGGCCACGTCAACGCCGTCGGCTTCGATCTCTACTGCCAACTGCTGGAACGCGCCGTACGCGAGCTGAAAGGGGAGGAGGTCGCGCCCGAGACCGAGACGGCGATCAACCTGGGGATGGACATCCGCATTCCGCCCGAGTACATCCCCGAGGAGGCGCAGCGCCTGCGGATGTACAAGCGCCTGGGCAGCCTGAGCGGGCCGGACGACCGCGGGCAACTGGAGCGCGAGTTACTGGACCGCTACGGGCCGCCGCCTCCGGCGGTGCTCAACCTGCTCGAATACGGCAGCCTGAAGGCCGCGGCCGGACGCCTGCGCATCCGCTCCATCGAGCGCAAGCGCGACGCCGTCAACGTCAAGTTCGACGAAGGCGCGGCCGTGGATCCGATGCGGCTGATGGAGTTTGTGACCTCGCGGCCCGGCGCCCAGTTCACCCCTGCCGGCGTGCTGCACCTGCCGTCCGGCAACGGCGCTTCCAGCGCCCTGCTGGAAATCAAGCAGCTCCTGGCCGCGCTGGCGTAGGCTCCGGGCCACGGGCTACAGGCGGAGGCGTTGGCCGCCGGCGGTTCCTCCTGCAGCCTGTAGCCTGCAGCCGCAGCCGCCGTTGTCCCGTTGCGGTTGATTCCGGTTTCTGGCACACTGTTGGGATACGGGGCTCACCGGCGCGGAGGAGTGGCCGAGCGGTTGATGGCGCCGGTCTTGAAAACCGGAGTGGTCGAAAGGCCACCGGGGGTTCGAATCCCTCCTCCTCCGCCAGTTCATCCCTTGCTTTCGTTTCAACCGATTGCGCGAACGTCGGGGATGGGCAGTTTGCGGCTTCCGTGTTTCACTTTTGGTTTTCATCAGGCTGCGAGCTCGACAGCGGTCTCGAGGAAGGTTTCTGCGCGCTAGTATCCCGATAGCAAAAATGAGATAATGGCCGAGTGGAGTGGCGCGTCGAGACGCTCAACGCGGCAGTGGATGCCGAACTCGAGGGCCTTCCCGTCGACATGCGGGCGAAGTTCGTCCATATCGCCGAACTGCTTCAGACTTTCGGCCCGTTCGAGGTACGCGAACCGTACGTGAAGCCGCTGGGCAACAAGTTGTTCGAGATGCGGATGAAGGGCAGAGATGGGATCGCTCGCGCGATCTACGTGCCAGCGAGCGGACGACGACTCGTGGTCCTCCATGCCTTCGTTAAGAAAACAGCAAAGACGCCGCGATCCGCCATCCGCCTCGCGCTTGACCGAGCTAAGGGGGTTCTGTGAGCACAGTCGATCGCTTGAAGGGAAAATGGCACGCCGACCCTCGCTTCCGGCAGGCCTATGAAGCGCTGAAACCGGAGTTCGCGATCGCGCGCCAGTTGATTACAGCCCGCAGTCGCGCGGGGCTCAGCCAAGCTGAGGTCGCGCGCAAGATGGGCACAACCCAATCCACGGTAGCGAGGCTCGAAAGCGGGCAGAGACTGCCGGCTATGAGCAGCCTTCAGAGGTATGCTGACGCGATTGGCCACAGGCTTGAAGTCCGGTTGGTTCAGGGAGAGAAGTAAGCAGCGACCGCCCGTTACCTCGGACAGCCTGCCGCTACGCGATTGGGCAGCAGAAAAGTTCGAAAAGTATCCGCGACACCCCGCCAGAATTCGACGGCACGCCCGCTTGTCCAATGGCAACGATGGTATTCTGACTCCCCGGTTGGCGCCCCACCGCAGGCGCCCCGTCCGCGGATTCGGTTCGTGACGGCCGCCCGGCCGCCGAGCAGGTAACACCCCTTACCGCCAGGCGGGACAAGGGGCGGCGCCGAGTTGTGTCCCGTCGCCCCGGCCGATTCACGCTTGCAGCAATTCCGGGTGGGTGTGAGGGAGAAAGGAGGCCCCGACGAATTCGTCCATGTAGCCAGGCAGGTCGGCGAGGTCCACGTAGGTTATCCTGCTGAGGTAGGCGCCGATCTCCGCGAGGAACTCCCTGGAAAGCAGGGCCAGCGCCGCGCCTTCCAGCGAGCCATTGTCCAGGTAGCGGTAGGCCGCCAGCGGCATCGATGGCAACAGGCCGATTCCCAACGCCGCCGGCAGGTTGAGGAAGCGGCCGAAATTGCCGGAGACGACCGCTTCCTGGATGCGAGGCAAGCCGGGCCCCAGGCTGGCCAGCAGCGAACGAATGCCGGCGAAAACCGCGGCCTTGGCGCGAATCAGGCTGGCGATGTCTCTCTCCCATAACGCCACCTTGCCGTCGTGAGAAAGTCGCACGCCGATTCCCCACCGACCTTCGACCCGCTGGCGGGCGGGCAGACGGCCGGTGAAGCGGCCGCCGCGATCAACCCAGCCGGCGCGGAACAGCGCATCGGCCAGCGCGATCAGCCCGGAACCACACACTCCTCGAGGGTCAGCGCCGCCGATGACGGACAGCTTCAGAACTTCTTTCTCCGCGTCGAGGGCCGCGCCATCCACCGCCCCTCGGTCGGCCCGCATGCCGCAGCGGATGCCTCCCCCTTCAAAGGCCGGCCCCGCGCTGCAGGCACAGGCCAGAGCATAGTCCGCGCCTCCCAAGACAATCTCGCCGTTGGTGCCCAGGTCTACGTAAAGCGCGATGGCGTCGGAAGAGCGCGAGAAGCCGGCGCGCACGGCGCCAGCGACGATGTCGCCGCCGACCCAGCCGCCGGCCGCGGGCACGGTGTAGACCGGGGCGTCCTGCCGGCCCGGCCATCCCAGCAACGCTCGATTCACCGGGGCGAAGGCCAGTGCTTGCGGCTGGGAAGGCACCTGACGAATGCCGGACGGATCGGCCGCCAGCAGAAGGTGAATCATGGTGACGTTGCCCGCCACCGCATAGCCGCGGATTCCAGCCGGGTCCGCCGCCGCCATCTCCGCTGCTTCCCGAATCAGCGAGGCGGTCGAGCCGCGCACGGCACATGCCATTTCTTCCAGCAGGCCTTTCTCGGCGGCAATAATGCGCGAGATGACGTCGGCGCCTCGGGGAATCTGGGGATTGTAGGCGCCCGCTTCACCAACGATGACCCCGTCGGAAAGCCGGATGAGCAGCAACCGCAAGGTGGTGGTGCCGATGTCCACCGCGACGCCCAGGTCGGCGTCGCCCGACGAGGGCACGATGGGCTCCAGCTTCAGAGGCCAGGGCGCCCAGGCCTCGATGGGCGCCAGGCCGGTGTACCGTTCCCGGGAGACCAGCTTCGGCAGCTCGACTTCGGCAAGCGGAGAAACGGTGAGCGAACCGTGGACCGGTGTGAGGCAGGCGAGCACCACAGGGAAGCCGGCGTCCCGCCGCAGGATGCGATACTCGGGCGCTGGCCCCTCCAGGATGCGCACCAGACACCGGCCGCACGCGCCTCGGCCCCCGCACTCGGCGCGCAGCGGCTCACGCGCTTGCTCGGCGCCGTCCAGGATGGTAGCGCCGCCGGCCACTTGCGTCGATCGCCCCGACGGCGAAAACGTAACCCGATGAACTGCCATTTGCTATCCTGCCCCGATGGCACTCCAGACGTCTTTGAAAAATGGGGCCAGGTCGGATGCCTCCTGCGGGCCGACCAGGACCCGCCAGCCTTCACCGAGAGCGTCCTCCAGTTCCCCGGAGATGACCGAGACATAGCCGGGAATGATGACGGTGCGATGCTTGACCCGCGCGGCAGCCTCCATCTGCCGCAGGTTTTTGGCCACGCGTTCGCCGGAGAACTTGCCCGCCGACCAGGCAGTCAGCACGCTCAACCCCTCCGCATCGACGACGGCGAGGTGACAGGCCAGCCCCGTCGCTTCCACCTCTGTGGCTACCATGAAGTAGGTCAGAGAGAAGTTGCTGGTCACCAGCAGCGGAGATCCGGCGTGGGGCTCGCCGATGGAGTAGAGGCCGGGCTGCACTTGCAGGGGCTTCTGCGGGTCGGTATAGATGTTCTGGCGCAACGTCCAGAGAGGCAGCCAGTTTTCTCCCCCATACCCTGGGAGCACGAGCAGCGAGGCGAACTTGGCGATGCCCAGCACAGCTTTCTCAAACTCGCCGGCGCCGACGCGCAGGAAAACCGGGTGGCCCAGGCCGGGGTGAATCCGGTCGAGTGCGCCTCGTCGGATGGCGGTCAGGCTGTGGTGCAGGGCGCGCAGGTCGGCGCCGGGAGGCTCCAGCAGAATATCGGCCACGCCGGCGTGCGCGGCGGCCACGGCGGCGGCCGCCAGCCCGGGCAGGTCGCGAGCCGAAACCACCAGCGGGATCGCCAGCCTGGCGGCCAGGTTGGCATAGAGGCCATCCGGGGCATGGGCCGGCGGCGCCAGCAACGGCCGCTGGTCCTTGATCTTTTCCGCCATCGCCGCCGCGCCTTCCGCGGTGGCCGCCAGGACGGCCACCGGCAGGCCGCGCTCCGCGGCTGCGACCGCGGCCTTGACTCCAACTTCCGGCGAACCGGGAACCTCCGCGACCGCTACTCCGTCGATCTGAAACGTCTCTCCCGCCCGCTCAATGCGGGTGTCGCGCCACTGGTCGAGCCGGGCATCGAGTTCAGCAGCGGACAGCCCCTTCGCGTCCAATAAAGCGAACAGCCCCGGGCGCCGCACAAACGTTTTTTCGTGCCGGAAGAACACCGTTTCTTCGCCGACGGTGATGGCGCGCGGGCCGCGGCCCACCGTCACGCCGCGGATGGGAGGAGACGACGCGGCGCCCAACGCGGCGCGCGCCTCTTCGGAGGCGTCAGGGCACTTCTCGAGGGCTTCCCGCCCGGCAGCCAGCTTCATGGCGAAGGCCAGGCAGGTTGCGTAGCCGCATTTGCGGCAGTTGGTGTTGGGGAGAAGCTTGAAGATTTGCAGACCGGTCAGCGGCATCAGGCGACTCCGCGGTTCGTCTCGGCGAACCAGCCATCCAACTGGCGGCGCAGCCGGGCCAGCGCCTCCGGATGGCGCAGCACCACGATCTCGGCTCCGGCTTCCACGAGCGGCAACGCCGTGGCCACTTCCCAATTGATTCCCCGCGTCCGCTCATCCCCCCACAGGGGCTCCTTGTCACGCGGGACCGCTGCTTCCTTGGCTTTCCAGGCCTCTTCACCGGCCAGGCAGACGACAGGGGCATTCAGCATGGGATCGCCGCCAAGAGCCGCCAACCGGATTCTCTGCATGACAGAGTAGGTGTACTCCAGGCCGTAACCGAGCCCGCCGGTCAGCGGGTCGATCAGAACACGGTTCAAATCGACGCTGGCGTCCGCCAGCAGGATGTTCAGTTGCTTGGCGATGTTCATGTCGATGGGGCTTTCGGCAACCAGGACGTGACCGTAGGCCACGGCGACGGCTGCCAAAGTCCTGTAATCCTCCTGGCAAGCGGAGTGCAGCACGAGGCCCTCTCCGCCGCAGGCTTCCGCCACCCGCGCCAGCACGTCATTCTGCTTCCTGCCGGCGCCCGGCCCCCTGACGATGAGGGGAACGGGAACGGCGTCGAGCACGGCGCGCACGTCGGCCACGGCATCGTCCGGAGAGCGGTTGCCGCGGTCGGGGTGAGTTCCAGCGAGGTGGAGCATCACCAGGTCGGCGCCGTAGCCTTCGACAGCGCGCCGCGCGGCTGCCGCCGGCTGGCCCAGCACGCCCTGCCACGGCTCAGTGGCCGCCGCCGGCCAGCGGCCCGGCGCCGTATCGGTGATCTCCAGGGCCAGAAGCGGCCGGTGCGGGAAGCTCCCTTCGAAGGCGTGCAGCGGAAGAGCGTTGCCCCCTCCCACCGCCAGCGTCCTCCGCCTTCCGCCGCCCAGCGTCACCGTGCGGATTGTGCCCGGCCACTTCTTCGGTTTCAGTTCCAGTGCCATCAAAACCCTTAGCCGCAGATTCCGCAGATTGCACAGATTATCATCTGTGTAATCTGCGGAATCTGCGGCTAAGATCTCTCATATCATTTCGCCCATCGCCAAGGCCGGATGCTCCACGGCGGCCAGGTGCGCGACGAGCGGTTCCAGTTCGGTGCAGATGGTTTCGTCGGCGATCTTGTCATAGAGTTCCGGCCGGCCGATTTCTTCGTAGCGCCGCCGCAGCATGTCCCCCAGCCGTTGCTTGACCCTGG
>Ga0315288_10006437_pt1 | contig 14888 bp, 11 predicted proteins | sample YL17G11_20_MG_FD_203454 | JGI IMG/M metagenome (GOLD analysis project Ga0315288, IMG submission 203454) | Sediment microbial communities from Yellowstone Lake, YNP, Wyoming, USA - YL17G11_20 | ecosystem: Environmental > Aquatic > Freshwater > Lake > Sediment | place: USA: Wyoming | collected... | reverse complement strand
ATTTCGCGTCCGTCCGGCGGGCGCTCGACGAGGTGGGTTACTCGCGCGCCGCGGCCGTCGAACTCTACACCTACGCCGACGAACCGGACCGGGCGGCCCGGGAGGCGTTCGCCGCCCTCTCGCCGCTTTTCTTGCCGTGATTTAACCGCAAAGAACGCCGGCCCAGGCCCGAAAAGACGCTTGCCCGACCGTGGAGATCCCGGCAGGATTACCGTCAGTTCCGTGTCCAAGAAACCCAGGGCGGTACAGTTGCCACAATCTGCGGCCACACCCGACGGCTCGGCTCAAGATGCCGGAGTTTCCTTTGCCTTGTCCGTGTCGCGCGGTATAATGGTTTTGATGAAAACGCTCCCGCAAAGCAACCCCCATCTGCGCGACGCCGAGACGCGCCGTCGCTGGCTTGAGGAAAACGCGCGCGAGTCGTCCGCGTTCGAGGGCGCCCGCGGGCTGCCTTCCGGCGGTCATCGCGGGCGACGTGCTTCCCGCCGCCGCTCCACGGCCTCGGCGAAGAAGGCTGCGAGGTCGTCGTAGTTGCCCAGATACCCGTCCCTTACCGCTTCCAGATACTGCGTCCGCCGGACCTCGGAGCCCCGCCCGACGAAACCATAAGCCGGCGCGGGCAGGCCCGCCTGGTAGGCCATCAAGTCCGCCACCCACCGTGCCAGGCGGCCGTTCCCTTCACGGAACGGATGGATGAGCAAGAGTTCCGCGTGGACCTCGGCCATCCGCCGTGCCACGTCCGCCACGAGCCCGGGACGGCACGGTGTGTGCTTCGCAAGCGTCCCGCGCTCCAGCGCCGCCATATTCGCTTCGACCCGGTGGGCGGGCGGCCAGCGGAAATCGGCCTTGGCCACTTCCACGGTCCGGTATCGCCCGGCCCAGTCGTAGATGCCGCCCAGCCAGTCCCGGTGCATCCGGCAGAGGAGCGCGGCTGTGAAGGACGTGTCCGGCCCCACCCGGTCGAGCCACGCCGTCTGTGCCCGAAGAAGCGCCTCGTACTCGGCCCGGTCCATATCGGACTTGCACTTCAGGCCCAGGCGGTTCCGTAGGACCCGCCCGCGTGACCCTGGTTCAAACGCGGCTTCCGTCCCTTTGGGTGTCCTGTATCGGGTCATCTGCCGTCAGATTCCGCATTCCGAGTTCCGAGTTGCCTTCTCCATTCCCCCTCCGCCTTGCGTTCTTTGCACCCTTTGCGGTTAGGACCACGGCTCAGTCGGCGGTGGCGATGCGGCCGCGGCCTTGTTTCTTCGCGTCGTACATGGCGCGGTCCACGCGGCGCACGAGGTCGGCCGGGGATTCCTTCCTGTCGTACTCCGCCACGCCGACCGAAAGGCTGAGTTCGACGGGCTTATCGCTGATGCGTGTCGGCTGGGCTCGGGCGCGTTCCAGGAGCCGATTCGCCAGCAACTTCGCCTGGGCGGCCTGCGTGTCGGGCAGAACGACGACGAACTCGTCGCCGGCCCATCGGCCCGGGACGTCGACGCTGCGGACCGTCTCCAGGAGCATCGCCGCCAGGTCCTTCAGGACCCGGTCGCCCGCCTCGTGGCCGTGGGCGTCGTTGACGGCCTTGAGTTGGTCCACGTCGATCATGAGGACCGACAGCCGGCTGCCGTAGCGCCGGCTCCGGTCGGTCTCGCGGGCGAGGGCCTCTTCGAGCGCGCGGCGGTTCGCCAGGTCCGTGAGGGGGTCGGTTTTGGCGCGGCGTTCCATTTCGCGGTAGAGTTCGACGTTGTAGATGCTGGCGCCGATGAGTTCGGCGATCTGCTCGACGACCGGCAGGTCGATGTCCTTGTCGAACGGGGCGTGGTCCTTCTTGTCCGCGAGGTTCAGGACGCCGCGCACCGTGCCGCCCGCCTTCAGCGGCACGATGACGCACGAGCCGGTCGCGTACTGCTGGCGGAACTCGCGCTCCAGGACGATGTCCGCCGCCTGCTCGAACTCGTGGAACTCGTTGATGAGCAGGAGTTCCCCTCGCCGCACCGCCGCCGCCATCGGGCTCCGCGGGTTCTCGGCCAGGTCCACGCGGTCGGCAATCGGATAGCCGTGCGAGTGGCCCTGAAGGATCAGCCGGTCGTCCGCCGCGTCGTAAAAGTACAGGCTCGCCCGCTGCGCGCCGACGAGCGCCGGCAGCCGCTCGATGCACACCCGGATGATCTTCTCGAGGTCCAGCGAGTTGATCTCCCGCGACAGCCTCGCCACCTGGCGGATCCGCCCGAGCGCCTGGTCCAGCCGCTCGCGCTGCCGGCCGAGGACCGTGGCCTGCGTCTCCATCTCGGCCACGCGCGCCGCCAGCAGATCGTTCTCTTCGGCCAGCCGCTCCACGCGCCGGCCCATCTCCTCCATTGCGGCCGTCCGCTCGATGTTCCGCGCCCAGCCCTCCAGGCGCCGGCCCAGCGCTTCGGGCGAGGTCGGCGTCACGAGAATGTCGTATGCCTCCTGGACGCGCGCCGCGCCAAGGAGGCTGATCGCCTCCGCCGGGCCCGCCCACACGCATCGGCCGGCGGCGGCGTCGAGCGCCTCGGCCAGCGGCCCCTCGGCCTCGCGCGCGACCTCGGCGTCCACGACGACGAGCAGCGCCTCGGCCGACGCGATCCGCTCCGCCGTCGCTTTCGGAACGGCCTGGAGCCTGAAACCTGCCGGCGCCGCCGTCCGATCCCAAGCCCGGCGAAGCGACGGCTCCTCGGAGCAAAGGAGGAGGACGGCGGCCTGGCCTGGCCTGGGCGCGGCCTGCGGCTTTGCCTGTCGGCTCGCACGTTTGCCTCGTGGGCTCATGGCGTCCGAGTGTACCGACCCGCCGCCGGGCCGTCAACTCATTCAGCCCCGCGGCACCGTGCGGGGGTGTGACAAGATTTTCCGGCGTCTCCCTTGGGTGTTGCGCAGGCGAAACCGTAATTGGGTGTGGCACGGCCGGCCTTGCCCGGCCGTGCGGGGCGCACGGCGGGGTCCCGCGGGCCACGGCAGGAGCCGTACCCCTGCCAGGGGCGCGCCGGGATTCTCTAGCCACGGGCGCACTTGTCCGCCATAGTCCCGACTTGTCGGGACGGCGGCGGAAGCCCGTGGAAAGGAAGCGGGGCAGAAAACATTCTTCCCTTTCTCTGTTGGAGCCCCGTAGGAGTGATTGAACCTTTTCAAACGCCCCCACGGGGCTTGGAAACGGCAACAAAAGGAAAGGCGTGGTGCTTGGTTCCTGGTTCCCACGGGCCCTCCACAGGCGGGTAAACTTGCGCCCGTGGCTAGAGAACAATACGCCCTCCCGAAGGGACCCCTTCCCGAAGGGACCTTTGGTCGGGGCTACCGGGGCTGACAAGGATAACTGGCCCTGCCAAAATCCGGAGTCACCCCCGATAGGCTTGCGGTCAAAAAGACTCTTGACGCGCCCAGACCGCGGCCCTATTATTCTCACGGTCGGACCCTCTTGTGGTCCGGCTGAGAAGAGCGGTGCCAACCCCCCGGTGCCGCTCTCTCTTTTGCGGGGTTCGGCGTGCGCCCCGCGCTCACCGCCGGCGTTTCCTGCCGCGAGGGCGGCGCCGCACAGAACACCAGCGCGACGAAAAGGGCCGCGAGGGTTCTCACGGATGATCCGGGTGCGTGGCGGGAATCGGGATTCATCTGCGGGCTTTGAACGGCGCACGGCCCGGCTTCGTCTTCGACTACGCCGTGGCGGGCGGGGCGGGCTTTGAAGGAATTATCTCTTGCAAAACCGTTAAAGGGAGCGTATAGTATGAGAACTGTCCGGCATCGGGTCGGACGGATTACGGTAGTCCAGTTTAGTTTAAAGGAACAGTGTCCGAATGCCTTTTAACAAGTTGGGGCTCAACGAGCCCCTGTTGCGGGCGGTACGCAGCGAAGGTTACACACAACCCACCCCCATTCAACTGCACGCGATTCCCCCTGTCCTGGCTGGCAAAGACCTGCTGGGCTGCGCCCAGACGGGCACGGGAAAGACGGCGGCGTTCGCGCTGCCGATCCTCCAGCGTCTGTCGGCGAGCCATCCCGGCGGCAACGGCCGGCGACCGGTCCGGGCACTCATCCTGACGCCGACACGCGAACTGGCCGCCCAGATCCACGCGAGTTTCCGCGTCTATGGCCAGCACGTGGACCTGAGGTGTGCCGAGGTGTTCGGCGGCGTCAGCCAGGGGCCCCAGGAACAGGCCCTGCGCAAGGGCGTGGATATCCTGGTGGCGACGCCGGGACGGCTCCTGGACCTGATGGGCCAGGGGCTGGTGCACTTCAAGCACCTCGAAGTGCTGGTGCTGGACGAAGCGGACCGGATGCTGGACATGGGGTTCATCCCGGACGTTCGTCGGATCCTGTCGGCGTTGCCGGCGCGGCGTCAGACGCTCTTTTTCTCGGCGACGATGCCGGGGACGATCCAGGGCCTGGCGGACTCGATCCTGCGGGATCCTGTGGAAGTGCGCGAGACGCCGGAGGCCCCCGCCGCCGAGACGGTCGCGCACTCGGTGTATCTTGTGGAGCAAGGCCAGAAGCAGGCGCTGCTGGAGCATCTTCTGGAAGGTCCGGAGATTTGCCGGGCGCTCGTCTTTACGCGCACCAAGCACGGAGCGGAGAAGGTGGCGCGGCGGTTGAAGTTGGCGCGGATCTCGGCGGACGCAATCCACGGGAACAAGTCGCAGGGGGCGCGGGAACGGTCGCTGGACCAGTTCAAGCGCGGGCGGACGCGCGTGCTGGTGGCGAGCGACCTGGCGGCGCGCGGTCTGGACGTGGACGACATTTCGCACGTGATCAATTTCGACATGCCGCGCGAGGCGGAGATGTACGTGCACCGGATCGGCCGGACGGGGCGGGCGGGTGCGACGGGGACGGCGCTTTCGTTTTGCAGTTACGAGGAGCGCAGCCAGCTGAATAGCATCGAGCGTCTGATTCGCAAGCCGGTGGCGACGGTGGAGGACCACCCGTTCCGGTCGCCGATCGGTCGCATGAAACCGAAAACGGCCGGGTACATTTCGGTGCCGAGGCGCGGGCGGCGGGGGCGTGCGCGCGGGCGTCGGCGTTAAGCGGCACGATAGCGGGGCAACCATATCGCGGGGTATCACGGCGCCCCCGGTGTATTCCAGGATTTTGCGCCATTGCTATAAGTACTTGCGCAATAATGAGTTCGCTCTCGGGTTTCTCTTGAACCCTTTTCAGGAGACAAAGCATGGTGGGGTGGCATGTCCATCCCGGCGCGCCGGGATGGACATGCCACCCACCGCGTAGATGCAAAATCCTGTATTCACCGGGGGGCTAAATAAATTATGGGCGCTGCGGGGCGGGGGGAACCATTGCGGCCCGAAGGGCTCCTATGAAGGAACAGGGACCCCGAGGGGGTCCAAAGGCGAACAGGGAGAGTGCGGAATGCGGATTGAAAGGCAGACGCCAAACGGCAACGGATTCACGGCGAGACCCGTTCGACTCCGCTGCGCTCCGGGTGACAGGCCGGCCCCCGCGACGGCGGTCCCTATCGGAGCGCCTTCAGCATGTCTTCCGCTTTTTTCTTTGTCCCGGCGTTTTTCGATTTATCGACCGCCGTCTGGAGCGCTTTCTGGAGTTGCGGCTTGGAAGCGCCTTTCAGGTTCTTGCTGCCGGCGAGGTTGACGATGGCCAGGCACGCTTCCTCGGCGGTCGCAGGCTCCGCCGCCAAGGTCACCAGCATCTCCAGCGCGCCGGCAGTTTCGATGGTGCCGAGGGCGGAGATGACAAGCCGCTTCTCCTCGACCCTCGTGACCAGCGGCAGGACGGCGTTGACCTTGGCCAGCCTCTCCTCATCCTTGAGTTTCTTGGTTCCCTGGACGTATTGCAGGTAGCCGCGCAGCGCCAGCACCTGGTGCGTCATCTTCTTGGAAGACTTGGCCAGTGCCAGAAGCGGCTCCGCCGCGCCGGCGTCCTCCGGCCACATGCTGGGCCACGTCGACAACGTGCGCACCGCTTCGTCCTGGACGGTCTCCTCCTTGTCGGTGAGGGCCGCTTGCACGGCGGCCAGGGCGCCGGGTCCGCCGGCGCAGGCCAGCGCATGCAGGGCGATGACGCGGAGTGCGGCATCGCCGCTCCGCGCCAAGGGCATGAGGGGCGGCACGCAGGCCTCGCCCCCGCGCCCGCTGATTTTCAGAAGGGCCTTCTCGATATCCGCCCGCTCCTTGGCGTCGGCCTTCTGGAGGACCCGTGTGAGGTCGGCGACTTGCTTGTCGTCACCGAGGGCGCCGAGGGCCTCAATGGCGGCGCCGCGAACCTCCGCATCGGCATCGTCAACGCACCGCGCAATCGTGGGAAGTGCGGCGGCAATTCGCCGCTGCTTGGCCACTTCGATGACGGCTTGGCGCATCTTGCCGGTCGCCTGGGCCAGGCGGGTCACGAGTTCGGCATCGACGTCCTGGCCGGGCAGTCTGGTGAGCGTTCCCTTGGCCTTCTGAGCCACTTCCGCATCGCTATCGACCGCGGCCTCCAACAGCACCGGCACGCAAGAGACGTTGCCGAACCGCGCCAGCGCGTCCATGGCGGCGACCCGCACGTAGGGCGGGCCGGTCTTGACCATGGCGAGAACGGCGGGCAACGCCTTGGCGTCTCCGCGGTCGGCCAGGGCCATGAGCATCGGGGCCTGCCGGTCCGACGCCGCCCGGCCCATCTCGGCGGCCAGCGCCTCGGTCGCCTCGGGGCCGGGTAGTTCACGGGCCGTGCGCAAGGCGATGCCGAAGAACGCGTTGTCCGTCGACCTCAGTTGCTCGACCAGGAGGGGGACGCCTGCGGCCCCGCGAGCGAGAATCGCCCCGCGGGTCGCCTCGAGAATCCTCTGCTTGGGCACGTCGGCCTTGCGGACCGCGTCATACAACTTCACGGATTCCTCGCGGTTGCCGTCGGCGAGGAACCGTTCCGCACACAGGATGCAGCCTTCCGCGATCGTCGGGCGAACCGCGGGCGGTGCGCCGGCCAGCAACGGCTCCAGGGCCTTGGCGGCCGAGGCGCCGCCGATGCGACCCAGGGCGACGGCCGAGGCCGACGCCACCTCGGCATCGGCGTCCTTGAGCCTCTGGACGAGCCCATCGACCGCCTTCGCGTCGCGCCGCACGCCGATGGAGTTGATCACCCCGACGAGCAGCCTGCCCTGGACCTTGGCCATCGCCTGGCGCAGCGCATCGTCGGCCGCCGGATCGGGAATCGCCTCCAGGGCGATCCGCGCCCAGGACGCCAGTTCCTTATCCGGCAGGAGCGCCGCCAGCGCCGGAACGGCGTCCTTGCTGCCATAGATGGCCAGTTGCTTGCAGGTGATGGCCTTGTCCTGCGGCGGGGCATCCGAGGTGAGCACGGCGATCAGTTTGCTTTCCGAAACGGAGCCCTGGTTCTCGGCGGCGGCGAGAGGGGAGCGGTTGCCGACCATCACGCAGGCCGCCGATACCAGCACAGCCCCACACAGTGCAAGAGACCGAATCTTGAACATGATCATTCTCCTAGCAGTCAGGTGGTTCCCCGGAATGTCGGATCCTAGAGCCGCCACGGCTCGCGCAGCGCCTCCGACCGCAGCCGGTTCGCTTCCTCGTCACCGACGAACCTATACGTCTCAGGATCCAGGGCGACCTTGCGCTTCAGGAATATGGAGATACCGACGGCATGGCAGGCGATGTGCGTGTGGCAGGTCACCTCATGGTTGGCGCGCGGCAACCCGCGGGTCTTCACGCAGTTCAGGAAGTCGCGGATGTGGTTGTTCGCCGGGTAGCCGGGGACCTTGGCGCCCCTGCCGACCAGCAGGTCGGGCGAACTGGCGAAGATGTCGCCGCCATCGCCCGTCTCCACCCAGCCCGTGTCTCCCTCGAAGCGGACCGGGCAGGAGCCGGTGTTAAGCCACCCCTCGCCGCGCAGCACCAGTTTGACGCCGTCGGCGTAGCGGGCGACGGCCTGACCGTTGGAGGGCGGTTCGTACTCCACCGGCTGCGTGCGGTCCGCATCGTTGGCCCACTGGCAGATGTCGACGCAATGGGACCCCCACTCCAGGACGCCGCCGCCGACCAGTCCCCCGCCCTTCTCGAAGTTGAAGCCATCGAGCAGTTTCTTGTTGAACGGGCGCCAGGCCGCCGGGCCGAGGTAGAGGTCCCAGTCCACCTCTTCCTTGGGCGGTTCAGGTTCCGCCGGCAGCCAGCCGCTGCTGCCGGTTCCCATGCCGCCGGGGTGGGCGTGGAGGGTCCGGAGTTTGCCGAGTTTGCCTCGGCGGGCCAGTTCGACGGCGAACTCGAAATGCGGGACGTTCCTCCGCTGCATGCCACCCTGGAAGACGCGCCCGGTGCGGCGGAACGTCTCGGCCAGCACCAGGCCCTGCACGATGTTCTTCGTGCAGGGCTTCTCGCAGTAGACGTCCTTGCCGGCCCTGGCGGCGGCGCACGAGGCCGTGGCGTGCCAGTTCGGCCCCGTGGCAATCAGCACGGCATCGATGTCGGGGCGGGCCAGCAACTCCCGGAAATCGCGGTACGTGGCGCAGTCCTGGTTGCCGTACTTGGAGTCGGCCATTTTTTTGACGGCGTCGCGGCGGGCGGCCTTGACGTCGCAAACGGCCAGGAACTGCACGTCCGGTTCCTGAAGGAAGCACCCCAGGTCACTCGAGCCCCGGCTGCCGATGCCGATGCCGCCCAGCGTAATCCGGTCGCTCGGGGCCACCGCGCCGTCCTTGCCCAGGACGGCGCTTGGAATCACGTACGGCGCCGCCAGCAAGGCGCCGGCCTGGACGGCCCTCTTCAAGAACCGCCGCCGATTCAGGTGCGCTGCTTGTTCAGACATGCCTGGTCTCCTGTTGGGTGCGAGTTCACACGTTCCAGAACCTGTGCCTCCCGGGAATTCCGGCCGTCCTATTTGGACGAGGACCTGCGTTTTTTGCAACGCAATTCGTGGGGCGAAAATTCACGAGGCACAGGATTCCGGTTCCGCCGGGGGGCCGGCTGCTCGGCCTGTGCGGCGCGATGGCGGCGGCGAAAGGCGTCCCGGGGATTCATCCCGGCGCGCCGGGATTCATCCCCGGGCGTTAATGCAGGATTTTGCGCCATTGATGTAAGTTCTTGCGCAACAAACAGTTCGCTCTTATGCTTGTCTTGAACCCCTTTTCAGGAGACAAAGCATGGTGGGGTGGCATGGCCACGCTGTTTTGCGTGGCCATGCAGGGTGACCATTTGCATGTCCACCCAGAACAGGGTGGACATGCCACCCACCGCGTAGATGCAAAATCCTGTTAATGGCGCGGGGGGACGGGGCCTAGAGATACCAGCCGGGGCGAGGGGGTCGGCGAATGAGGGCGTCGGCCTCGGGGCAATTCTTCGCCTTCATGGCGACGACGTCGTACTCAATCTTTCGTCCGAGGCGGACGGCAAGGTTCCCCAACAGGACGATCTCCGTCAGCGGGCCGGAATAGTCGAAGTTGGAACTGGCGGGTTCGCCGCCGCGGCAGGCCTCGAGGAAGTCGCCGTGATGACCGTTCTTGGATCGCGGAATCGACTGTTCGGGGCGGGGTGTGGCCTGGCGTTTGGCCTCGGGGATGATGCGGGCGCCTTCGCCGGTGCCGCCGGCCACCATGGTGCCCTTGGTGCCGAGGTAGACCGAGTCGAAGTCCTCTTTGCGTTCGGGTTCGAGGTTGGCGGGCCTGGGCGGCCGCTTGCCGCCGTCGAACCACTTCAGGGTGACGGGCGGCATGGAGCCGCGCGCGGGGAACTTGTACGTGACGATGGACCACGCGGGGAACGTCTCGCCGTTGACGCCGGAGGATTCGGCTTCGACCTCGATGGTCTTGGCCTCGCCGAGTTTGAGGGCCCACACGGCGCCGTCCATGATGTGGCATCCCATGTCGCCGAGGGCGCCCGCGCCGAAGTCAAGCCAGCCGCGCCACGCGAAGGGATGCAGATTGTCGTGGTACTCGCGCATGGGGGCGGGTCCGATCCAGGATTCCCAGTTGAGTCCCTGCGGGACGGGCTTGGCGGGGGGCCGGTCGATGCCCTGCGGCCAAATGGGGCGATTGGTGACGCAGTGGACTTCGGTGACGTCGCCGATGGCGCCGGCCCAGATGTATTCGCAGAGGTTGCGCCAACCTTCGCCGGAGTGGCCCTGGTTGCCCATTTGGGAGGCGACCTTTTTCTTGCGGGCGAACTCGGTGAGGGTGCGGGCTTCCCAGATGCAGTAGGTCATGGGTTTTTCGACATAGACGCCGGCGCCGCCGTCGATGGCGCGCATGGCGGCGGGAAAATGGTTGTGGTCGGGGGTGGCGACGAAGACGGCGTTCAAGTCCTTGTGGGCGTCGAAGAGTTTGCGATAGTCGGTGTAGGTTTTTGCGCCGGGGGCTTTTTCGAGGGCCTTGGCCACGCGGCCTTCGTCAGCGTCGCAGAGGGCGATGAGGTTTTCGCCGGCCGCTGCACCGAGGTGCGCCTCGCCTCGGCCGGCGGCGCCGATGAGGGCGGTATTGAGTTTATTGTTGGCGGCATAGGCCCGGATGCTGGCGGAGCCGGTGAGGATGACGAGGCCTGCACCGGCGGCGGAGTGTTTCAGAAAGGCCCGACGGTTGACGCGAGTGGACATGGTTCGGATTCCATTCCCTGCGCTGCACGGTTCGGCGGAGCAGACTACCGTAACAGACAAACCCTGTCCACGGGAAAAAGCATCGCTAAAAGGAGCGGCGGGGCAGGAACGATTGCGGATTGCGGATTGCGGATTGAACGGCGAAAGTCAACGGCAGGGGCACACGGCGGGGATGCGCGGCGGGTGCCCGTTCGACTGCGCTCAGGGGAACGGCACGCGCAAGGCGGGCGAATCAATCGAGGTATTGAACGGTAAGGCTTTGCAAGTTGGAGGCGAAGTGGCGGTCGGTCCAGCCGATGAAGGCGTGGAGGAGTTGCCAGGGGTTGGCGGATTTGCCGGAGGCGGTGACCCGGGCGGCAATAGCCTGGCCGCGAGTGCGTTCCAGTACTATACGCCCCTGGTAGCGGAGGTGGGACCATCGGGCGCGGTGGCGCTCCTTTCGGCCGAGGCGGCGAAAAGTGCCGCGGCCGCGAGCGGTCAGGCGCGCGACTTCGGATTGCATGGCGTCGAAGAGGTTAAAACCGCCGATGGGAACGATTCGGACGAGACGTTTCATGGCACGTCCTCCGGGCGCGAAACGCGCGCAAATTGGACACCCGACCATAGCATCGCGGGGAGAAAAGAGCAAGGAAAAGGCGAGGGTCCTTGTGGCGGGGGGGTGAAAACAGGGCACGGAGTGTATTTACGGGACACTTGGGGCGGGTTATAATGGTTGAGGGGAGACCGAGCGCACGGGCCGGAGGAAGCAGGAAGGCGGGAGCAGCAGGAGGCGAGACGGTGAAGGCGACACGGGGCGGGTTCACGCTGATCGAGATGCTGGTGGTGATCACGATCATCGCCATTCTGGTCGGGCTGTTGTTTCCTGCTTTTCAGGGGGTGTTCCGGTCGGCGTACGAGACGCAGTGCCAGAACCATCTGAACCAGTTGGGGCAGATCACGGTGGCCTGGTGTCAGGCGCACGACGGACGGTTCCCCCCGCCGGGCTTATCGACCGCGATGGGGCAGACCGGGGGGTACACGTCGGGGTGGCTCTACGGCGGCACGACGGGGCAGACCGGGACGAGCAGCGCAACCGTCAACAACGGCATCTTCTATCGGGACAAGTTGATCGGCGACCTGTCGATCTTGTGGTGCCCCGTGCACTTTGACGCGTACGACATGCACCGGCCAAGCGAACAGTTGATATACTGGGAGACAGATAATACTACGCCTCCTGTTCACGCAAATTCGTGGCGGCTCTGGAGCAGTTACAAGATGAACGGCAACGTATTCTACATTCCGTCGGGCAGCCCTTACTCTTTCCCTTCGGAATCGCGGCTGTCGAGCGATTTTACGGCAAAGCACTTCCTTTTCGTAGAGGCGCACGAGACGAAAGGCAGTTTTACCAGCAGTGCGATAAGCGGGACGACGCAGTGGGACAAAATCGCCGAGCGGCACCAGGGGTACGGCTACATCGCGTGCATGGACGGCCACGTCATCAAGATGACCGAGCTCGAGTTTGACGCCACGAGGGCGCTGGACAAGATGAAGTATTACTGGACGCCGTGGTAAAGCGCGCTCCCAGGGGGCGGTCGAACGCGTCGGCGGACGAAGGGCGGCGACGGCCGCCCGTTTTCATGCGCCTCCCCCGGCCGGACTCCAGGAGGCGGAGGCCGGGGCGCTGGCGGGCTGAATAGTTGACGGCCTGGCGGCGGGTCGGTACACTCGGACGCCATAAGCCCACGAGGCAAACGTGCGAGCCGACAGGTGAAGCCGCAGGCCGCGCCCGGGCCGGGCGAGGCTGCCGTCCTCCTCCTCTGTTCCGAGGAGCCGTCGCTCCGGCGGGCGTTGGAACGTGCGTCGTCGCCGGCGGGCCGCGGACTGCGGGTGCTGGCCGACGGCAAGAAAATCGCCGCATCAGAGAAACTGGCCCGCGTGACGGGCGACCTTCCGCCGGACGGGGCGCCGCCGACGAACGCCGTGGCCGCCGCCAGCGCCGCGTTGCGGCGCCCCTGGATTCCGACGTCGTAGTTCGCGCTCCTTTGTTCAGGGTTTGGCCGGTTTCGTGAACGATTCCTCCGCCTTCGGCGCCGCCAGTTCCAGCCAGCGCCGGTACACTTTCTCGATCTCCCCGGCCTCGACCTTGCCGTCCCACACCGCCACGCCGTAGGTGAACGTGAGCGGCTTGCCGGCCTCCAGGGTCATCGGCTCGCGATGCAGGTTCAGCGAGGCCCCGAGATACGCAAACGGCTTGGCCATGGTGAACCAAAGAACCGGCCGCGGGTTGCCGGGGCCTTCGAATAGGACCGCTGTGACGGGCTTGCCGTCGGCCATGGCCGTGTAGGCGCACCAAGGGCCGGCGGTGAGGCGTTCATCGCCGCGCACGACCTCGCCATCGACCGGCCCCTTGGGCGTGAAGAACGGCCCGGCGGCGTCCATCGACCGGATGAAACGCATGCCGAGGCCGAAGTAGTGGCTGCCGGTGAGTTTGACGGACGGGTGTCCCTCGGCGGCCTCGAGCCGGGTCTGCCACGTCAGGAGGGTGGAATCCGGCGCCGCCCCGCGGTAGACCGTGACCGAGCGAACCTCGTGCGCCACGGGCTTGTCCGCCTTCGGGGGCGCCCAGTCGATCCGCTCGGAGAACGTGGCCATCGCCAGGCCGTCGCGGGCCTGGGACCGGGTGTCGCCGACGGCCCGGTGGACCTGGCGGCCGCAGGCCTCCGTCTCGGACCAGAAATCAACGCCGTCGATGCCCACGGCGAACATCAAGCCATGATGATGAGTGTGGTCGGGCGGGCTGTCCAGCAGCACGTTCACGCCCCCGGGGGTGAACAGTTGCTTGACGTACGGCTTGAAGAGTTCCGGGTCGTGCACGTACTCCAGGATGGGCCGGTCGGCGTCTTTGATGGTGACCGACAAATCGCCGGACTGAATCTGAATCCGCGCCGGGTCTGCGGCCGCCGCCGTCGCGGCCAGGACGAGCGCCGCCGCCCATGCCAAGCCAAGGACCTTCACGGCTCACCCTCCGTTACACCTGCAGACCTCGGTGTGCCACGGCGGGGAACGTGATCCCGGCGCGCCGGGATCACGTTCCCCGCCAGGGCCCATGCCGCGACGCGTTGGCGCCTCATTTCAGAAGTGGTTTCAGGTACTTGATGCTCCGCTCGGCCTGGTCCACCGTGCCGCACTCGACGGAAAAGACGATGTCCCTCGTCGCCCCGCGGCAGACCTCGATGGTCTTGGGCCAATCGATGACGCCTTCGCCGCACGCGCAGCCGACCGGCGTGCCCGTCACCTTGCCGCGCTCGGTCTCCGACTGCTTGACCGAAATATCCTTGGCATGCAGGTGCACCAGCCGCGGCAGCACGTGCTTGAGCCACACCAGCGGGTCCTGCCCCGCCAGGTAACTGTTGCCCGTGTCGAAGTTGATGCCGATGGCCTTCGACTGGACCAGCCCCACAATACGGTCTAACCCGTCGGGCGTCTTGGAGTACTGCTGATGCGGTTCGATGCCGATGAGAATGCCGCGAGGCTCGGCCACCTTCGCGGCCTCGGTCAGCGTGTACTTCATCAGCGTGAAGTCTTCCTCGACGGTGGTCCACGGCTGCTTGGGGCCTTCATCGGTGTTCACGACGGGGGCCCCGCACTCGGCGGCGAATCGGATCGCCTGCTTCAGGTACTCGACGCCGATCTCGGGCTTCGTGAGGGGCGTGTGAGCCGAGAGGCCCGAAAGTTTGATGCCCGCCTTCTCGCAGGCGCGCTTGACGCGCAGAGGGTCGTCGAGCATCGAGACGCTGTGGAAGTACCCCGCCTCGCTCAGGAGTTCCCGCCCCCAGTGGACCATCGGCTCGACGTACTCGTAGCCGAGCGCGGCCGCCTTCTCGACGCCCCACTCGAACGACTTGTCCGCGTGCCGCACGAACTCCATGTTGATCCCAAGTCCGATCTTTTGCATGCTGCGACCTCCGATAGAAGCCCTGGGTTCCACGTCGGCCCCGGCCGCGCGGACCGGGTGGATGCCTGCCGCCACCCCAGCCGCCGCGGCTGCGCTTCGCTCTATGAACTGCCGCCGAGTCAGACCCCTGTCTGCCATGGTTGCGTTCCTGTTCCCCTGGATTGCGGGAACCGTCTCCCTTCGCCAGACACCACCCTAGAGGCTACACGAAGGCAGAGCCGACGCCAGAAGATTTTTGCTCAAACGGAGGGATTTTTTGAGGTGTGGCAAGATTTTCTGGCACCTGCCGAAGGCGCAACACATGCCTCGTGTGGCACGGCCGGTCTTGTCCGGCCGTGCGGGGCGCACGGCGGGGTCCCGGCGCGCCGGGACCGTGCCACACCGTTTAACCTTTTCACAATGGCTACGAAGGTTTCGT
>Ga0315288_10006436_pt1 | contig 14888 bp, 10 predicted proteins | sample YL17G11_20_MG_FD_203454 | JGI IMG/M metagenome (GOLD analysis project Ga0315288, IMG submission 203454) | Sediment microbial communities from Yellowstone Lake, YNP, Wyoming, USA - YL17G11_20 | ecosystem: Environmental > Aquatic > Freshwater > Lake > Sediment | place: USA: Wyoming | collected... | reverse complement strand
GGCCGACGGTGGCCTTGATATTGGGTGGGGCCATGACATGGATGCGGTCGGACTGGTCCTGCGTGGGTACCTTGCGGTTGTTGGAGATGGCATCGGTCTTGATCTTCACTTCATAGTCACCCACCCCAACGTCCGAGGGGGGCACGATCTTCACGCCCACAATCTCTTCCTGATTCGCCTCGAGCTTCGCCACGGTGTCGGGGGTGATGACGGCCCGCCAATTCAGGGGATTCTCGGTCGCCACGTGGATGTTGTGCACGACGCGCGTCCCGATATTCTTCACCGTTAGGTTCAGCTCCACCGTCTCGCCGGTCCGAATCTCCTGGTAGAGGCTGGGGGCCGAGACCTCAATCCTTCCTACGCCGCGCGGGATCAATTGCAGGCGCACCTTGCCACACTTGAGCGCTTCGATTTCCGCCTCCGGGTATGTCTTCGAGGGGTCCAGGCGATTTGCCTGGGCGGCGTCGATCACCAGCGCCCAGAACGGGAGCGGCTTATCTAACGCCACGCGCTCGTCCACCTTGTCGGGCAGGTACAACCGGAGCTGAAGCTTCTGGCTCGTCACGCCCTCGGGGAAGCGCACCTGGTAGAGTCGCGACCCGGCGGTGGGTTCCAGAAAGTCGCGGGCCACCTGCTGCGGGAGATTGAGCGTGAGCAGAGCAAACGGATTCGAGGACTTGGTGAACTGCTCCAGGTGGAGGTTGTAGGCGGCCTGGCCGCCCAGGTCGGCTTCCAGCGACACCTCCTCCGAACTCATGCTGACGATGTTCGCCGAGGGATCCTTCTGAAGGTAAATCTGCCGGTCTTCTTCGCGGCCGTTGTAATAGAGCCCGACGACCAGCGCGTCCACGTCCTTGAGCAGGCCGAAGTCCAGCGTGCGTTCTTGGCCGACTTCCAGCCTGGAGAGGTAGGACGAATAAGGGTCCGAAATCACCGCACCCGGAACCACGCCTGCGCCCTGGCTCGTGGTGGCCGTGGGATTTGGTATCCCTGCTGCCTCCTTCAAGCCCACGCGGATGTCGGTGAGCTCGCGCATCTTCATCTGGTCGGGCAACTGCACGTCGGCATCGGAAATCCCAAACAGCTTGTAGTCGAGCACTACCCCGGAGGTGTTCTTCACCGTCACCCGGACGTACTTCGAGCCGTCGGGGCGCTGGTATTTGATGGCGGAAACGATGTCCAGGCGCGGCGTCTCGGCAAACAGGCGGAGGAACGCCTGCTGGAAATCGACTTGCGCTTGGCGGTAGGTGATTTCGGCGGCTTCGTATTGGGCCTGCGGGCCGAGCCCCTGGTCGTAGAGCAGCTTGGCCCGATCGCGTTTTGCCTTCGCGTCTTTGAGGGCGAGATCCAGACGCTTCAATTCCAGCAGCCGTTGAGCTTCGGTATTCGCCGAGGGCCCGGTGGCACCCCCCGAGGGTGCTTGGGCTTGGGTCAGGAACGGGGCGGCAAGCAGCCCCGTGAGTAGGAGGATGAGACCGGTCTTTCGCAACATCGCCTCCCCACTTTTGGACGTCGGCACGCGGCTTTCGTCACGCGTATCTACTTGGCATCTTACTCCAAAGTTCTGGCAGCCCCAACAGTAGGTATCCTGGGTGTCGCTCGCTACCAGAACCACACCTCAACGGGGACAACGGTTCTTACCTCACGTCGTAGTGCTGGAAGGCGAGCACCGCCGCAAAGAGCATGACCAGGGTCTCGGCCGAGAGCAACACAACTTGCCACAAGGCATCGTGCAGCCCTTCCCCCACGGAAGGCTCCTGGTACCTGAAGCGCGGCACACTCGCGGAGGCTAGCGGTTTCAGGGAGAGGTAGCCGGGCTGGAAGCAGAGATGGGGGCTCTCGAGATCGGCCAGATCGCGCTGCCGTACCCACTCTTCCAGGGTGCTGCGGTATTGGCGGGCTTGTTGCACCAGCTTCTCGTCGCAGAGGACACCCGTGCCGTTCACAGATTCAGCCCCGAACTGGAAAAGCCCGCTGGGGGAAACGGACGAGATCTTGCGGACGGTACGCGCCTGCGCGAACTTCTGCCGCAAGTAGTCTTCCCAGATCTGCTCCTGGAGGTGCTTCCGCTTGTTCTGCGCCACAATGGAAACCCTCTCGAATTCGTAATTGTCCGGCTTCCCCATGTCCCGCCCGCGCCAGACCGAGCTCTTATTGTTGAACTCACTGTTGACTTGGTCCCAAACCTTGCCAGATCGTTCGGCCACCTCGTTCTGCGTGGGGAGCTTACGAATCTGCTGGATGAGGAGCGTACCCGCGCCCGGAATCACGATGATAGAGACCACCCAAGCCATAACGGCGAGCACCATTGAGGTGGTGGGCCGATGCGTAAGCGTGGAGAAAAGAAGGCCCAGGCAGAGGAAGACGGTGATGTAAAAGGCCGAAAGGAACAGGAAGAGTCCCAGGCGGGCCCACTCTTGCACGCCCAATTCAATTCGGCCCACCAGGAGCAGCAAGAGCAAGGAGAGGAGCATCCCTCCCACCAACGTCACCAGCAACGTCGCCAGGTTCGCTAGCAGCTTGCCCACCAGGATGCTGTTGCGGGAGAGGTTGTAGGTTTGGAGGAGCTTCAAGGTTCCGTGGACCTTCTCACCGCTGATGGAATCGTAGACGAAGACGAGGGCCAGCAGCGAGAACGCCGTGCCCACCAGGAACGCCCAGTCGAGAGCCTGGAAGGAGTCAATGAGGGCGTTCTGGCTGAACGCGCGTTCGGTGGCCGGCATATCGCCCCAGATGTTGATGGTGAAGCGATAGTTGTTGGGCAAGCGATATTGCCCGCCGGAGGCCAGGAACGCCGTCTTTAAGGGCGCTTTCAGGTTATCGAATACCTGCCGAGGAAGGTCGTCCAACGTCTTCCGCTGCGCGAGCTGCTCCTCCCAGGCTTGCACCACCTGCCGGTACTCCAGTACTTCGTTTTGGTAGCGCAGGGAAAAGACCAGCCCATTCAAGCCGAAGAGCAGCAAGACCAGCAGAAGTCCGGCGAAGAACTTAAAGCTTGTTAGTTCGTCGAGCAATTCGCGCGCGAAAATCTGGCCCATGAAGCTTGTCCTTAGTCCGTAGTCCGTTGTGTGTGGTCAGAACGACGGGCAACTGGCTACTGACAACTGACTACTGACAACTGACTACTGACAACTGTCCTTCTCACCTCACGTCGTAATGCACAAAGCGCACAAACGCCACCAGGAAGAGCACAAGGTTCAACACGAGCAAGTAGCTGATCTCCGGTGCGGCCTTCACCACCGCGGCTCCTGTGGGCAAGCGCCCATAGTTGAAGGCCGGCAGGTCACCCAGGGGCAGGCGGAGGAGGGCGTCGCTCATGTGCCCCTTCTCGAACTGTTCGAATTTGCTGAAGAAAGCGGGCTCGTGTGCCATCCGATTGGCCACGTCGTCCGGCTTGGCGCCGCTGGCCTCGAACTCCTCGGCGGTCTTCCCAAGCATTATCACCGTCCAGGACCAGTCCTGGTCGGGGGGATCGGGCGTAAACCAGCGCCTGGAGTTGAAGGCATCCTTCCGCTGGAGGTAAGCGAGGAAGGTTCGCCGGTACTGGGTGGCCAAGTCGATGAAGTGCGTGTAATCAGCCTCTGAAGTTCCGCTGGCATAAGCGAGCGTGTTCTTGAAGACCGCGGTCGGCGAAAAGAAGGAGAGCCCGCGCGCCAGGGCGGCTTGCCGGTACCGGTAGCGGATGTACTCGCGCCAGAGGTCGGCGCGCCGCGCCGCAAACCGCAAGGAAAGCGGAATGACCTGTCCGAAGAACTGGCGAAGCTGATCGTAGAACGTGCGATCACCGTAGTTGCATTCAAACTCTGTGAGACTGCCCCAGTTGTTGTTGATGGCGTAGTGGAAGGTGAATCCGTCGCGCGGGTCCTTCACGGCTCTCACGGCAGCCTCTTGTTCCCGGTCCGTCTGCCTGAGGCCGGCTCTGGCCGTCTCGTAGACGCCGGCCCGCTTTCCCACGAAGTCGGGGAGCATGGTGGCTAAGTTGGGAACAATAGTGACAAAGAAGAACCACACGAAGGTCGCAAACACCAGGGCGATGGAGGAGCGCTGGACGAAGCTCGAAATCACCAGCCCTACCAGAAGCATGAGGGAGAGAAACAGAGCATAGAAGATAAGAATGAGTCCGATCCGGGACACCTCCTGCGCGCCGAACTGGACATGGGCCGTGAAGCCCATCACCAGCAGGGAGGCAATGCACGCCAGGGCGGTCGGCAGCATCAGGGTGACCCAAGCCCCCCAGAACTTCCCCAATAGGACTTGCCAGCGGGCCAGGGAATAGGTCGCCATGAGCTTGAGCGTCCCCGCTTCGCGTTCGCCGCACACCGCGTCGAAGGTGAAAAGCAGCGCCAGCAGACCCAGGATGACCGCCACGATGACGGTCAGGTCCACTTCGGAGAAGACGGCAAGATACTCGTTGCCCCGATTTTCGCCGTGGGCCTCCGTGTTTTCCACGTCTACCTCGGCCTCAAAATCCGTGCCCACACGGCCCTCCAGCCCGTGGTTCAAGATGCTCAGCGGCTCCGGAGGCCGGACGAGCGTGGGATTCAGGAACGAATAGACCTTGACCCGGCTCAGCCCTTCGCGGTTTAGCTTTACTTTTGTTTGATAGCTGTCCAGGCGGGCGTTGTAGTCAAGACTGCCGATATAGGCCGCCAGAACCGCGAGGATTACGGCAATCACTGTGCCCACCGTGAACCGCAGGGTTAGAACCAGGTCGTGGACCTCTTTGAGGACCAGGGTAGCTAGCAGTGAGGCGGTCGATAGAGAGTGCCTTGGGTCCGCGGTGGCGCGCTGGCTTGGGCCATCCGGTCCTTGCGTTGATAGTTTTTCGCTCAGCGTTTGCGGCATAGCGGCTCGCAGAGGGAATCAGTCCTCTCTGCTGGCGAGACCGGAGGCGGCCTGCGCAATTCCCCTCTAAAGCCTGATACGGAGCCAGGTGGGCGCAAGTTCCCTTGGTGCAGCGAAAGCGACGGCCTTGAGGAGCCAGGGTGCGGAGTGAACCTTGCACTACGGCTAGCGCGATTGGCCCCGAGAAGCACCGCGGGTAGCCTCGCCAGAGTGGTTAGCCCCACGCCTGACAGCGAAGCCATCAGCGACTATCTTCCGAGCGCGGCTCTCGCGGCCCGGACAGCTTCCACATATTTGCGCGCGTTCGCGGTGATGACCTCCAGCCTGCCTTCCCGAAGCGCCTTAGCGTCCACAAGCTCTCCGCCTACCGCCACGGCGGCGGCCCCGGCCTTAATGAATTCGGGCGTCGTCTCGAGGTTGACCCCTCCCGTGGGAACGAAGTCAATATGCGGGAAGGGACCCTTCAGGGCTTTGATGTACTTCGGTCCTCCCACCGGCCCGCAGGGAAAGATCTTCACCAGGTCGGCTCCGGCTTGCCACGCCGCCACCACTTCCGTAGGCGTCAGCGCGCCCGCGATGCACGGCTTGCTGTAGCGGCGCGCCACCTCAATCACCCGCACATCCAGCGCTGGCGTGACAATGAACTCCGCCCCCGCCAATTGCGCGGCCCGGCAGCTTTCCGGGTCGAGAATCGTTCCCGCTCCCAGCAACACTTTATCGCCATAACGTTCCGCGACTCTCTCCATCACCCGGAGAGCATTCGGGACGGTCATGGTAATCTCGGCGATGGCGACGCCTCCGGCGACGATGGCCTCCACCGCTTGAAAGGCCTCTTCAGCCGAGGGCGCCCGGACGATGGGAACCACACCAACCTCGCGGATGAGCGCCAGGGCTTTCTCTTTTGACCAGGACATGAGCCACTCCTTCTGGGGCTAAGGACTTGGGGCTTGGGACTGGAGAAGAACCCGACAAGTGCTCCCCAGCCCCTAGCACCCAGCACCTAGCCCCGAGTTAACGTGCCACGCGCAGACTCGCCCCCTTCAACAAACTCTCTACTTCCGCCAGCGTCGCCCAGTTGAAGTCGCCAGGATTGGTATGCTTCAGGGCGCTGAAGGCGTTGCCGTAACGCACGGCGGCCTCATAAGACTTCTTCACCAGCAAGCCGTAAATAAAGCCGGCACTAAACGAGTCGCCTCCGCCCAGGCGATCCACGATCTCCAATTCGTATTTCACATCGTCGTAGAACTTGCCGTCGGCGTAGGCGATGGCCGTCCAGGTATTTCGCCACACCAGGGGATTTTCGCGCAGCGTGATGGCGACCGCTTGGAATTTGAACTTCTCCTGAAGTCGTCTGGCCACCTCTTGGTAAGACTGCGCCGAGACGCTGGTGAAACCTTTCTCGTCCGTTTTCCCCTCGGCCTTGATCTTGAACACCACGCTCGTGTCTTCCTCCGTGGTGATGAGCACATCCACGTATTCCATTAGCGGCTCTTGGACGGCCTGGGCCTTCTCCGGCGACCAGAGCTTGCTGCGGTAATTAAGGTCATAACTCACCCTGAGCCCCGCTTGCTTCGCTGCCGCGAGGGCTTCTCGCGTCACCTGAGCAGCCGAATCGCTCAGCGCCGGCGTGATGCCGCTGGTGTGGAACCACTTCGCGCCCTCCAAGACCTTCTGCCAATCCACTTCGCGCGGCTGGATGGCGCTGATGGCGGAATGCACGCGGTCGTAAAGCACGGAACTCGCGCGCGGCGCGGCGCCGAATTCCACAAAATACAGACCCATCCTGCCCTGCTCAGCCCAAACCACGTGCGAAGTATCCACGCCCGCCTGGCGCACGCGATTCTCCAGCAGCCGGCCCAGCGCGTTCTTGGGCAGGCGCGAGACCCAGGCGCTCTTTAGCCCCAGCCGGCTCACACCGGCGGCGACGTTCAGCTCACCGCCGCCGATTTGCACGTCGAGAGAGGAGGTCTGCTCGAGGCGCTGGAAATTCGGCGGCACCAGACGAATCATCGCCTCCCCAAACGTTACGACATCCACCATGGGAAACCTCCGCGAGAAGGTCCACTCCGGGTGCAATCGCTCAATATAGGGCTTCCCACGAAAAAATCCAGTCCATTCACATGATAGAGACGGACAGTCGATACAAGAATCGTTCCTGCTGCGGCGATGAGGGCCGCCTCCTGCCGACCGCTTCGCGGCATTGACGGAGTGCGCGATGCTAAGCGATGGCGAGTGAGGCGGATGAATCGCTTCCCACCTGGACGCCAATCTCACTGGGAGGTTTTAGGGAGCGGCTGGCTGATCGGGTAAGGGGGGTGGCATATTCCACACAAAGAAACATCACTGAGGCGAGGATCCCGAGGCCGGCGAAACTGGCGAGAAGCCAGACCAGCAGCGTGAGGCAGGCTTGATAGAAATCGAACACGAATTGTGCATCCATCCATGCCGTGCTCATGGCCTTCTTTCTCTGACCTAGACTTCGATTCCTCTTCGGAATCAAGCGTGGGGTCTTGCAGCAAGCCTGCTGGGGAGGGGAGCGAGCAGGGTTATTCTCGTCCCCTCCCCAAGACCATCGTTACTTCGAGCTACCCGCTGCTGGCGGCAGGAAGTTCTCCATGACCCAGACTTCAGACCGCGTGGGTTCGTCGGCCGTAAAGGCGATCCGCCGCCCGTCAGGATGAACACGCATGTCCCGAAGGGAACCCATTGCCAGGCCCACCTTTTGGGGTGTTCCACCCTCCGCTGGGATGCGCCAGAGCTCATACTTCTGAACCTGAGGACTCGTGGCGCCCTTGGCAAAAAGTACCTGCAATCCGTCACGGGTCCACGTTGGCCCACCGATGTTTTCCGCTTTTTCTACTCTGACGAGTTCGCGCGGTACTCCCCCAGTGGAGGAGATCACTTTCAAACCCACCGCGCCCGTCGCCTGGTCAAAAAAATGAAAGACCACCCATTGGCCGTCTGGCGATACGTCGAAGCCGCTTACACCACCGGCAGACGTGCTAGAGATTTGCCTCTCTTGACCGGTTTCGAGTTCGCGGACCACGATGCTGGACTTCTTGGTGCTGGACCCTCCGCGCCCGTAGAAGACCGCCCTTCCGTCAGGAGACCAGACGTGGGAATCTATGAATTCACCCTCCCCGGCCTGCACCAGGGGAGAAACGTTGCCCGATTCAACGTCCATCAGGTAGAGACCCCGGTGATTCTTCACGTCGTTGGCGTTGAGAAGAACGGACCGACCGTCCGGCGACCAGCGGAGACCGAATATGAAGCTCAGTTTCGGGGATAGATCACGTTCCTCACCGCTCTCCAGTGACCGAATGCAGACGGCGAAAGAACCCGGTCCATAAGACATGGGGCCCCGACGTGAGAGGTACGCAAGCTGTCGGCCGTCGGGGGACCAGTCCGGTCTGCTGTTCGATCCCACGAAGCGCTCAGTGGCCCTCTTCGGCGCGGCCACCAGTTTTCCAGTCTTGAGGTCGAGCGAGGCGATATAGACATCCGACGTCCCGGCTGCGAGGCCGTAGTAGAAGCTACCTTCTCGTGTGAATCCCAGGGGCACGATTCCTCCCCCCAGGTCTTGCTTGACGAGCTCGGCCGATCCCTGAGGTTTGCCGTCGGTCACCTGAATGATCCAGGCGCCCAAACTTCCCGTGCGGTCACTGGCAAACAGGATCCGCTTTCCGTCGGGCGTCCATACCGGATAAAGATCGTTGGCCGGGTGCTCGATCAGAGGGCTTTCGCGCTTCCCATCTGTCGAGAGGAGGAAGATGTCCCGACTTGGAGAGCGTTCGCTAGCTGGACAGTCATAGGCGATATAGCGCCCGTCCGGCGAGAAGGAGGTCTTCCCGGGGAATTGCCAGTCCAACGTTTTTAGAACGCGGACCGAGCCATCCGCTACGGAAACCAACACGATTTGGTTGGTGCCGTCTTTCCTGGTGAAGGTCGCAAGGATATGTTTCCCGTCCGGCGACCACGTGGCGGGCTGGATCCATTCCACATCCGCATTGACGTAAAGTGTCGTCGGCTTGGAGCCATCGGACCCAATGAGGCGCAGGTCGTAGGAGTCATCTTTGTTGGACCAAGCGTACGCGACCTGCTTGCCATCAGGTGATACTGCGGAAAACTCGGCGTACTCCGAGGAGCCATCCCATGAACCCTTGTTGGTAAGCCGGCGGTTCTTGCCGGTTTCCAAATCGCGAATGGCCAGGTCTCCCGTTTCCCAATCGGTGTATGAAAGGTAACGCCCGTCTGAGGATACCGACCCCAGGATATCCACGTCAGGCCCGGCCCAGATCCGCCGGGTTGCCATCCCCGATTCCCTGACCGCGGGCTTGCGCAGGGCGGCCAGGCGAGTGCGGGCTTGCGCCGCCACCTCGTTCTGGTCGGCATAGTCGCGCACCAGCCGTTCATAAGCCTTGCGCGCCTCGGCGTTACCCAACTTCTCGTAACACTGGCCCATTTGCAGCAGGGCCTTTGCGGCCAGCGGACGATCTTCGGCAAATTCCCGCACGATGCGCTGGTAAAGCTGGATGGCGTCCTCGAGATTCCCCTCCGTGCGCTCTTTCACCAGCGCCTTTTGAAACAAGTCGTGGCTGCTCTGCGGCGCGGAGAATCCCGCGCCCAAGGCCACGAGAAATGCAATCGTGATGAGTACTGAAAACCTTTTCATGACCGTTCTCCTCGCCATGGTTTACTTGCTACGACCGCAACCATAGCGTGGTGGGCGGTGGGGTGTGTCACAGGATGCTGTAAGGCCCGCAAGTTTGCCGCAAAGTTCTTTCCGGCGAGTTGTCGCGTCGATGTCATGGAAACGTCAGCCTTAGGGCACGAATTTGTACCCCACGCCGTGGACCGTCAGCAGGTGTCGCGGGTGGGATGGATCCTGCTCAATCTTGGCTCTGAGTAACGCGATGTGGTTGTCCACGGTGCGCGTCGTGGGATAGTTCTCGTACCCCCAGACCTCGTTTAGTAGATCATCGCGTGTGACGACCTCGCCGGCGTGCGCGGCCAGCAACCGCAGCACCCCGAATTCCTTGCGCGCCATCTCCAGGGTCTTGCCGCCCTTCCGTGCCTCGTAGCTGCGGAAATTGACCACCACGTTGTCGAAGCGAAGCTCGTCCGGGAGCGGCCGCGGGGGATGGGCGCGGCGCAGCAGGGCGCGGACGCGCGCCAGCAGTTCGCGTACTGAGAAGGGTTTGCTGACGTAGTCATCGGCGCCGAGGTCGAGACCCAGGACGCGGTCCGCTTCCTCGCCCCGCGCCGTCAGCATCAGGATGGGCGTGGTCAACCCTTCGCCGCGCACCTTGCGGCAGACTTCGTAGCCGCTCAGCTTGGGCAGCATCAGGTCCAGGATGACCAGCTCGGGTTTCTTCTCGTGAATCAGCCGGTAGGCAACTTCGCCATCGCTGGCGGTCAGCACCTCGTGAGACTCGAACCTCAGATTGTCCGCGAGGCCGCGCAAGATGGCGGGATCGTCTTCCACCACGAGAATGCGGCTCATGCTGCGCCTTCCAGAGGGAGATGAATTGAGAACGTGCTGCCTTTTCCGGGTTCACTCTGGACCTTCACGTATCCCCCGTGGGCCATGGCGATGTGCTGGACCAGCGTCAGCCCCAGGCCGGTTCCTGGGACCCGCTGGTTCTCGGCTGAGGGGACGCGGTAGAACTTCTCGAAAATCCGCGACTGCTCAGCGGGGGGCATCCCCACGCCCTTGTCAGTCACCTGGATCACGGCGTGGCGGTCGTGTCTTTGAAGTTTCAGGTCGATCTCGCGCGACTCGCCCGAGTACTTCATCGCATTGGTTAAAAGGTTCAAGATGGCTTGTTCGATGGCGTCAGGATCAGCGCGGACCGTGGGCAGGGCGTCCTCAATGTCCACGCGTAGCCGGAAACCTTGCTGGGCCAAAGGATACTGCATGGTTCGGGCGGCGGCCTGCGCGACCTCAGCCAGGCAGGTGGGTTCGAGCCGGTAGATTTTCTTTCCCTGTTCGATCTTGGAGAAATCGAGCACGTTGTTCAGCAGCCGCGTAAGGCGCTCGGTCTCGTTGACTATGGTCTCCAGATATTCCGCCTGTGTCTTTGGGTCGGTGGCGCGGCCCATGCCCAGCGTCTCGGCAAACATGCGGATCGCAGTCAGGGGTGTCTTTAGCTCGTGCGAGACGCTGGAAACGAATTGTGAGCGCACCTCGGCTAGGCGCACTTCGCGCCGCACATCGCGCCAGAGGAGATAAGCTGCGAACAGGGTGATGCTCAAGACCAGTAAAAGCGTAACGAGGTAGAAGGCGCGCTGAGGATTCCACTGCTTCGCCAGCGCGCTGGCGTCTTGTTCCGGGAACGACACCTTCAGGCCCGGGAAGTTTGCGCCCAAGGCTTCACCTTTTGCTGACGGGTCGCTGAGCAACTGAGCCTGGCTGGCAGAAGGGTTGGATAAAGTCTCCGCGTTGCGGAGAGATTCGAAGACGTCTTCCGCCCGCACCGCAATCACGATGGCAGGCAATCTGTTTGAAGGTGGGGCCACGCTGACGAGCCATGGGTCTTCTCCATCATAGGGGACCCACAACGGCTCGGCGTTCCCGGCAGGGCTTGTCGAGGCTCTTCCCAGACCTAGATTCGGGAAATCTCTTTGCAGCGCGAGCGCCTGCTCAACATAGCGGATATGAGCCCCTAGGGTCTGAAACTCATCGTTGGCCGCAGCGGCAATGGCCGCAGGGGCCGAGTCGGCGAGCTTCAGGAGGATGTCTCGCAACAAATAGGCGACCGTCGGCGAGTACCCGTGCAGACTCCTGCTCTCCCTTTGAATGCGTTCCTGGACTGCTCGGTGGTCAGCTGCCGTTTTCAGTAAGCCGGAAGCAGCATAGAGGGACAGTGGGATGCCTTGCTCGTCGGTGACATCCCAGCCGACTGCCAAGATTTTTCGATAGTGGGCTGTGGCCTCTCGCTTCTCTCCGGACTTAGCGAGGGTCCGCGCCAGCAGGAGTCGCGCATGTGCGGCCTGAACGGAATTGCCCGCCGCCTGGAGGGCCTGGCCGTATAGCGCGGACGCTTTCGCGTAATCCCTTTTCCCGAACTCCTGCTGTTCGCCCTGTCGGACCTTTTCGGCGAATCCCGCCTGGTCTAGCAGGCGACGCGCTTTCTCGCCGCTGGAGTCCGACTCCCAGGGGAGAACCGGGCGGCCTTCTTCCACGCGTGCCACAAGGACGACGGAGGGATTCTCATAGGGCGCAGCCCGGGCACGTTCTTCCCTCGCAGCCAGGGCACCTGCTTCCTGGAACCTGATTCTTTCCAAGCGCGCCAGCAGTTGTTGGCGGATGTCGCTCGCGATCCGCCGCTTCTCGTCGGTAAGCCGCTTCTCGGCTAGCTCCCGCTCCTGACCGATCATGCGCACGCTGAGTACGACGAGCACCGAGCAGGGTAGGAGGACGGCCGCGAGAAAGAAGAGAATCTGGCGCCGGTGACTGTTGGAGGACATGGCTCAGCCACTCATTTCCGCGATCAAGCTAATTCTAGACCCTGGCACGCGAGCATTCGTCATGGAGTTGTCTGAAAAAGGCCAAGAATCTTGGAGGATGGACGCTTTGTCCGCCAGAAGCGGGGCTGAAAGAGGAGATCTCCCTTGCCTGCTGCCTCGGGCTGGTAGGACTGCCTGCTCGTCCATGTTTCGCATGGTGCCCTCCACCTCGGCCGGGAACGATCCTCATCGCCTTGAGGGGCTAGGCCGGCAACCTCTACTTTGTCCCTGCAAAGTTCGTGGCTGAGCGCAGTCCGAAGCCTTGAGTGCTTGCGTGAAAGGAAGACCGTTGGGCAGCCGCAGGGGCCTGCATCTACCGTCGTCGCCCATGTATTTATTCCTCGATGAAGGTAAAATGCCTGCGGACAGAGGTCAGAATCCTCGGAAGGAGACGAATACAAATGCCCGAAATCTACAAGATCACTGAAATCGTCGGCACGTCGCCGGTGAGTTTTGCCGAAGCGGTGAAGGCGGGGGTCGAGGAAGCAGCGAAGACTGTCCGCCACATGCACTGGTTCGAGGTTTCCGAGATGCGTGGCCGCATTGCGGAGGGAAGGGTCGAAGAATTCCAGGTGACCCTGAAAATCGGCTTCAAGATCGAACGCTAGTCCGAATCTGCGTCCTCTGCACAACCTGCGGACTACTGCATCATGCGCCGTGGTGTGTGCCCGCGGTTCTCGGGCGCGTACTGTCCGGCATTTCTCACGCCACCTTCCACCTGCTCCCCATTCGCCACTCCCTACTCCCGCCTTCGCCTGATAGAATGGCGGTTGTATTTCACGATGTGAGAAACGCCCTGGAGGAGTCGCCCAATGCCCTATCCCAAACCCATCCGTCGTTCCTGGGCCGAGCCCTGGAAGGTGAAGATGGTCGAACCCATCCGGATGACTACGCGCCCGCAGCGCGAGCGCTGCATTGTGGAGGCGGGCTACAACACCTTCCTGCTGCGTTCCGAGGACGTTTACATCGACCTGCTCACCGACAGCGGCACCAACGCCATGAGTGACAACCAGTGGGCTGGCCTGATGCTAGGCGATGAGGCCTACGCGGGCAGCAGGAACTTCTACCACCTCTGGGAAGCCGTCACCAAGTATTACGGCTACAAGTACCTGGTCCCCGCGCACCAGGGACGCGGCGCCGAGCACATCCTCTCCAAGATAATGATCAAGCCGGGCGACTTCGTCCCCGGCAACATGTACTTCACCACCACGCGGCTGCATCAGGAACTGGCGGGTGGGACGTTTGTGGACGTCATCATTGACGAGGCGCACGACCCGGCCAACGAGCATCCTTTTAAGGGCAACGTGGATTTCGCCAAGCTCCAGCGGCTCATTGACGAAGTCGGCGCCAAGAAGATTCCTTATGTCTCTGTTGCTGGCACGGTGAACATGGCGGGCGGCCAGCCCCAATCGATGGCTAACCTGCGCGCCCTGCGCGAGCTTTGCAGCCGGCACGGCATCCCGATTGTGCTCGACGCCACGCGCGCCATCGAGAACGCCTACTTCATCCAGCAGCGAGAAGAAGGCTACCGTAACAAGAAGGTGGCGGAAATTCTGAAGGAGTATTGTTCTTACACGGATAGCAGCACGATGAGCGCCAAGAAGGACACGCTCACCAACATTGGCGGATGGCTGGCAACGAACGACCAGGGGTTGTTTGAGGAAGCGCGGAACATGGTGGTGGTTTACGAAGGGCTGCACACTTACGGCGGCCTCGCCGGACGCGACATGGAGGCCATGGCGCGCGGCATCGTCGAGAGCGTGGACGACGACCACATGCGCGCGCGCATCGGCCAGGTGGAGTATCTGGGGCAGCACTTCATCGACTGGGCCATCCCGATTGTGCGGCCTATTGGCGGGCACGCCGTGTTTCTCGACGCCCGCGCCATCTACGCCCACATTCCCCAGAGCCAGTTTCCGGCGCAGGCGCTGGCCGCCGACCTCTACATCGACTCCGGCGTGCGGAGTATGGAGCGGGGAGCAGTCTCTGCGGGTCGGGATCCGAAAACCGGCGAGGAACGCTTTCCCAAGCTGGAACTGGTCCGGCTGACGCTGCCGCGGCGCGTTTATACCCAAGCCCACACCGACGTGGCCGCCGAGTCGGTCCTGGCAGTTTACGAGCAGCGCGAGCAGGCCCGCGGCCTCAAAATGGTCTACGAGCCTAAATATCTCCGCTTCTTCCAGGCGCGCTTCGAGCAAATCTGATTAGCCACAGAGCCACAGAGGAAATGGAGGAAATACAGGAAGCAAGGCGCCATAGATGGGCGAGGGCGCAGGGATCCGCTTCCGGATAAACGATGACTGCCGACTGCCAACTGCTAGCTGTCTTCTGACTCCTGCCTTCTCACATAAACCACTTCTTCATCGCGTGTACGGCATCGCCGAACTCCTGCATGAACCGCATTTCCTCTTCGCCGAGCGGGCCTTGGGGGAGGGCGGCGAGGTTTTCGTCGAACTCCCTCACGCTTCTCGGCGCGGTCAGGCAGACATGAACGTGAGGGTTGGAGAGGACGAAGCGGTAGCACATGGCGGCGG
>Ga0315288_10006435_pt1 | contig 14889 bp, 8 predicted proteins | sample YL17G11_20_MG_FD_203454 | JGI IMG/M metagenome (GOLD analysis project Ga0315288, IMG submission 203454) | Sediment microbial communities from Yellowstone Lake, YNP, Wyoming, USA - YL17G11_20 | ecosystem: Environmental > Aquatic > Freshwater > Lake > Sediment | place: USA: Wyoming | collected... | reverse complement strand
ACCCGGCGACAGCCGCGGTCTTCGGGCCCGGACCATAGCGCGGACGGATAGCCGCGTAAAGCCAGATGGTCACGATGCCCATCACAAGGCTACCCACAATAAAGAGGAAAACTGGCCAGCCGGCCTTCGGGAGTGTGAATGGTCGGCCAATCGCCAGCATCGCGACCTCAAAATCTCTCCCCCACACAGTGAAAATGAGCGCTCCGAGCACAAACCCGACAACGCCTGTCAGTAGTCCGCACACGAATACCCGACCCCAATTGATCTTTCCCATGGCTGCCCTCCTTGGCTCCGTTTCAGGCGCGGGGCGCACATGGTTTCGGGAAAACTCGGTCCCACCGAGAGAGGATTGTACGGAACCTACCGTAAAGCGAAGTCAAACCGAAAGCCCAAAATGGGTCACTCCCACAAGTCGAGCGGGAGTACCATTCGAGGGCTGCAACCGCGCGTTGAGAGATCTTAGAGCCCTGTTCGCTGCAAAATTCGGCGCAGCGGCCTGAAATCGTTGACACTTTTTGAAGGGCTGTGATAGCTTCTTAGGTTTGCACTACACCGAAGGCTTTCATCTGAGGACCTTCTGCAACAAGAAATAGTCCATTTTAAGGAGGCTCTGCGTGTCCGGGCCAAACCAAAAGTATCTTTTCACCTCGGAGTCGGTTACTGAAGGTCATCCTGACAAGGTTTGTGACCAGATTTCCGATGCGATTCTGGATGCCGTCCTGGCCGCGGATCCCAAGGGGCGCGTAGCCTGTGAGTCGATGGCCAAGGACCAGATGGTGTACGTGATGGGGGAGATTACCACCTCCGCCAACCCCGACATTGAGAAGCTGGTTCGGGAGACGGTTCGGGGGATTGGCTACACCGATCCCGCCGCGGGCTTCAGTGCTGATACTTGCCAGGTGACCATCAACCTGACCCGGCAGAGCGGCGACATCGCCATGGGCGTGGACACGGGCGGCGCGGGCGACCAGGGACTGATGTTCGGCTTTGCCTGTGACGAAACGTCCGAACTGATGCCTTTGCCCATCATGCTGGCGCAGAAATTGTGCCTGCGCCTCGCGGAAGTCCGCCGCAAGAAGATCCTCGATTTCATCCGTCCGGATGGAAAATCCCAAGTCACGGTCGAATACGAAGGGTTCAAGCCGGTGCGCGTAGATACCGTCGTCGTATCCACGCAGCACTCGCCGGAGGTTTCCCCCGAGACCCTGCGCGAAGGTGTGTTGCAGTGTGTCATCAAGCCGGTGATTCCGGCCCACATGCTCGACCAGAACACCAAGTATCACATCAATCCTACCGGACGCTTCGTGACCGGCGGGCCTGTGGGCGATTCCGGGCTGACGGGGCGCAAGATCATCGTGGACACTTACGGCGGCATGGCGCATCACGGCGGAGGTTGCTTTTCCGGTAAGGATCCGACCAAGGTGGACCGGTCGGCCACTTATATGGCACGTTACATCGCCAAGAACATTGTCGCGGCGGGACTGGCGGCGCGCGCCGAAGTGCAACTTGCCTATGCGATCGGCGTGGCGGAACCGGTTTCGGTGATGGTGAACACTTTCGGGACCGGCCGCGTCGACAACTCTGCCATGGTGGAGCTGGTGCGCAAGAATTTCAGGTTGACTCCTCGCGGAATCATCGAATCATTGGACTTGCTGCGTCCGGTTTACAAGAAGACGGCGGCCTATGGTCACTTCGGCCGGTCGGAGCCGGAGTTTACCTGGGAAAAGACTGACAAGGCCACAGCGCTGCGGCAGGAGGCGGGACTCTAAATGGCCACCACAAAGAAGTTACCATGCGACGTGAAGGACTTGGGCCTGGCGGCAAAAGGGAAACTGCGGATCGAGTGGGCCAGCCAGTGGATGCCCGTCCTCAAGCTCATCCGTAAGCGCTTCATCAAAGAGCGCCCGCTGGAAGGCGTGAGGCTCTCGGCGTGCCTGCACGTGACCACCGAAACCGCCAACCTGGCCATTACTTTGCGGGATGGCGGGGCGAACGTGGTGGTCTGCGCCTCGAATCCCCTGAGCACGCAGGACGATGTTGCGGCCTCCCTGGTGAAGGACTTCAACATTCCGGTCTTTGCCATCAAGGGCGAGGACAAGAACAGCTACTACTCGCACATCATCGCCGCGCTGGATCACAAGCCCCAGATCACCATGGACGACGGCGCGGACCTGGTGACGGCAATCCTGACCAAACGTCAGGAACTCATCCCGGGGATTATGGGCGGCACCGAGGAGACCACGACCGGCGTGATCCGCCTGCGCAGCATGGCCAAAGAGGGCGTGCTGAAGTTCCCGATCATCGCGGTCAACGACGCTGATACGAAGCACCTCTTTGACAATCGCTACGGGACGGGCCAGTCAACGCTCGACGGCATCCTGCGCGCGACCAACTTGCTCTTTGCCGGCCTCAAAGTTGTGGTGAGCGGCTACGGCTGGTGCGGGCGCGGCGTGTCGATGCGCGCCAAGGGTTTGGGCGCCGACGTCCTCGTCACGGAAGTGAATCCCACGCGAGCGCTGGAAGCCGTCATGGACGGGTTCCGCGTTATGCCCATGGCCGAGGCGGCGAAGATCGGTGACGTCTTCATCACCGTGACGGGAAACAAGTCGGTGATCGGGAGCGAGCATTTCAAGCAGATGAAAGACGGCGCGGTGGTCTGCAACTCCGGCCACTTCAACGTCGAGATCGATATCCCGACGCTGGAAAAGATGGCCTTGGCTAGGCGCGCGACGCGCGAGTTCGTGGAGGAGTTCACGCTGCGTGACGGGCGCAAGATTTTCCTGCTCGGCGAGGGACGGCTGATCAACCTGGCAGCCGCCGAGGGCCATCCCGCCGTGGTGATGGACATGAGTTTTGCCGACCAGGCGCTTTCGGCCGAATACGTGGCGAAGAACGCCAAGAAGCTCGAGCCGAAGGTTTACCCCGTCCCCGTGGACATCGACCGCACCGTCGCCCGGCTCAAGCTCGAGGCGATGGGCGTTTCCATCGACAAGCTCACGCCGGAGCAGGAGGAGTACCTTTCCTCGTGGTCGGAAGGAACCTAGCTGATCGGACCATCGGTTCATCGAGCCATTGAAGGAAGAGAGCAAAGGTTTTATTGCCCGATGATTCGATGTCCCGATGACTCGATGGCTCGATTTTCTCGAATATGAAGGACTTTGCACAGAAGGCTCTCGACACCGCCGTGGCTCAGGGAGCCAGCTACGCCGACGTCCGAGTGATGGACATCCGGCAGCGCTACCTGGCCACCAAGAACGGGCGTCCGTCCCAGGCCAGGGACTCGGAATCGTTCGGAATTGGCGTGCGAGTGATTGCCGATGGAGCCTGGGGCTTTGCCGCCACCGATGATATGACCTCGGCCAGTGCGGACAAAGTTGCCGCTCAGGCTGTGGCCGTGGCGTGCGCCAGCGCGCTCTGCAAAAAGCGCGAGGCGCAGCTCGCCCCCGAGAGCAAGATTCAGGACCGCTACGCCGGCCCGTGCCGCATCGATCCTTTCACGGTGCCGGTTTCAGAATGCCTCGACTTGATGCTCAAGGTTGACGCCGAGCTGCGCAAAGTCGAAGGTGTCACTCTCGCCGAAGCGATGATGGACTTCCGGCGCATCGAGCAACTCTTTCTCTCCAGCCTGGGTTCAGAGATTTACCAGGTCAAGACTCAGACCGGCACGGGCTTCGTTGCCACGTCGTTCCACGAGAATGAAATTCAGCGGCGGTCCTATCCAAACTCCTTCGGCGGGCAGTACCAGACCAAGGGATACGAACTGGTGGAAGAACTCGACCTGCTCGGAAACGCTCCGCGCATCGCCGAGGAGGCCGTGGCGCTCCACAAGGCGGACCAGTGCCCGTCAGGCGTGCGCGACATTATCCTGGGCAGCTCGCAACTCGGCCTGCAGGTTCACGAGTCCATCGGCCATCCCATTGAGCTCGACCGTGTCCTGGGCACGGAGGCGAACTTTGCCGGGATGAGTTTCCTGACCCTGGAAAAGTTGAACCATCTCAAGTACGCCTCCGACATCGTTAACGTAGTGGCGGACGCGACTCCCGCGCACGGGCCGGGACTTGGCACGTTTGCCTACGACGACGAAGGCGTTCCCGCGCAGTGCACGCCCATTATTAAAGACGGCCTCTTTGTGGGTTACCTGACCTCGCGCGAGACGGCGGCCGAAATCGGCCAGCCGCGCTCCAGCGGCGCCATGCGCGCTGAGGGCTGGAACCGCATCCCCCTCATCCGCATGACCAACGTGAGCCTGATGCCGGGGAAGGGAACGCTCGAGGAACTCATCGCCTCCACCGACGATGGCATCTACATGGAGACCAACCGCAGTTGGTCGATCGACGATCGGCGATACAATTTTCAGTTCGGCACCGAAATCGGCTGGGAGATCAAGGGCGGGAAGAAAGTTCGCATGCTCAAGAACCCCACCTACGCCGGCATCACCACCGAGTTCTGGAACTCCTGCGACGCAATTTGCGGGCCGGAGGCTTGGACGCTCTGGGGAACACCCAACTGCGGCAAAGGCCAACCCATGCAGACGATGGGCACGGGACACGGCGCCTCGCCGGCGCGGTTCCGGAAAGTTCAGGTGGGCGTCGCGTACGCCGGATAAAGGAAAATCAAAAATCAAAAGGCAAAGGTCAAAGGGCAAAAGTTGGGCTGTAACCTGTTCCCTGTTCCCTGATGTTGACACGTCAACGCGCGGAAGAAATCTTCAGCAAAGTCCTCAAGTACTCCACAGCGGAGGAGACAGAAGCCATCATCAGCTCCGCGGCGTATTCGCTGACGCGCTTCGCGAACAACATCATCCATCAGAACGTTACGGAGGAAGGCGTTTCGCTCTCCGTACGCGCGGTGATCGATCATCGCACGGCGCGCGCCAGCACCAACAAGTTTGACGAGGTTTCCATCCGCCAGGTCTGCGAGTCGGCGATGGCTTTGGCGCGGCTGCAGCTCCCCGATCCCGAATTGCTGCGCATGCCGGGACCGCAAATGTTCCGGGGAGTTGACCGCTTCTACGGCGAGACGGCGGCGCTGACGCCGCAAGCACGCGCCGAGACCGTCCAGAAGGTCATCGCGCGGGCAGAGAAAGACCGCCTGACGGCGGCGGGGGTTTTCTCCAGCGGCTCTTCCTCCACCGGTCTATACAATTCCCGAGGGCTCGCCGCCTTCCACGAGGAAACCGTTTCGGAATTCTCTGTGACCATGCTGGGCGAATCGAGTTCCGGCTGGGCCAAGAAAACTTCACCCAACTGCCAGGAACTCGAACCCGATGCGCGGGCCGACCGCGCGGCAGTGAAGGCCCTCGAAAGCCGCGAGCCGGGCGAAGTCGCGCCTGGGAAGTACACGCTGATTTTGGAGCCTGCGGCAGTGCTCGACCTGTTGGGCTTCCTCTTTTTCGATTTCGGCGGGCTGGCGGTGCACGAACAGCGGAGTTGTCTCACCGGCCGCGTCGGCCAGAAGCTCTTCGGCGAGAACATCAACGTCCGCGACGACGTCTATCATCCTCTGCAGGCGGGCGCGCCGTTTGACGGCGAAGGCATCCCCCGGCAGCGCGTGACCCTGGTGGAGCAAGGTGTGGTCAAGGGCGTCGTGTACGCCCGGCAGACCGCGCAGAAAATGGGCGTCGAACCCACCGGGCACGGTTTCCCGCTTCCCAACGAATTCGGCGAAGCGCCCATGAACATCGTCATGGAAGGCGGCAAGTCGAGCCTCGAGGACATGATTCGGTCCACCGAGCGCGGCCTGTTCGTAACCCGCCTGTGGTACATCCGCGAGGTTGATCCCTACCAAAAAATCCTGACCGGCATGACCCGAGACGGCACATTCTGGATTGAAGACGGAAAGCTCCAGCACGGGGTCAAAAACCTGCGCTTCAACCAGAGCGTCATCGAGATGCTCAACCACGTCGAGCTGATGGGTCCACCCCAACGTACTGCGGGCGAGGAATCGTTCGAGATGGTCGTCCCGGCCATGAAGGTGGATGGATTCAGCTTCTCGTCACTGACCAAGTTCTGACCCTTAATCCCGCCGGCTCGCGCACGCCGGCCGACTGCGACAAAGTTGTTTGGTGTTGACACACCCGCCGGTCTGCTGCAAACTCCCTTCGTTTTAAGACCATGCCTGCATTCTTCTCAGGTCGAAGAGCGTTCTTGGAACAGACTGCGGGGCTGGCGCTCGCGAGTTGCGCGCCTGGCGCGTGGGCGGGAAGTGTTCCCGAGCCGCTGCCGAACCCCGTGGGTTATGCCACCATCTCCTGGCCGGACAGTAAGATCGAGCACGCGCTGGAGACGATTTCGAACCTCGGATTCAAGGGCGTGCAGATGCTTGGCTTCGTGCGCGAGGTTTACAGGGGCGCTCGTGCCGACGAGCTCCGGGACAAGCTGAAGTCACTCAAGCTTCAGCCCGTGACGCTTTCCTGCTCCGACGTGGACCTGAAACCGGACGATTCCCGCGATGAGACCGGGCAAATCCGATCTTACGCACTCTTCTTCCAGCGTCTGGGAGGGAAATACCTTCAGGTGACCGACGGCGGCGATCCGCGGCGAAGCTACTCGGCGGAAACGATCCGCGAGTTGGGCGCGCGGATGAACACGATGGGTAAGCTCGCCCAGGATTCCGGACTGACGCTGGGCTACCACCCGCACTTCGGGACCATCGGCGAAACGCGCGAGGGATTGGCGCGCGTGCTCGAGGCGACCGACCCTCGTTACGTCAAGCTCATCGTCGATGTCGGCCACCTGACGCTGGGCGGCGCCGACCCGCCCGAAATCGTCCGCACCTACCACGAGCGCCTGATTTTCCTCCACTTCAAGGACGTGCGCCAAGACGCGATGGAACTGGCAGCAAAGGGGCGTGACTCGGTGCGGCGCGGAAAATACACTTTCTGCGAAATCGGCACGGGCGCGGTGAGTTTCCCGGCCATCATTCAAGCCCTCCATGATACGCAGTTTGCCGGTTGGGTTATCGTAGAATTGGATGGCTACCAGCGCGGACCCGGTGGCGCCGACTCGAGCGCCCGGGCCAACAAAGAGGCCGTGCAGAAACTTGGCTTCAGCCTGTAGCGGCGGTCGACGCCTGCCCCGATGAAATCGGGGACCGCCGTCCGACAACCCACAACCAACTCCTGGCTTCTGGCTCCTGACTCCTGGTTTCACTCCTTTCGTCCTCGCCTTGACAATTTCAAGTGCCGGATGCTAAAAAAGTTAAGATCCCTCTACGGCGCTATCGTCTAGGGGTTAGGACGTCAGATTCTCAATCTGAAAACCCGGGTTCGATTCCCGGTAGCGCTACCAGACCCTGCAATCTTCCAAATCTGGGAACCTTCTTGAAACATGTCCGCGTCCCGTTTCGAAATTTGAGAGTTCGTACAGTAAGCGCCGCTTGCTTTCGTCTCTTAACGAGGGCTCCTTAGCAATATGAGTGCGCCACAATGGTGGGACAAATCCCCCTTGACAAGGGTCAAGAAAGGGCGTAATGACGTGGTTGTTCGTTTAATTCTGTTAGGTTCCGATCGACCCGAGATCGAACCAGGTGGGGGTCGATCGAAAGTACAGGCTATCTTTTTAAATCGTCAGGCCTAGCGGACCGCGGCTTGCTATTGACGGTCAACAGGCTGTTCCTTTCAAGCGTCGACATAATTTGGGTCAATCGATAAGGAGGTTTGTATGCCCAGGCGATCTCTTAGAGCTGGGTTGTTGCCGTTGGTGACTCTGCTCCTTCCCGCGCTGATACAGGCGCAGAGCTTTACCGCGATCGTCAGTGGGACGGTCAACGACCCCTCGGGAGCTGCCGTGCCGAATGCTCTGGTCACGCTGACCTACGTGTCCACTGGCGCGACGGCGAAATCCGTGTCAGGTCCGGACGGCCTTTACTCCTTCCCGAACTTGCGGCCAGGCATCTACGAGCTCAAGGCGTCGGCCGCGGGTTTCCGGGATTTCGTTCAACGCGGCATCGAAGTCGCCATCGAACAACAGGCCCGTGTGGACATCCGGCTGGAGCTGGGCTCGGCATTTCAGACCGTCGAAGTCACGGCCTCGGCCTCTCCTCTGAATTTCGAGACGGCTGAGGTCACCGGCGGCGTTTCTCCGCGTACGCTACAGCAGCTTCCCTTGCTCGTGTCGGGTGCGGTTCGATCTGCCGCTTCCTTCGCCATATTGATGCCAGGCATATCGACCGGCGGCGGGGGCAACCCCTTCGACGCGCGCATCAACGGAGGCTTGCAGACCGGTGATGAGGCCGTGCTAGACGGCGCGAGCCTGCAGCAAGGCATGATGAACCAGACGGGGATGATCTCGATCTATAGCGACTTCCCCATGACGCCCGACATGGTCAGCGAGCTGAAAGTGCTGACCTCCAGCTACGCTCCCGAGTACGGCTCTTCGCTGTCCGGGCAGATCGTGGTGGAGTCGAAGTCCGGCAGCAACGAATACCACGCCGGTGCATACGAATATTTGCGCAACACGGCGCTGAATGCCCGACCCTATGGCCAGGCCAACAGACCTCCCGACCTCGAGCATGACTTCGGCTTCTATGCCGGCGGTCCGTTTCGAATCGGCAGCAAGGGAATTCCGCTCTTCTGGTCGGGCCGGAAAAAGACCTTCTTCTACCTGAACATGGAGGTGTTCCGGCGCACGGGCGGGACGGTAAGTCCGGTGCTCTCAGTTCCGACCGCGAACATGAAAAACGGGGACTTCAGCGAGTGGCCCTATCCCATTTACGATCCTGTGACCACACGGCCTTTGGATCCCAATTTGCCGTTGAGCTCGACGAACGTCACCCGCGATCAGTTCATGGGCTGTCCGGGAGGACCGGCTCAGCCCAACGTCATCTGCCCGGACCGCTTCGCCAATTCTCTGGCAAAGGAATGGCTCCAGTACGCGCCAGACCCGAACATCCCCGGGAAGGTCTTGGACAACTACATCGTTCCGACTCCGGTCCAAACCGTCACGGTCACGAACGCCAAGTACCTGATGTTCCGCGGCGACCAATACATCGGGGATAAGGACCACGTCTCGGTGACCGTCTGGTACCAGGGTGCACCTCCCGACTATCACACGCAATTGCCGCCGCAAATCGACGGTGGAACTTTCAGCGCCCCGCAGTTCTCCTTCGTCGACCGGGCCCGGTGGGATCACACCTTCACGCCGAACCTGCTGAACCATTTCGGATTCGGCTACCTCGACAGGAACGAAGGCTATGGGGCCATCAACTGGGCAAAGGCTCCGGATGCGCTCCCGAGGATCGCCGGAGCCTCCAGCGATCTCCCGCCGGTAATTACCTTGGGAGATTACGGTCAATACGGCCAAGAAACCGGCGACAACGCCCCCAACCGTACCACGCGCCAGACTTACATCTTCCTCGACACGCTGACGTGGGTGAAGGGCAAGCACACCTTCAAATTTGGAGTCGAATACCGCAACCTGGGCCAGAACCTTCGCAACCGGGTCAATACCGGAGGCACCTTCGATTTCGGCAGTGGCTACACGGGCCTGATCGGTATCACCAGCGGGAATCCCATTGCCAGCTTCTTGCTCGAAGGCGTTGACAGTGCCACCATTCACTACCAGGCGATCGATGCCCGTTACCCAAGGTCCAAGTATTACATCGCCCATATCGGTGACACCTGGAAGGCTTCGCCCAAGTTGAGCATCAACTATGGCGTCCGGTGGGATACCATGACCCCCGCCCAGGAACTTTACAACCACCATTCTTTCTTGGATCCTCTGGGAGCCAATCCCGGAGCGGGCGGCCTGCCGGGTCGTCTGGCCTTTGCCGGGACGAGCGACTTGGCGACGGGTGAGTCGTGGGGCGCGGCCGGCTTTTCGCGACGGTCTCCCGAAAACACTTGGTGGAATGGTTTTGCACCGCGGCTGGGCATCGCTTATTCGATGACCCCGAAGACGGTCATCCGCACCGGCTATGGGGTCTTCTTCACACAGGCGTTCTACCCCGGCTGGGAGTCTAGCATCGCCACGGACGGCTTCTCAGTCGATCTCAACGCGGGAAACACCTTAGGTGGCCTCACACCGGCGATGATCCTCAGCCAGGGGTTCACGGTCAATCCGTCCCTGCTGCCTCCCCTCATTGATTCAACCCTGCTCAATGGACTGGACGGACCACAGTACAAACCCTTTGACGCCAATCGGCGGGCCTACGCCCAGCAGTGGAACCTTTCGATCGAACATCAGTTCGGCACCAACTTCACCTTGGACGGGGCCTACGTTGGGAACAAGGGCACTCGCCTGCCGACTCGCCAGCTTCCGCTCAACACCCTCAACCCCGCGCTGCTGAGCCAGTATGGAGAACAACTCCGTGACGAGTTCGGACCTACGGATACTTCCTTGCACGGTGTGTCCGTCCCTTACGACGGTTGGCAGGCCCAGTTGTCTTGTTCACCTTCGCTCGCGCAGGCGCTCTTGCCCTATCCCCAATACTGCGGCTCGCTGCAGGGGATAAACGAGAACGCCGGCAACTCCACTTACCACTCCTTCCAATTCAAGGCGGAGAAGCGCTTTGCAGGCGGAACGTACTTGCTGACTTCCTACACGCTCTCCAAGCTGCTCACCACCTCCGACCACACACAGACCGACGCCGTCCCTTACGGGTATATTTCCCCTTACGAACGAAAGCGCAATAAAGCCCTGGCGTTCGAGGATGTACCCCAGACACTTTCCATTTCAATTCTCTACGATCTCCCCTTCGGACGTGGAAAGCATTTCCTCAACAAGGGAGGGGTCATAGACAAACTGCTGGGCGGCTGGACGATGAGTAACCTGTTCCGAGCTTCGTCTGGAACTCCTTTTTACTTCTCGTCGGGCACCTGCAACGTTCCCGGGGAGTTCCGGCTAGGATGTCTCCCGGCAGTTCTGCCCGGTGCGTATCCGTGGGCTCAAGGCAAGGGCACCTTCGATCCAAATCGTCCCTTGTTCAACAAGTCGGCGTTCGAGCCCGTCTCCGCTTTCGAAACCTTTGGTTACTACGGCCAGGGACCTCGCGTCAGCAACCTGCGCGGGTTCGGATTCCATAACCACAACCTCGGGTTGATCAAGACCACGAAAATCACCGAGCGCTTGACTTTCCAGTTCCGGGCGGAGTTCTTCAACCTATGGAACTGGCACGGCTTCACTTGCTCGAACCAGTGTTTTGGCAACACCGGCTTCGACATGGACATCTCCAGTCCGGAGTTCGGGCTGTGGAACGGGGCGGTCAGCGAACCGCGCAACATTCAGTTCGGAGCGCGTCTGGAATTCTGAGTCGGCGCGAAAATCCTGCCCCGGCTTTGGCGCTGTCTCCCGGCGGGGAGACAGCGCCATTCCTTTTTGCGCCGACGGCCATTCCAGACGTCCTGCTGGGCCACTCCAACGACTGGCTGGTCAAGATAGACGGCCACCTGGCGCGACGTGGACCACTTCTCGGCCTCCGTCCGCTATCAAGGTCCGCAGCCCTGTTTAACTGCGAGTTTCCGTCGCCCATTTGCGGCAACGTGTTCACCGCTCCCAGGGTTTTCCAGGTCGGAGGGCGGATCAGCTTCTGAGTTTTCGCAAAGTTCGCTTGTTTACGAGGCGCTACTCCCGATTACCCTCGGGAGTAGCGCTTTTTTTCGGGTTGGGCGGTTGCAGGAGCACATCCCCATCGTGCCAGAGTCTCCACAGCCGCTTCTTGAGACAAGCCCTTGCATGACACGTCGATCCAGCAACCAACCTGCTCCCAGCCGTTTTAGCGGGGTATTTTCTTCGGCCGGTAGAGGTGGGTGCTTTGGCCAAAGAAGACTTCGGCGGATTCCATGAGGGTTTCGGAGAGGGTGGGGTGGGGGTGGATCGTCAGTTTGAGGTCGGTGGCGGTCGCGGCCATCTCAACGGCGAGGACGCCTTCGGCGATCAATTCTCCCGCGCCGGGGCCGGCAATGCCCACGCCCAGGACGCGCTCGGTATCGGGATCGAGAATCAGTTTGGTGACGCCGTCGCTGCGGTCGAGGGTGGTGGCGCGGCCGGAAGCACCCCAGGGGAACCGGGCCACCTTGATGGGGCAGCCTTCTTTCTCCGCTTGAGTCTCCGTAAGCCCGCACCAGGCGATTTCCGGGTCGGTGAACACCACCGCTGGAATGGCCTGAGGCTCGAACGCCACCTTGTGGCCGGCGATCGCCTCGACCGCCACGCGGCCTTCGTGCGACGCCTTGTGGGCGAGCATCGGCTCGCCGGCCACGTCACCGATGGCGAAGATTGTCGGCTCATTGGTGCGCCGCTGTAAATCCACTTTTATAAACCCTCGTGAGTCAATCTCTACTTTGGTATTGTCCAATCCAGGAATGTTCGAGTTCGGCTTACGCCCGACAGAGACCAGAACCGTCTCGTAGACCTGCTCCTCAGCCGGGGCTTCGGCGCCCTCGAACTTGACGCGCAGGCCATCCTTTTCTTCTTTCACCGCGGCGACTTTGGTGTTCAGCAGGATGGATCTGCAAATCGCCGCCATCCGTTTGGCGAGCGGGCTCACCAGGTCGCGGTCCACGCCGGGAAGCAGGCCCGGCATCATTTCCACGACCGAGACCTCGGTCCCGAGGGCCGCGTACACAGTGCCCAGTTCGAGGCCGATGTAACCTCCGCCCACCACCAGCATCGTCTTCGGGACGTGGTTCAGTTGCAGCGCCGCAGTCGAATCGAGCACGCGCGGGCTGTGGCTCGGGAAGTGGGGGAGCGTCGCCGGTCGCGAGCCCGTGGCGAGGATGATGTGGTCGAAGGCAAGAGTCTCTTCGCCGCCGCCGGCTTTCTGAACTCGCAGCGTGCGGTGATCCACCAGGCTCGCGCGGCCCTGGATGTAGTGGACGGCGCGCTGCTTGGAGAGTTGCCCGAGCCCGCCGGTCAACTTCCGAACCACGCTTTGGCCCCAGGCGCGCAGTTTGGCGAGATCGATTTTCGGTTCCGAGAACTCGACGCCCCAGTGGGCGGCGTGGCGCGCTTCGTTCAAAACCTGCGCGACATGGAGCAGGGCTTTGGAGGGAATGCAACCGTAGTAGAGGCATACGCCGCCGGGGTTGGCTTCGGCATCGATGAGCGTGACCTGCATACGCAGGTCGGCGGCCAGGAACGCCGCGGCATAACCACCCGGGCCGGCTCCGACCACGGCCAATTGTGTGGAATTCGGTTTTTCACTCATCGTGTTGCTCCGGTAGTCATCGTGCCCGGCTGAGACGGGTGGCCGCGCGGCTCACTCTTCCAGGGAAAGCGAGGAAGGCTGCTCGAAAGCCTTCACCACCCAGCGCAGGAAGCGCGCCGCGTCAGCGCCGTCGATCATGCGGTGGTCATACGAAAGGGAGAGGGGCAGCATCAGCCGCGGCTGAAAGAGGCCATTAATGAAGATCGGCTCAATGCGCCCGCGCGAGATCCCCAGGATGGCGACTTCAGGCGAGTTTACGATGGGCGAAAAATGTGTGCCGCCGATACCCCCCAGGTTGGAAACCGTGAAGACACCGCCCTCCATCTCCTCCAGGGTGGTCTTTCGGTTTCGCGCCCGTTCGGCCAGGCGTGCCAGCTCCACCGAAAGTTCGAGGATGCTCTTCTTGTCGGCATCGCGAATGACGGGAACCAGCAGGCCGCGGTCGGTGTCCACTGCCACACCGATGTGAGCGTACTTCTTATAAATGATCTCTTCGCGCACCAAATCCACACTGGTGGCGAACTGAGGGAAGACCTTCAAAGCTGCGGCGACCACCTTGACCGCGATAGCCGACATGGCCAATTTCCCACCGGCCGCCTCGACTCGGGCTTCGTGCTGTTTTCGCAGTTGCTCTAATTCCGTGATGTCGGCCTTGTCGTGGTGGGTCACGTGCGGGATGGTGGCCCAGGCGTGGCTCAGGTGTTCCGCAGTCTTGCGCCGCACGCTGCGCATGGGCTGGCGCTCGATCTCTCCCCACCGGGAAAAGTCCGGCAGAGGAAGAACCGCGGGCGCGGCGCCGGGCTGGGCGGCTGCCGGGCGAGTCATCATCGCCTTGACGTAAGCTTTCACGTCTTCTTCGCTGATGCGTCCGCCGGGGCCGGAACCCGTGACCTCGTCAATCTCCACGCCCAGTTCGCGCGCCAGTCTTCGGACGGAAGGCGTGGCCGGCGCAGCCACGCGCGGGCCCAGCGGCTCATCCTTGGCGCGAGGGGCAGGAGGCGTCGCGGTCATTGCGGCTGGCGGCGGTGGTACGGGTGGCGCGACGCGCGCCTCCGGCGCTTTCTCCTTCACATCTTGCCGGGCTTGAATCTTCTCAGCCTTGGGCAACGGCGCGACGGGCTCCTTCGCTTTCGGCGCCTCGTGCGCGCCTTCTGCTTTCTTCTCCGCTTTCTTTCCGGCGCCTTCCTCGATGGTGAGGATCAGCCCGCCGACTTTGAGCTTTTCGCCTTCCTTGACGTGGATAGACTTGACGGTCCCGCTCACCGGAGCCGGGACCTCGATGGTGGCCTTCTCGGTCTCGAGCTCCAGCACCGCCTGATCGCGAGAGACCGTGTCGCCCACGGACACGAGGACCTTCAGAACATCTCCGGCCGCGATGTTTTCGCCCAGTTCGGGCAGCCTGAATTCTGTCGCCATAGTTGGATCATCCCTCTAAGCGAGCGCGGGGTTAACCTTCTCCGAATCGATCTCCATGTCCTTCATCGCCCGCTGGACAACCTCGGGCTGGATTTTCTTTTCGCGGAGCAGAGCGGCAAGCGTGGCCAGAGTGATATAGCGGGCGTCAACTTCGAAGAAGTCGCGCAAGGCAGCCCGGGACTCGCTCCTTCCAAACCCGTCCGTGCCCAGGGAGACCAGTGGCTTGGGGACCCAGCGCGCGACGGAATCCGGGAGCGCCTTCAGATAGTCGGAGGCCGCCACGAACACGCCCGGCGCGTCCTTGAGGCAGGCGGTAATGTAGGGAAC
>Ga0315288_10006434_pt1 | contig 14890 bp, 21 predicted proteins | sample YL17G11_20_MG_FD_203454 | JGI IMG/M metagenome (GOLD analysis project Ga0315288, IMG submission 203454) | Sediment microbial communities from Yellowstone Lake, YNP, Wyoming, USA - YL17G11_20 | ecosystem: Environmental > Aquatic > Freshwater > Lake > Sediment | place: USA: Wyoming | collected... | reverse complement strand
TTGCAAAATCAGTTTATACTAAAAAGCTTGAACAACTTTTAAAATAAAAAAAGGAGCATTATGCTCCTTTTTTAATAACCTTATGACAGTGTGTTTATTTTTAATTAGAATTTTTTACCACAGTTAGGACAAAATTTATGAGATGATTTTTTTCTTCTTGCACCGCAATTTGTACAAAAATATTTAAGATCTTCACTAAAAAGAGGTCTTTGTGATTCTGGCATTATTTGCCATTTACTTTTCCAAGAATACCAACTATTAAATGTTGTTGAATCATTCATAAACGATTGATTTGAAGTTGATCCTTTTTCAACTCTACCAGTTTCCAACGGTTGAGCTGACGCACCTGACGCTGCCATTTGAATCGAATTTATATCAGCGCAACAATCAAATACATGTGCATCTACAGAAGAAGTTTTTATTGTATTTAAATTTCCTGAAGTATAAGATGCGTTTCCATATATAGGAATCGAATTACTTTGACAACATGTTCCTACACTATTATAATATGTCCATGTAGGCGGTGAATAAGTATATGTAATTGTTATAGGTTTATATTCATCAAAAAATTCAACTTCTACAATACCATTCATTTTGATAGCTTCTCTAACATTAGCATCATTGCTATCAACTTCATAGGTTTCAAATAAGAATTTTTTAGCTTCATCAAAATATCTTTCAAGAAATACTCTTTCTCCTGGGCGTAAAACAATGCCAGAGCCGAGAGATTTTCCGTTAAGACTAATTTTTGCTAAAATTTTATTGGTTGTTGGATTAAAGAGTTCTATTTCAAACTCATCTCCGTTTTTTAAATAAACGGCTTCGTTGATCTGTTTTACTCGTTGTTTACTTTTGCAAACAAATGCTGCGGGCACAGTTACCCTTTGGGTTTGATAAATTTTTGTCATTTCCTTACGTTATTTTATATTTGAAAAGTTATTCATTGGTATTTCTCCAACTCAAATGTTCATAAAGAACACTAACCCTTCAATCACAAGGTTATTTATAGTTTATATATCTTCATATAACGGCAGTTTTATATATTTTTAAAACATTAACAAACTTTTAACAAAAATATTTTTTAATGTTAATTTTTTTTATTATATTTACTTCATACTATAAACATAATAAAATATAAACTATGAAAGCCTTTGATGAAATTTATAAAATATGTGAAGAAATTTGTAAAAATTGTAATCATAATCGTAAAGAAGGTTTCTTTTTTAAAAAAATTATATTTAATGATAATAAACATCATATAGGATTTTATATAAATGAAAAAAGAAATATTTTATATTTTGCAAAAGGGTGTACATCATATAGTGGAATGGGCGAAGATTACACTCATGTTGATGAAAAATTTAATATCAACTTAACACAAAAACAAAAAAAATTATTAATTAGTCTTTGGGAAAAAAATTATATGTTCAAAAAGAAAATAAAGGAAATAGTTTAACAAAATTTTAACAAAAAATATTTTTTTATTTTAAAACTTAGTATTATATTAGTATTATAAATTTAACATTAAGTAACAAAACTAATAGATTTTGAATTTATATATAATAAAATAGATTGTGGTAAGAGAATAGAGCTACATCGTAACAATTTTAGGAAAACTGTAATAGAAACTGCTCATCTCAAATTTCCCAACTTTTTTAATAGAACTTATTCGGTAAACGAGTACATATATTAAAAGCCCGGGAAATAAAATTTTCGGGCTTTTTGTTTTAAATTTTCTTTAATAATAAATTAATAGTGAAAAGGAGGAAAACAAAATGAAGTATAACAAAAAAACTGAAAAAGAAGTCAAAGTAACTACTACTTTGCAGGGTGGGACTGGTTTAACCCAAAAGCCAGAATTTGAACTCATTGGTATTTTATCTACAGGTTTAGATAATACGTACTATGAAAGAGAAAACGAAAGAGTTAAAAGATTAGAATCAGTTCTAAACACAGTAGCATCTAAGAATGCATTGTTTGCAGCAAAGGCACTTATCTATGCACGTACTGTTTTTGGACAAAGAAGTGTAACTCATTATGGCGCGGTTGAAATGATTAAACATCTTGCAGGTTCAGAACTTGGAAAGAGATTTTTCTCAAAGAGAGATCGTAAGGAAAATCGCGGAGGTATAATCTATCGTCTTGATGACATGGCAGAAATACTTGCATGTTATCAAGCTAAAAACGGTGTTGATGCTCCAATTCCTAATGCAATTAAGAAAGGATTCAAAGATGCTATTGAACATGCAGATGCTTACATTTTAGCAAAATACCAAATGAAGTCCCGTGGTGTAAGTCTTGTTGATATCGTAAATTTAGTGCACCCAGTTGCAACTAAGATGAATGGCACAGTAAAGATATCTTTAGATGAATTTAAAAAGGCTATAAAGGGCACTAAGTTCGAAAAAGAATACGATTTTTCTCAGTTAACTGCTGAAGAAAGGTTAATGGAAATTCCAGCTCTAAGAGCTCTTGTACTTGGAATTCTTAAGCAATTTAACACTGTTGAAGATAAGAACACTGAAGCAGGTAAGACTGTAGCAGAAAAGGTTAAGAAAGGTGAAATTACAGTTGAACAAGCAAAGGTTGAACTTACTGAGGCTAAAACTGAAAACTACAAAGAACTTATCGAAACTAAGAAAATAGGATATCTTGCATTACTTCGTAACGTAAGAAATATTCTTAAGACTAACGATAGTATTCTTCTTGATAAAGCTTGTGATTTACTTATACAACAAGATTTTATTCGTAAGTCGCTTGTATGGCCTCATCAAATAGATTTAGCTCTTGAAGTTATGACACTTGAATTTGGCGGAACTCAATTAGCAAAAGTTACTAAGGCTCTTGGAACTGCATATGAATTAGCTATTCCAAACCTTGCAAACTTACTTCCAGAAGGAAGAACAGCAGTTGTATTTGATACATCTGGTTCTATGGCAGGCGGATATAGTAATATTTATCTTAATGGTGACCCTAAGAAAGCTATCAATAAAAAGCCAGCTGAAAAAGCTGCTCTTGTAGCTGCAACATTTGCTAAAGGTGTTAATGGAGATGTATATCATTTCGCATCAACATCGGAACAAATTGTCGGATGGAATCCAAATGATTCTGTAAATACATTGAAGCAGAAATTCATGTCATATAGTGGTGGTCATTGTGGCCATGGTACTGATTTCGGAGCATGCTTCAAATTATTCGAACAAATGAATAAACAGTACGATAGAATACTTATTATATCTGATGAGCAGGATGGCTACAGCAATGTAGAAAATTCCTATTCAGGATATTGTAGAAAGTTTGGAACACCATACGTATACATTATTAACGTATGTGGATACGCAACAACTGCTGCTATAAAGAGTGGTGACAAGGTATTCAGATTGTACGGGTATACTCAGGATATTTACGAAAAAATTCCACAAGTAGAACTTAATCCAGCAATCATAATTGAAGAAATCAATAAGATTGAAATTTAATAAAAGGGGAAGAAATTCCCCTTTTTTATTTTTAACAAACTTTTAACACTAAAAACTTTTTTATATCGTGTATTTTTATTATTTTAGTATATAATAATTATGAAATTATGCCAAACTGTAACGTACATAAAATGTATATGAATATTGCTTTTGAAATTGCAAATATGTCATATGCAAATAGATTAAAAGTTGGCGCAATATTAGTAAAAGATAATTCTATTATATCTTACGGGTATAATGGAATGCCTTATGGTTTTGACAATAGTTGTGAAACTAATAATATTACAAACCCAGAAGTTTTACACGCAGAATCAAATGCAGTTGCAAAAATTTGTAAAAGTACCCAATCATCTGATGGTTCAACATTATATGTTACAACTTCTCCTTGTTTTGAATGTGCAAAACTAATAATACAGGCAGGAATTAAAAATGTATACTATAAAACTATGTACAGAAATGAAAATGGTATAGAATTATTAAAAAAAGCAAAAATAAATGTATATGAAATAAATTAAATTATGAAAATAACTAAAAATGAAACTAACATATGAAAGCGTTAATGATTATAGATTTACAGCGTGATTTTTGTACAGAAGATTCTCCGCTAGTATCAAAAGCATATAAAATAATGCCAGCGATAAATGAATTACTTTCTAAATTTGAGTTAATCATATTTACAAAAGCCCGGTATCCTGAAAAAAATAATATGTTTGAAACAGAATTGCATCCAGATATAGATTTTGGAGAAATTAAAAAAGATTTTTATATTTTTAAAAGAGAATACAATTATTTTGTGGATTTTCAATCTTATGGAGCATTTGGTGATAATATAGAATCTTACAGTAAATATAAATCTGAATTAAAAGATTTTTTAGATGAAAGAAATGTTACTGAGATTTTTATATGTGGTTTAGATAATGAACATAGTTGTAAACAAACTGCAATAGATTCAGCAATGTTTGGTTATAAAACTACTCTTATTTCAGATGCAACTAAATTTATAAGTGAAGATAATTTAGAAACTATAAAATCTTTAACCGAAGCAAATGTTAAAATAATTGAAAGTTGGGAATTACCTTTATTTAATTTAATAAAATAAATTAAGAAAATTTAAATAATTTTAAAAATTATAGAAAGCAAAAATTGATAAATTATGGCATATATAGAAACAATATTAGAACAAACATGCGATATTAACATATATGATTATGTTTATACTTTTGTTAAACGTGAAGATATTTTATTTCTTTCCGAAAATCATTTTTATTTTTATAATAAAAAAGAATTAAAAAACATAAAGGCAGTTGTACTTTTAAAACCTTTAAATGAAATCGAAAAATTAGACAATACTATCCATGATCTTTATAGTATGTTAAATAAAAATACAATTTTATGTGGAAAATTTATTGATAATAAACATAATGATATTTTTACTAATTTTTTTCAATATACTAAAATATTAGAAGTATTTGTAGATTTTGTAGACAAAAAAATAACTAGATTATTGTCTTTAACATACGTTACATCATGTTTAGGCGCATATAATTTTAAAATCTTAAATACAACTGAAATTAATGGAATTACATATTTTTATTCTAAAAAAATAGTATAAAATTAAAACTTTTAATGTTATTATCTATAAAAAATACGTAAACAACAAATAATATATGAAAAAATTTAAACTTCTATTGTTATCATTAATAATGATATTTTTAACAGGTATATCCTGTACGAAAGAAAAACCTCTTTGTGAGCAAAATCATTTTGCCAATGTTATTATTTATAATAACACATCACATAATCCTCTTTGGGTTGATGCGACATCTTATGGCTCAGATTATAATGATGAAACTCCTTTATTGCCAGGAGGTTTTACTACATTTACAGTTGATCCGGGTGAAATTAGAGTGTGGGCTGCAAGTACTACTGGAAGAGATAATAATAGTTGGAATGTTGATTATATAAATGTTGATCAATGTGATGAATTTTCTTATACATGGTATGACAAAAAAGGTAAAGGGAATAAATCATTTATTGATTTAAAAGACAACGGAATTAGTAAAAAAACAAAATAATGTGCATTAAGTTAAAAAATTAACCATTTTTTAATCAATATATATATAAATTGTTCTTTGAATTTTAAAAACTGTAGTAAATTTTGTGATACTTCGTAACCAATTCTCGTAAGAGACCTTTATTGATGGCATCTATAAATAATATGCTAAATATGTAAACCAATGTCAAGGGTTTGCGGTCTTCGGACTAATAAAACTGAGTGTAGAATGACTGACAGGACGAAAAAATAAATCCTGTACCTACAAGGAATATGGCAGATATCCTTAAAATCTCCGGAGAATTAACTCCTTAAAATGCACAAAATATGGTTCTCAGTTATTTTTATAAAAAGGATTAGAATTTGTATTCTAATCCTTTTTTGATTTAAAATATATAGAATATAAAATAATAAATTTAATGAAATTTACATCATACAATGATTGGCTTAACGAAATTTTTTCAGAAGATAGTGATCCAATAAAAGATATGGGGATAGGGAATAAAGTTAAAATTGAAAAATGGCTTACAAGCATGAATATCAAAACGTATCAATTAACAGATGATCTTAAGATCAATGTATATGATGATGTTTTCTTAACCAGAAAATTAAATGGAAATTTACCAGAATACATTCAATTTAACGTTGTTCGTGGAGCATTTGCAGCAGTTTATTGTAATATGACATCTTTAAGAGGATGTCCCTACTTAGTATGGGGATATTTTAATTGTTCAAGTAATAATTTAATATCTTTAGAATATTCTCCAAAAGAAGTACATAGAACTAGACAAGGCTCAGGGGCTTTTCATTGTCAATTTCAATTAAATGGAACAAAATTTACAACGGAAGACGTAGAAGCTGTATGTAAAGTAGAAGGAAGAATTGCAGTATGAAATTAGTAAAAGAATATATTATTAACGAAAAATTTTCTAATGAAGAAAATGATCCTATCACAGATATGGGAATCGGAAATGTTAGTCAATTTAAAAATTTACCTGAATTATTTGGTAAAAAAGATAAAAATTGGTATATTTATACTATATATGTAAGACATGGATACATTGATTTTTGGTTTAATCATCCAGTAATTAAAAAATTATCAGATAATAAAATAAATAATTTATTTGATTATGTTAAAACTATAATTGATGAACTAGGGTTTAGTTGTATTATAATAAATCCTATAATAATATACAGTGAAGATATAATTAGATCATCAATAGTATTACCAATGATAGTAAGATTTAAACTAAGATCACAATTTCAACACATGTTAAAAGCCGGATCGTATAGAAAATGGTCAAATATTTTTTCATATCATGAATCTGGTGAATCTGAATCTACGTATGAAAAAGAAATTGAAAATTTAAAAAATCCTGAAAAATAATGAAATTGGTTAAAGAATATATTAACGAAAAATTTACTGATGAATCAGATCCTATACAGGATATGGGCATAGGTACATCTTATAAAATTAAAAAATGGCTTGCAAAACATTATATTACTAAATATACTATAAATAATGATTCAACGATAGATGTTAACGGAGATATAATTATTAATGGTGAATTTAAAAATTTTCCAAAATATATTAAATTTAATCACGTGTATGGAAATTTTAGTGTTCATGCTTGTGATAATTTAACAAACTTAAGTGGGTGTCCTAAAATAATAGAAAAAGATTTTAATTGTATGGGTACTAATATTACATCTTTAGTTGGCGGGCCTGAAATAGTGTATGCTGATTATATGTGTACAAATTGTTTTAACTTAACATCATTAAAAGGAATTGCAAAACATATATATGGAAGTTTATACTGTAGACATATTTCTTATAAAGTATTTACACAAGAAGATTTACCATCTTATTGTAAAATAGAGAAAAACCTTTATAATGAATAATTTTTTTAAACCATACAATCCTCGTAAATTTTTTGATGGTTATGTACCATTAAAACCAGTAACCTATTGTATTATTATAATTTATGATAATAATTATAGAAAAGAAATATATGGAATTGAAAACCCATGGTCTTTTATAACAGCTGTAAAAAAGAATGTACATGTTAAAAATGCATATATAAAAGAAGAATAAATTTAAAAATAAATAGTAAAATATTTTTTTATATCAAGAATTTTTATTATATTTAACAAATAAATTAATAATATGCCATTAGTACGAGAATTTATTGAAAAAGATAATCTCGATTTGCAGAAATCAAGATTTGAGACTATATATGGATATATTGATCACGGTTATTTAGTGTCTAAGACGTATCCTGAAGGTCTTCTCGTATTCATGGGAAGTTATATATATAAAGAATTTAGGGGTGAAGGAAAATTTAAAGATATGGTTAAAGAATTGTTTAAAAAATATTCGTATGGTACAATAGTTCAAGTTCCAGTTGAAAATAAACATCTTTTGCAAATGTTTAAAAGACTAGGATTTGAAAAAGTTAAAAAAATTGAATATTGGGGTGAACTTGGAAATTCTATTTTAATGCAAGGTATAATTACAAAAGAAACTGAAAATTTATTATCTTTATGACTAAAAAATCTACATACGCAACTTATGCAGCTAGTTATTCAGGAACTGAATTAATATTGTATTGTTTTGACAAGAGTTTGATCGATATCGATGAATTTGTATTGTTTGAAACTATAGCTCAAACTAAAGCTATTCAAAAACAATATGGTTTATTTAATGTATATGAAACTACTACAGCAGGATATACTATAGTAGGATTAAATTAATATAATTATAATAAATGAAAAAACTTGTAAGAGAAAGTTTAGCTGATAAATTTACAGAAAAAGATCCACATCTTGCAGGTGTACCTAGAGAATTTGGTGAATTTGAAAAAAAATATAAATCTCAGCAACAGAAAATATCAGGAAATGGAGAAGTTTTTTACAAAGAAGGAAATTTAGAAATTATAAAAAATCCGCAATCTCTTAAAGAATTTGCAAAAAATGTTCGAGGAGTTATAGTTTTTTCAGGAGATCTTTTCATTGAACTTCATACAGGAGCAATTCATAATGATATTATAAAAATATTACAAGATAAAAATATAATATCTAAAGATGTTAAAAAAAATTGGGGAAATATACTTCCAATTGAACCCAATTTCATTACTGTACAAAGAAATAAAGATTCAAATATTATTGCAATAGGAGAAAGTAATAGAATATTATATATTAAAGATAATTACGAAAAGTATATTAAGTATTATATTCCATATTTAGAAAAAGCAAAAATAAATTGTAAAAATATAGAATTTTCTAAAAAATTAATAGGAACAAAGATACGTAATAATGTAGAAGATACACATATAATTAACAAATGAATATATAAATAAAATAAACATAAAATGATAACTTTAATGATGGATGATGGCCCTATAGCCATTGTATTTATAGTAGTTTTTTTTGCACTAGTATTATTATTAGCAAAATTGTCTAAATTTAAACCTAAATATAGAAACAGAATAGATATTGCTAGAGAAGAAAGAATTAAAAAACTTAAGCAAGAATTAAAAGATTTATAAAAATAAATTTATTAATAAAAATAATTGATAAAATATTTTTTTATTTCAAATTTTTTGATTATATTTATACTTTAATATTAAATTTTTATTTAGTAGTTAATAAATATTTTTACAATAAGTAATAAAATTTAAAACTTTTTAGTTAATATATAATAAAATAATAAATTTAACAACGCAAACAATGCAACTCGTAGCGAGACATATGGTCAATATTAAATGGCAAGCCAATGATAATGGTGATGGAAGAAAAATGTCTGCTAATAAAGATGAAAAGTAGTTAATTAAATTACATAATATCTAAAAAGCGGACACCCTTAAAAAGTTTCCGCTTTTTTAATGAAATAAAACGATCTTTGACATATTGGTAATTTGCACTCGTAGCAAAAGTGGTTTAGCTCCGGTCTTTTAAACCGAGGATGTGGGTTCGAGTCCCACCGGGTGCACAAATTAAAAATTAACTGTAGTGAAGTAATTGAGATACTTCGAATAGCATTCAAGCTATTAATTTACGTTCGATTCGTAATTTCCCCGCCAAAATAATTTTTGGGGAAATAGTGTAATGGTTAACACAATAAAAGAAAAAATCCTCAATACAAATTTCTCAGTTAACTGCGGGTATAGCACAATGGCACAGTGTAACAGCCTTCCAAGCTGATGATGAGGTTTCGATTACCTCTACCCGCACTAAGTAGTAGTAATGGATCAGAGTTACTTCGAGTGAAATGGTTTCACATTTGTTTGCAATACAAAAGTTCCGGTTCAAATCCGGCTGTTAATCTCTACCGATTTTTCTCTACTTAAATGCGAGTATGGTGAAATGGCTATCACGGAAGCCTCCAAAACTTCTTTTCTGGGTTCGAATCCTAGTACTCGTGCAAAGATTTAGTATATGTGAAGACTTGGAGGATTTTGGCCCTCGATTGTAGTGCTTACATACTCTTATGCCAATAAGAGGACTAAATTTTATTATTCTATAGGAGACTCTTAAACTGGAAAGATACCGCGCTTAGAGACTGCGGTAAATGCCTATAGAAAATTTGGGAGCGCATGTACCAAGGCTTGGCGGCAGACACTTGCAATGTTCGCGTGGAGATTTCGATTATCTTCGCTTCCACAAAATTTTCTCTCGTATCCGTAATGGCGCCGGTCCTCACTCTTAATGAGGGTTTGTATGTGGGTTCGATTCCCATCGAGAGAACAGCAGATTAAAACTTTATGCACTTAACTGTATATAATATAAAATATAAATATTATGCAAATACCGTGGAATAAAGGATTAAAAAAAGAAACTGACGATAGAGTAAATAATTATTCTAAAAAAATAAGTAAATCTTTAACAGGAAAAACACGAAAATCTCTTACAGAAGAAACGAGAAAAAATTTATCTATTAAATTAAAACTTGCTCATAAAGAAGGAAGAGCATGGAATATAGGAATGAGTAGATGGAATAATAAACCATCTTATCCTGAAAGTTTTTTTATGAAAGTTATTGAAAATGAATTTGAAGATAAAAATTATAAAAAGGAATTTAATGTAGGAATTTATTCTATAGATTTTGCTTGGATACATAAAAAAATAGCTATAGAAATAGACGGGAAACAACACGAAGATATAATTGTTAAAAATCGAGATGAAAAGAAGAATAAATTTTTAATAGAAAATGGGTGGAAACTTTTAAGAATAAAGTGGATTGATATGTATAGACAACCAAATGATTATATAAATCAAGCTAGACAGTTTGTAAATTCATATCAGATTATATCCGTTGATAAATTATTTTTAACTAACAAAGAAGAAATAATATACAACAAAAGAAAACTCAAAAAAGAAAAAATAAATAAAAAAATTAATTTAATAAAAAATTCTAATATAAATTTTTCAAAATTTGGATGGGTAAATGAAGTTGCAAAATTACTTAATATGAAAACCCAACATATTAATAAATGGATGAAAAGACACATGCTAAATTTTTATAGTGAAAAATGTTTTAGAAGAAAATAATACCCTCGGGGGCTGCTTGGAGTGGCCGATAGCCTGTCACGTTATTCAATCAGGAGAGTTCGAATCTCTTCGGGGGTGCAAAATTTGTTTGGTTAGTCAAGTGGACGAAGACAACAGACTGTTAATCTGCCGAGAGAAATCCCATCGAAAGTTCGAATCTTTCACCAAACGCAATTTTTAGGGCAGATATCCAGCGTGTCTGATACACACGACCAAGGTAACTGGTTGCAAATATGGGTTCGATTCCCATTCTGCCCACTATAGATAAGTTCCCTTTAGCGCCTAAAAGACATATATGGCCGAATTCGTGGGTTTGTCTACTTATCTATTTTTAATAAAGCATCTTAAAAGACATAAGTTCAAAAACTTTTCACTTACTTATGTATATAAAATTAAAACATTTATGAAAGTTTGTGAAAATTGTGAAAATGAACACAGCGGAACATACGGTTCTGGAAGATTTTGTTCAAAAAAATGTGCAAAAGCATTTAGTACTAAAGCAAAACGAAAAGAAATAAATGAAAAGGTAAGTAAAAAAAGAAAAGAAAATGCTCACAAAGATGTTGAAAAAATTTGTCCTGAATGCAAAAAACAATTTGCAGTTCATTGGAATAAAAGAAATAACATATGTTGTTCATCTTCTTGCGCAAGAAAATTAAGATCAAAAGATCCTATTTATATACAAAAAATAAGTAATTCTTTAAGAAATATATATAAAAATGAGGAAAAAAGAAAACATTTAAGAGATATCGGGCGTAAGGGAGGATTTGGAACTAAAGGAAAAACAAAAAATGGAACTCAATATCAATCAAAAATAGAAAAACAATGTTTCGAATGGTTAGAAGAAAATAATATAAAATTCGAAGCTCATAAATATATTCCTAACAGTTCTAAAATAAGTGATATATATTTAATGGAAAAAAATTTATGGATAGAAATTGATGGAATAAATAGAGAAAAAAAGAAAAAATGGCTTGGTCAAGATTATAATTATTGGTTAAATAAATTAGAAATTTATAAACAAAATAATTTACAGTATAAAATAGTATATACATTGGAAGAATTAATTGGAACTATAGTGTAACTGGATAAACATCCCACCCCTACAAGATGGAGACGCGAAGTATAATCTCGGTTCGAATCCGAGTAGTTCCACAAAACTAAATATTAAAATTAAAGGAACAATCCTATAGTATCTGTAATGAGTTCCGGAAATATCCTCAGATCTGTGGGTAAATATATTTAGCTTAAAATATTGCGGGTTAGTTTAGTGGTTAGAGGCGAGTCTCATAAGCTTCGCAGCGGGGGTTCGAATCCCTCACCCGCTACCACATTGCGCATTAGAGAAGTGGTCATCTCATTGGGCTCATAACCCAAAGCCGTTGGTTCGAATCCTTCATGCGCTACAAATGCCAGGAAGATCCCCATTGTATCATGGGCCTGGCTCCATACCGCTATGCCAGAGTGGACAATCGGGACAGTATCATAAACTGTTGCTTTAATTAGCTTCGTGGGTTCGAAACCCTCTAGCGGTACTAGTATATAATAAATAAAAACATATGGAAGTTAAATTACAAGAAAAAATCAAAGCAGCTGTAGAAATTGATGGTCAATTAGTAGTTAATTTTGATAATAGCATGGTATATGAAAATATAGATAAAGAAGAAGCATTTCTTTATATTAAAACTATAGATAATACAAAAGAAATTAAAATACGATTTTTAAAAAATACACAATTATGATTATAATTGAAAATAAAAAAACAGAAGAGAATATTATACTTCCTACTCCCACAGATGAACCCATCGATATTAAAAAATATCCATGGATAAAAGGTGATCCATTAACTAATGAAGAAATAAAAAAATGGTTTTTGTTTCATATGAAAAAAAAATCTAAGATTCCAAAAATGAATGAAATAGAAAAACTTAAAGAAGAAAATGAAGATCTAAAGAGTAAATTAATAGATATAACATTTGAAATGAATTATAATAAACAAACTGAGCTCATTGAATTTCTTAGAGAAATATATGATAGTATAATAGAAGAAATGGCAATAGGGCGTTATAATAAATTAACAAGAAAAGAAATTCTTTTTAGTTTGAAAAAAAATATTGAAGAATTTGCTAGAAATAATAATTTAAATTTAAAATAATATGGTGATTTTAGTGTTAGTGGTTAGCACAAATGTCTGTGGAACATTTAGCATGGGTTCGAATCCCATATTTCACCCATAAAACTTTTGTACTTCATATTTTTTTCATAGATAAATAAATTAAACTAAAATAATTTAAATTTATGGAAAACGGAATTTTAACAGTTGAACAAGAAAAAAAATTAGCTTCTCTTTTAGATGATGCTATAAAACTTAAAGGCATACTAGAACTTATCGATGGCTATGTATTTAAAGCCGTTATAACATTTCTAGATGATAAAGTAGTAGATAAACTAAAAGAAGATATAAAAATTAAATTGGCAGCTTTAGTAGATGCAGTACTAGCTGAAGATGTAGACCTTGCCGAAACTCTTGCAACTGATTTAGTTAATGCATTAATCGATATTCCAGGATTAGATGAAGAAGCAGAAGGACTCATTTTTAAAGGTGTAATTGAAATTCTTGTTGGCGCAATAATTAAATGGATCGAAAGTAAAAAAGACACTGTAGTTATTTTGAAATTAGTAAAATAATTGCATATTTTGAATATATAAAATAAAACTGAAAAATTGTTTAGTTATATTTCTATTATTCATTAGTATTCAATTAAATGCAACAAAATACTATATTTCTTCTACTGGTAGTGATGCAAATAATGGATCTTTATCCAACCCTTGGAAAACATTATCATTTGCATGCTCTATAGTTACTAAATCTGGTGATATAATTTATATAAATTCCGGTAATTATTCAGAAATAAATTCAAGTATTCTTGCTGTAGGAGTAAGTATAGAAGGTGTTGGGATAACTTCAAAAATAATTTCAACTATATCTTTTACTCCTACTATATATCTTGCTTCACCAGAGGGAACAGATGGAAACCAGCATATTTCTGGAATAGAAATCGATGGTAATAATTTAATAGGATGTAATGCTATAGAAATAAAAGGAAGAAGCAATGTAAAAATATATAATTGTACTTTTGTCAATTTTAAAACAGGGGCCAATTCATATGCTGAATTTGGCCCCGAATATGTAATAGAATTATTAAATACCCATGGTGGAATAGAAATACATCATAATACAATAGAAGGCGGCATAAGAGCTATATACAATAAAAAAACATCATATTCTTATTGCTTAGATATACATCATAATATTATAGGAAAAAATAATATGAACGTAGATCCTGAAACAGGAATATATGTCTGCGATGTAGATAATTTGTATATTAGAAATAATTATTTTAAGAATTTAGCAATGCAAATAGAAGTAGAATCTTATGGAAATACTTCTGTCAAAAACGTATATATCTACAATAATATAATGTATAACGTAGGTGTTACTTCTGGAGATTTTTATGGTTCTGGAATAAGATTTTCTGGATTAACGTCAGCCCCAGCCACTAATATAAATATTATTAATAATACACTAGTAGCTAATCCAGAAAATAGAGTTACAATGATTGGAATTTGGATGCCTACTATAGGAGATGCCAGAAATATTATAATAAGAAATAATATTATTCAAGGATTTAAGTATGCATCAATATTTGCTGCAGGCGGAAAATCAACAGATTCACTTATAATAAGTGACCCAGTAAAATACGCAGGAATAATAACAACTCCAGTTATATTTGATTCAGTATTCGTAGAA
>Ga0315288_10006433_pt1 | contig 14891 bp, 27 predicted proteins | sample YL17G11_20_MG_FD_203454 | JGI IMG/M metagenome (GOLD analysis project Ga0315288, IMG submission 203454) | Sediment microbial communities from Yellowstone Lake, YNP, Wyoming, USA - YL17G11_20 | ecosystem: Environmental > Aquatic > Freshwater > Lake > Sediment | place: USA: Wyoming | collected... | reverse complement strand
GGCGTAACCTGAACAGCTTGCGGGCGCTAGAGGGAACCCTAGGGTCAGGGATTTGCCGGATTCGTAGGCTCTTCCGCGGCCTGCTCCCGACCGAACCCGACGCCGACATGGATCGTGTAGCCCTTGTCTTCCAGGGCTTCGACCTGCTTTTTGAAGTGGCGCGCCCGGAGTTGCTGGTCCGCGAGGATGAGCAGCAGCCAGACGAGCGTCTGAAGCACGATGACCCGGCTCGAACCACCGATGAGAGCGCTGATGGCGGTCATCGCGAACGCCATGAAAACGATGCGCGTCAGCTTGCTGGCCTTCGCCTCTTCGATCATGGCCTTGAGCGGGATATGGGGATCGAGTTGTTCCACGGGGCTCACTTTAGCCATCTCCTAATCCATGTCGAGTTTTGCGCCGTAGCCCCTCGCGAACATCCTGGCTATCCCATCCGCGATGTTCATCGTCAGCTCGTCGCCGTGCCGGGTGATCACGTCGATGTGGGTCTTCGCGACGTAGACCTCGATCACGCGCTCGTTGTTCCCAGGCCCCGTGTAGAACGCGTCGTCGCTCAGCTTGACCATCTCGCTCGTGCTGTAGAAAGGCGACCTGGACGTGCCGGGCAGCCAGCACATGAAGCGCGGCGGGATCCAGTCGATCTTGGTCGCGAGCCCGTTGAAGTAGTCCTTGATGACCGTCTCAATCTCCTTCTTCGTGGGCTTCTTGTCCTTCCAGTTGACGAAGCGGTCACAGGCCACGGTGTATCCCCGTCCGCTCTTGGCACTCTCGGGGAACGACGTTGACCGTGTACGTGATCTCGAAAGGGGCTTGATCGGAGATGTTCATGCTTGGACTCCCTGCAACGTCCCGAGCGCGCTCACGTCCTGGTGGAGCCCCACCCCGAACTTCATGATGGCCGTCGAGCGTATGCCGACCTTCGTCCCATCGGGCGCCACGAGGACGAGGTTCAGCGATTGCCGGTGGAAGTAGACGGCCGCGACGCCCGCGGAGAGCTTCGCGACAGCCCCGCCCACGTCGTTGAAGGAGTCGGGCCAGTTGTCGCGCGTCCAGACCTCCTCGGTAAGCTGGTCGCCCTGCGGGGGCCACTCGTCCGTGTCGAGGACATCCCCCGAGGGCAGACGGAAGCGGCGCATCGGCAGTAGCCCTTGCGCGATGGCTTCCTCTTTCGGCGTCGTGCTCAGCCTGTGGCCCAGCAGCTTCTCGACTTCGCGCCCTTCAAGGTACGGGATGCCGAGGCGGGTGCAGAGCGCCTTGCCGACTTGGACGCACGCGTTGCCCTGTCCGGTAATCATCTGGCCAAAGGCCTGTATCGGGCTGGTCATGGTCCCGGTGCTATACACCGGTCAGTTCGACATCCGCTTCCGACATGATGCCATGAAGTCGTCGGGCTCTTCGTCCATGAACCTCTGGCACGGAGGCATGTCGTGGACGACCTCGCTGCGGTCACTATTGGCGGAGACGAATCCTCCGCAGAAGGGGCAGATCAAGGATATCTCGGTCGTGCGCTCTTCGCTCATAGTTCGAGGAACTACACCGTTACTCAGCAGCAAGCCCTTCTTAGCTAAAAGGAGAAAGCCGTGATTCTGCCGAATGTTACCCACCACTTCACCTTCGAGCGCGATCAGTGGTACGATTACCCTGGGGACATCGAGAGTCTCTCTCGGATCTTCGAGGCTCGCCTCGCGCACCGCTTTGGGGAAGAGTGCCGTGTCCGGTGTGACGTGCTGCGCAGCGGGGTCTTGAAGGTCTCGGTCTTGGGCCCCTTCGGCATCATGACGACCTCCATCGAGGCCGACCTTCAGGCGGTTCTTCAGGCCGTCAACGTCGCTGCGTCCGGATGACCTGGCACGTCTACATCCTCCACAGCGCGGTGTTGGACCGCCTGTATACCGGGATCGCCCTCGACACAACCCGAAGGCTCCAGGAGCACAACACGAGCAAGCGAGGGGCGAAGTCCACCCGCGGGGGCCGCCCTTGGCGCCTCGTCTACGAGGAAACCGCGGCCACGAAGGGAGACGCCCTCCGCCGCGAGCTGGCCATCAAAGCCATGACGCGGGCCCAGAAGGAAGCATGCCTATCACTGTGCTTGCCAAAAGAGGGTAGGCACGGTTGACACCGTTAACGGTTTGTTCGTCTGGTGTAGGTGCCCCCATGGCGCCCCGCACCCCATACTACAAATCGAAACACGGAGTTCTCTACCAGGGAGATTGCCTGGAAGTTTTGCGTGATCTGCCGAGCGAATCCGTCGATGTGGCAATCACGAGTCCGCCGTATTTTCAGCTCCGCGACTATGGTGCGGACGGGCAGATCGGACAAGAAGCCAGCCCAGCCCTATACCTTGAGGCACTCCGAAGTGTCTTTTGTGAGGTCTACCGGATCCTCAAACAGAAGGGCTCACTCTGGCTCAATGTTGGGGACACTTACTACGGGGGGGCACCCAAGACGCAACCGAAGGATGCGAAGGGCGTCTCCCGGCAAACGATTGTGGTGAAGACGTGTGACGGGTGCGGCAAGACCTTTGAGGGGAATCCAAGCCGCCGGTACTGCACCTCGGTATGCGGGGGTGCAAAGACGGAAAAAAGGAGTGGGTTCGATCGCCCCAAGTCGATGTTGGGTCTTCCTTGGCGGTTAGCCACGATACTCGCGGATAACGGCTGGGTTCTTCGCAACGACGTGATCTGGCACAAGCCAAATCATCTCCCGACGCATGTAAAGGATCGACTGCCAGCCTCCCACGAACACCTGTTTCACTTTGTCAAACAAGGCATATGGCGCGGCAGCCATTACGACGGCACGTACTTCTACAACCAGGAGGCTATGAAAGGCCTCGACGATGTATGGAGCGTACGGACGACACCGGGGAAGAGCGGGCACCCCGCACCCTTTCCGTCTGAGATTGTGGAGCGGCCCGTTCTAGCGACTTGCCCGGAAGGGGGGACTGTACTGGATCCGTTTCTCGGTTCGGGCACGGTTGCGTTCACGGCCGAGAAGCTCGGTCGTCAATGGGTTGGGATCGAGTTGAAATCGGCATTCTGCGCAAACACCGCTGATTTTCTCTCGTCGCGGGCCAACTATGCGACGTTCGAGGAATTGTGTTTGGAGTGAAAGTCTGGGCCCGCTAGCGAAAACTTCCGGGCGAAGCGCCACGCGCCTAGGCCGTGAGCGCCTGTGAGGCAAGGGCTTCGTGGTGGCTGTCGGTGAGGGCGCGCCCGTCGGGGAGGGTAGACTTCCTATGAAGATCGCCATGTGAGGTCCCCGTGCAAGACGCCATCGCCCGCAAAGTCGCCGCCAGGTTCATCGCTGCTTCCAGAGAAGAGCTTCTGGCGAAGAAGGACACCGGCAACTACCGGGTCCGGCTCTTGGACGACGGAGAAACGCCGTCCCTGAAGGTCATGTACACGGGCCGGTGGGCTGGGGGGTATGAGGTCGATGTCGACCTGGAGCCCGACTCGGACTACGAGATCGAAGACATCACGAAGTGGTTCACGTCCACGATCCGTGGTGACCACGACGTGGAGGAGCTTCTCCTTGAAGCTGGCTACGACGCCGACACCAACCCGGTGGGGCGGTCGAAGCCGGTCGTCGTTCGGATCTAAAGCAGGTCGGCGACCTGCTTGAAAAGGATCTTCACAGCGCCTGCCCACTTCGCGGGCGCTTCCTTTTGGAGCGTCACCATCCGGTAGTCGGGCTTCGGGTGCGCGGGGACTTCAGGGTGCGTGTCGCCGAAGTTCGGCGCCGTGGGATCAGCCGTGAAGTAGCGGAAGAACTCCGGGCGGAGGCGGGGCGGGACGCGCTTCAGCCAGTGGCGTAGGGCGCCCTGAATGTCCTCCATGTTCGTCTGGAACTCGATATCGCGGAGGGCGTGTTCGAGCCGGGAGCGCGGCCTTGGGCGATCTGTGAAGTGGGCTTGCCCGCCAGGCATGTAGCCTGGCGTACGTATCTTCCGCGGGGGGAGGCCGCCGATCTCATCGAGGCCCTTCACGGCCTTGATGATGTCCTGCGAGACGTGGCGAAGCTCGTGGACGGTGGTCTCGCGGACGGACCGCAAGCTGGACTCCCAGCTTTCGATCGACATGGGCGTGCCCCGCGATGCATCGACTTGCATCGTCCTCGACCCGCGGTTCCACTGCCCCTCACGCTTCACGTGATTGTCGAAGAAAAGCTCGACCGTGATGCTCTCGAAGTTCTCGTCTGCGAGCTTCGCAGGCGCGCCCTCGACCTCCTCAGAAGTGAGGTACTTCCAGTCGCGCACGTCGACGGGGAAGTCCTTGGCCGTCATGGTCTTGTACTGCTTGGGCGTGCTCGCGTACTCCCGTAGAACCTGGCGGACTCGGAGAAGGTCCACGTAGTCTTTGCGCCCGTTCCCTTGCGAGATGTCGCGCGGCTGCAAGCTCGACTTGCCGAGCTGCCCAAGGAGCTTCTTCCGCTCGGCAAGCCGCTGAAGGATCAGAGCGCGAGCGGCGTCGGGGAGCATGCCCTTCAGCCAGTCGATCTTCTTCTGGCGCGCGCCGACGATCGTGCCGTACACCCAGCCGTCATCGTACTTGAGCGCGTAGACGACGTGGTCCTTCGCCGGGCCCGTGGGCAAACGGAGCACAGCCTTCTTCCGCTGCGCCTCAGCCATGAGGCGGTCGATATTGACCTCGTACCCCTCAATCTGCTTTACCCACTGGTCCGCGCCTTCGGGGTTGAAGGAAGTGAGTACGTTCTCGACCCCCACCAGGTAGTGTGCGGCAAGCGTTCGCGTCACCCAGTCGAAGATGGGGGCGAACATCCGCGGAGGTACGCCAAAGAGCCCCGCCTGCTTGGGGTTACCGGAGGCAAAGCGCAGAAATACGCGGTGGCTGATCGGAGTCATCCAGCAGAGAGCCCCCACAAGAGGACTTTCGGGTTCACACTCGAAGGCCATTTCCCCCGTGTTAGGATCGCATCGTGGATACGGCTACGCTTGACAGGATCGCAGGGCATCTCACGCTTGGGGCAGCGTTGGAAGACATCCGCAAGGACGGTGGCTACACGCTCCTCGACCACTGGCAGCAGGGTGAATTTCACCATGATATCGTGCTTCGTGTCGGGCAGGGCGTTCTCATCATCGCGACGAACTGCAATGGTGGCATCAAAGAGGTTCTCGCGCTCGACGCCGTACCTGATCGCGCGGGTCTGTGGCATCTCCGCTGCCCGAGCAACCCTGAGTTTCGGGGTCCCGCTCCCAAGATCCGTGGTCGCTCGACGACCGTTCACTGGTTCGATCCCTGCGCGCTCCTCGCCGATGACGCCCACAGTGAGTACCGGCCTGAGTACCGTGAGCGGCAGTCGGGCGGCGGCTGGACGTGCGCCGCCAAAAAGTCTTCGATCCCTCCGAAGCCTTGAATCACGTCTTCTTGGCCTTCGCGGGAATCGTCGGATCGACCTCGAAGGACCGGCACTCGACGTGGCTCACGTACCGTGACTTTTCGCCCTCTGTGACGACTTCCCGCTTCCCATCCGGCCCTATGCCCTCGATGGTGAAGGAGTCTCCGCGGAGCTTGTCCGTCACGCGCCAAAGCGATCCCTTTTCGTAGACCGTATCACCCTTCGTCGTGATGCGGCGCGTGAGGCGGACTGCCTGCCCGAGGAACGCAGCCCACTTCTTCCGCTCTTGGTACCGGAACGCGGCTTCTGGGTCGCGCTCCCGCGGGGCTTTGGGTGCGGCGGGCTTCTGCACCTCCCTGTTGCCCGCATGGTACTCCTCGGCCTCCAGGAGGAGCGGGGCCCAGTGGAGGTAGTCCGCGCGCGTCCTGGGGTCGTCGAAGAACTGGCGGAAGTCGCCCGGCTTGTAGGCGCTGACGTTCAGGAGCTTGTCCTTCTCGACCGTGAGTGTGCAGCGGATCTCGGGCTCCGCGTCCGAGCGCCAGGCATCGGAGGAGCGGGGCCGGTCCCACTCGAAGGTGCACTTCGTGGCCGTGGCCTTTGCGGGCCACGCGAGGAGACCAGGGCCGGGGTTGCCGTGAGGCCGGTGGCGTTTCAGCGTGTAGAGGTCGCGGCCTCTTGAGTCGCGCTGCCTGCGTTCGTTCTCTTTGTGGGCTTCGTGAGCTTCCCACGCGTCTTCTTGCCCAACCGTGATGGAGCCCACCTTCAAGCTCGCGTTGAGCCTTGCACGGTAGGTTTCGAAGTCGGGCCTGTCACCTACGGTGAGGGCGCGCGAGTCGTCGTAGACGAGCGTGAGCCCTTGCGCGAAGCCGTCGTTGGACCAGATGGCCCACGGCGGGTGCGGGTGGAACACGGGCGACCTGTCGAGCAGCCCCTGGAGCACGAGGACGAGCCGGTTGTGCTGGTCCATCTCCTCCTTCAGAACCTTCGCGATGTCGTCGTAGTAGACGCTGTCCGGCGTGAACGGCTGGTACTCTTGCTTCGTCGAGGACGAGCGTCGGTGGTGCCACTGCTCGCCCTTGGGCATCTTCTCGACCTCGGCCTCGTGCGCTTCGTCGTCGGCGACACGTGTCTGGTAGTCGGCGTCTGTGATGATGTCCTTCTTGTCCACCCTGCCCGCGAAGATGCGAGCCCAGAGCTTCCCCTGGTTCAGCCGGTGGTTGGACATGTCCGGGAAGAGCTTTGACCCGAACTCGATGCCGGTGCTGAGGCGGAAGAGTTGGTCCCCGTTGCGCAGGTAGAGGAACGTCTTCTTCTCGGCGTCCTCCCCGGTGAAGAACTTGATGATGTCCGCCATCGACTCGATGCGAAACTCCTTCATGTTGCGGCGGACGCGGAAGGCGATGATGCACCGAGGGAAGGGGAGGATGCGCTCCATGTTCTCCGAGCGCGCGAGCCACCGGTCGAAGGCCCCGATGTTCTCGAAGGTCATCCCGCCCGTTTCGTACCGGGCAAGGCACTCCTCGTCCATGTACGCGCGCCGCTGCAAGAGATGGATCTTCTCCGTCATCTCGGCGGGTGCGCCCTCGCGGACTTGGACGACCTGCTCAATGAGCCCGGCGTACAGCTCGACGCTGAAGATGCGGCTGTCGATGGCCTTGATTGATGTCTTGAGCCCCTCGGCCTGCGCCTTCAGAGGAATCATCGGCGCCTTCATCCAGCATGCGAGCAGGTTGTTGGCGTTCTCGATCTCCCTGAAAAGCTCGGGGAGAGTTTCCTTCTTGGCGAGGATGAGTGCAGCCTTGTACTGGTCGACGGGCTGGTCGTTCACGCGCAGCGCGAGCGCCTGTGTCTCGGATGCACCTTGGAGCGATAGGCCGGAAGTGATCGCCAGCCGGTCCGTCAACTCCCGGACCTTGCCGAGAAGCGACTTGACCTCGGTCTGGTGGCCCTCGATCTCGTGGTGAATGACCTTCTCGGGGTTTGGCTCGTGCTTGCACTCCGACCAGAAATGATCGAGGTGCACGCGGATGTCGCTGCGGTACACGCTTTCGAGGAGAACGTAGTTCGAGCCCATGTGCGTGATGCACGCGAGCGAGCGATGGACCTTGTCCTCGTAGTCCGTCGTCGTGTGCCAGTACCACTTGCCGACGGCGGGGTCTTCCGCCCGGGGCTCATTGAAGGCTTCCGTGGGGGGCGGCGCTGCGCCCTTCTGGTGGACGATCTTCGTCATGCAAGGCTCGCCATGGCGGCGTTCATGCGGTCGAGGAGAGCCTCCCCCTCGGTGAGGGTGGGCTCCGCCTCGTAGGGATCCTCGGTGCTGTCGTTGCACTGGCCGTTCTCGACCCACTGGCCGAGCGCCTTCCAGATGACCTCCGCTTCCTTGTCGGACAGGGTCCGCAGGGCGGCAGCGAGGGGGCTCACGAGGGCACCTTCGCGGGGCACTCGGTGCAGGGGAACTCCACGACCGTCCGGTAGGCCGGGCGCGCCGCGAGGATGGCGGGGTGTACACCCTCCACCGGGGGACCCTGGGTCCAGACCTTCTTGGGGATCCGCTTCGTCCCCTTGCACGCGGCGCAGTGGTCGCTCATGTCCATTCCTACGTCGTGGCCGTGTCCGCGCTCCCAGGCGATTTGTCGCCCGTGTCCGAGAACCCGATGCTCGGGCCGCGGACCGTGACCCGGAAGACCTTGGCGCCCGCGTGCCCGAGCTTCCGCGCGTAGTCGAGCTTCTGCCATGCCTTGCGGTAGTCGTCGTGATCTTCGGCATGCTCCCGGATACGCGGACCATTCTCCGCGCTGACCCACTGTCCGAAGGGCGTGAAGTAGGACTTGTCGTCCTTGATGACCCATCGGATGTGGACCGGGAAGATCGCCCACGCGTCGGCGAAGCGCACGGGGCCAGCTTCCACCCAGCACGAGTAGCGTTCCTTCCGCGACACCCGCACGGGCTGGACGTTGAAGCCTGAGGCGATCTCGCGGTCGGGCGTGCCCGCCGGGATGTCACGCGCGACGACCTTGAAGATGCCCTTCTCGCCCGTGACTTTCACGAGCCCGTCCATGTTGATGCGGCCGTAGCCGATGTCGATCCCGGTGGACTGAAGGAACGCCGTGACGCCCTGCTTGAGGGCTCGGAAGCGAACGCGCGACCAACCCTTTGGGCTATAGTGAAACCACAGCGCCATGTACTCCCAGGCGTCGCATTCGCACTTCACGACCGCCGAGTCCGGCTTGCCGCTGAAGTCGATCGTGTACGCGCGGTGGATGCCGTCCGGGAAGTACAGGCATGGCTTGTGTCCTTCGGGGGTGGTCTTCTTTCTCGTCATAGGGGCCTCCGGGCGCGGACCGTACCCTTTCGGCTCTTCTCCAGCATCCGAAGCTCCTTCGCCGCAGCGGCGGGAAGCTCGGGGGCGACGGTCCACGCGTGCGCGGCCACGTCCTCGTGGGGGATGACCATGGTGCCGCCGCTGTGGTGGGGGCCGAGGAGGTCCACCTCGATGCCGCCCACCACGTTGGCCCGGACGCGAGCCCACTGCTCGCACCCGGCACCACGCTGGAGAAATGTCCCGGGCTTCATCAGAGCGTGATCTCTTCGTGACCCAACTTCATGTCATCGACGCCCTTCCAGACGCGACCGTTGTACGAGATGAAGGCCACCTGCGCTCCGTTCTCCAGGATGCGGCCCGCACCCTTGCCGTACCAACCGGAAGCTCCGACGCCGCGCTTCTCGATGTCCGCGCGGACGACCTTGCTGGCCTCTGCGTAGCTCGCGACCGTGACCTTCTTCGACTTGGAGAGCGTGACTTCCATCATGCTAGGAACTACGACGGCCCTCGGGTCACCCGCCCAGCTTTTCTTTCGGAGGTGCCGCCCGACCGTCGAAGGATCCCTCGTCGCACATGCGGATGCGCGCATCGACCTGAAAATGCGGGGAGTAGACCCGCCGCCCCTTGTACGCGAAGTGCTCCTTGACGACGTGCATCATCGAGGTCTTGACGGCTTTGAAGGCGGTTTCGACGATCTCGGTCTCCGTCGAGAAGGGACTCACGTACCACTTGCGCGCCCGTTGGAGAACCGGCTTGGGATCCGCAGGGTTGTCGATGTCGGCCTCCATGTACTCGATCTGGAGGAGGAATCCATCACCTTTCGGCAGCAGCCGAAAGGTGCGATCCATGAACGAGACCCCATCGAGGACTGCGCGGATTTCATCAAGCGTCTTGCGCGGTTGTCCTTTGATCTCTTGCATGATTTCTCACTTAATGGGGCAGTGGCCCCAATGGTTGCGCGCTCCGCGGCCAGGGTTCTTCTTACGAGGGCGGGGGCCAGGGTTCACAGAGAACTTCAGCAGGGCAGATCGTCGTCGAGGCTAGGTTCCGGAGGTGTGACTTTTCGGGGCATGCCGAGCACGTCGCGGATCTTCCAGTAGACCTTCATCATCTCGACCACGGCGGGCTCGGGCGCTGGAAGGCCGTTGCAGTATTCGCAGCCGCCACACCAGTGGGGTTCGTGGCCGAGGCTGAAGCGCTCGATCCCTTCGTCGAGCGCGCGCTCGGTGAGGCGGAGCAGCGCCTTGTATTGGGACTGAAGCCCGATGAGCCAGTCGAGATGCTTTCGGTCCTCCTCGGTGAGGCCTTCGACCTCCCCGCGCGCCAGCGCCTGGAGGCGGGCGTAGCGCTCGTCGTCCGTCATGGGGTTCATGCATGACCCCTTACACCGATGCGGCTTTGCCCGACAAATAGATTGACCCTTGGTTTGACGGGAGTTAGAAGCGGGCATCTCGGAAGTCTCAAGACATTCCGAGAAGGTCATTGACAGAGTGAGTTTATAGGGTTCGAGAGACAAACCCCCCTCTGAAATACGAGGATCCATCTCTCGGTAAAAGACTCTCAAGGATGAGTCAGCCCACACACCCAATTCTCCCTTCGGGGAGCCCGCGAGATCACCTCGTGGTCGGTCGAGAACCGGGTTCTCCCCGCGCCCTGACCTCGATGGATCGCTTGTAGGGCCACTATAGGGTGGCTTACGACAACGACGATGAGGACGGGCTCTGGTCCAGTTACAAGGCCAGCGTGTACCGCGTAGCTCACCGCTACGCGACGGCGAACCTTCACTGGGATCCCGGCACCACGTACCACAAGACCCTTCAGGATCTGAACGCTGCGAACGCGAAGCGCGAGTCGATGCGCGAGCATGGGGGCTACTTCAAGTACGAGTACAAGCTCGTGCCCGTGGAGGACATCGATCTCCCGCCCGTGTGGCGCGCTGCGAAGAAGGACCCCTTGCGCGAGCGCATGGACAAGGGGCTTCCGATCGATCCCATCCGAGGCGTCTTCGTGGGCGGAAAGCTCCAGATCGAGGACGGGATCCATCGGACGCATGTCGCGATCGAGAAGGGCTACCCGCAGATCCCCGCCATCGTGAAGGAGTGGATCGAGACCCCGCGCTACAAGGTCGAGCCCGCGCCGCAGAAGCAGCGTCTCGACGTAGGGGCCTGGGTGCGGCTCTTCACCCCCGTGCGTGAGGGCGCCGATATCTACCGGTTCGGATGGGTGTCCGAGCAGCTACCCCTCATGGGGCTTCGGTGGCGGTACCAGATCGCGCTCGTGAACGAGAAGAGCGACTGGCCAGAATTGCTCGACCTGAACGACGATGCTTTTCGGCCTGCGCACACGCCAGTGTGGGGTGCCGCTGTTCGGGAGAAGACCGGGCTCTAGGTGGTGTAGTACATGGTTGATGCGAAACTTCGTCCTCTATGGCGACTGCATCACCCGACTGAAAGAGATCCCCACTGGGAGTGTTCAGACGTGCGTGACAAGTCCTCCGTACTTCGGCCTCCGTGATTACGACGCGGAGGGGCAGGTCGGCCTGGAGGTGACGCACGAGTTATACGTCCAAAGGCTCGTCGACATCTTTCGTGAGGTGCGCCGGGTGCTCCGTGAGGATGGGACGCTATGGCTCAACCTGGGTGACTCCTATACGAGTGGAGGTCGTTCGTGTCGCGCTCCTGACTCCAAGGATTCCAAAGGGGGGCGTGTGACGGGCAACTACCGAACCCCGCAGCCCATTGATCTGAAGCCAAAGGACTTAATGATGATCCCGGCTCGTGTCGCGCTGGCACTACAGGCAGACGGGTGGTGGCTTCGATCAGATATCATATGGTCAAAGGGGAACCCTATGCCCGAGAGCGTTAAAGATCGCCCTACGCGATCACATGAATATGTGTACCTGCTCACGAAGAGCCAGGATTACTACTACAATGCCGACGCGATCCGAGAACCCTTCGTGGGTGCCCACGGCCAGGATCGCGAGGGGCGCAACAAACGAACGGTATGGGACATCAATCCCAAGCCCTACAAGGAAGCGCATTTCGCGACGTTCCCGCCAGAGCTTCCTGAGGTGTGTATCAAGGCGGGATCGAGAGTTGGCGATCTCGTCCTAGACCCGTTTGCCGGGAGTGGCACGACGCTCATGGTGGCGAAGGATCTCGATCGTGACTTCATCGGGATCGAGTTGAACGAAGACTACCGCCCTTTGATTGAAGGTAGGATCACATCGGCCATCGAAAACGCCGGCCAGCGGGAAAACTTCCGGATCTTGATGAGCCAGCCGGATGACACGGGGGAGACCGGATTCTAACTCCGCTTGCGTCGCTTCGGCTTTGGAGGTCGGATCCTGTGGATCAGTCCGCGACAGGCGCCCATGCCTCGTCGTACTGGATGCTCGCCAGGGCGAGCGCGCGGATCTCGTCCGCGGACCACGCTGCTGCCTCGTGGTTGGCCCCTGCGAGGTTCCGCACGAGGGTCCTCGGTGGGTAGGGCGACTTCGGCCCCGCCGCTGCCAGGACGGCCACCAGGACGTGCGTGGGGCTCATCGCGTCGATACGCGCGCCCTCCGCCGGAGTCACGTCCGGGTCTTTGAAGTACGCGTCGCGCGTGTAGACGACCAGGGAGCAACTTGCCACGGGGGCCGCGAAGGGGCGCCTCAGATAGGCGCTCACCTGATCGCGGAAGATCCGAACGACGTAGTCACTCGGATCCTTGCTTCGAGGGCCGACGCCCGAGGACACGTAGGGGACGATCTCGGGCATCTCGATGAGGGCCTGCCCGGGGACGCGCTGGCTCGCGAAGTCGAAGCCCCCGATCCGGGGGAGGGCGATCCGGGTGAAGGCCTCGCGGTCGAGGACACGTGACCCGATGGATTCGTTGTCGAGGGCGGTGACGATGTCCGCGCAGGCGAGTCGGACGGAGTCGTGAACGAGCGGGTGCATGTACATTTGGATCCCTTCCTTCATCTGGACGACGCGCTCGCGGCCGACTTCTGACGTCTAGGTGGGCTTTGCCCGACAGGAAGCCGCTGCCCGACAAGTTGATCGGCTGCCCGAAAAAGCGGGCGGCCCGCCGGTGTACCTAGAACCATGATTCCCATCCACACCACACAGATCCAACAGCTCGTGACCAGCGGACGCGTTCGCTACTTCGCCCGCCTTGACGTGAGATCGGGACACCAAGGCACCCTCGACGAGATCGCCTTCGCACTCGCGCATCACAAGGTCGTCTACCTCCGGTCTGGCCCCGCCCTGTTTCTGGGAAGCTCACGTGAACACGAAGTTGTCGGCGCGGTCAGGGCCGTCAAGGCGTGGGCATGCAGTCGGAAGGCCCACCTGGAGGGCGTCTCCCCGGATCAACGCCCGAAGACCCTCGTGAGAGACGTGCGGACGATGCCCATCACATACCTCGGCGAAACGATCTCCTACGCGGCGGCCCATGCATGAGCGTCGAAATCTCTCAGCCAAGGTGCCCTATCTGTCGGTGCCAGCCGGTCACTAACCCCAGCGATAAAACCTGTAATGAGTGTGAGACGCTCCTAACCTTCGTCCACTGGAGGTATTGCGAGGTCTTCGATGATCTTGCGTTTGGAGGTGATGCCTACCTCTTCCAGGTCGTCCTCAAGGATCTAACGTATGAGGGCTTACGTGTCCCGGATGAGCACCAGAGAGGTAAGGCGTTGTTCTTGGCGCTGGGCTTCAATGAACAGTGTGCGGCCGTAAGATGGGTGACGGGCTAGGAAATGCGTTGCCCGAGAAATGCCGGGCTGCCCGCCAAACCGGGTCTACGGACGACCTCTCGGGCAAAGCCGTCTAGGCGGTGTAACCCGGTGAGCATGCCCCAGACGAAACGCTACTTCGTGAAGCACGATGACCTCTATCTGGTGAACTACGTCCCCCTCCCGCCGAAGGACTTCGTGGGGTCCACCTCCGAGTGGTCGAAGCAGGTCCCGCTCTACCACTTCAAGTCGCTGAAGGAGGCCTCGACCGCGGCTCGCAACCTGCGGAAAGGGCCGCGCCAGTTTGCGGGCTTAGGGAAGAAGTCCCGCGTCGTCTCGCGCCCGGCCTAGCGGACATACTTACGCCGCGGATGTGGCCTCCGCATCAGGGATCTCGATGAAGTGATCGTCTTGCTGGTAGAGGGTTGTCCCGCACGTGTCGCATTCATGCGAGACCGTGCCGCCTTCCCACTCCTCGATCTCGACCTCGATGGCCCCCTCGCCCGGACACTCGGGGGGTTCCTCGAAGTGGCCCCCGCCGAGATCCCACCGGAAACAGCAGCAATTGTAGTGCAAGCGGACCGTTGTCGGGGTCATGCTTCGCTTCCGTACCACAGCTCCGGCTAGTCCGGCGCCAGCTCTTCAGCTAAGGGATCCCCCGTGTACGGCGTCCTCTTCGAAGAGCAAAGCGTGATCCTTGGGCCGTACGTTCAGGGTGAAACGGTCTACGACCTCGGCTGCGGGGATCTCTCCCTCTCGTACGAACTACTCATGCTCGGCGCGGCCCACGTCGTAGCCGTCGACAAGGAGCGCTGTCCGCGGCCGAAGGATCCTCGCGTCGAGCTACTTCGGGCGTACTTCCACGAGGTGGTGGCGTCGCCGAAGGTCTCCTTTCTCTCGTACCCCGCGAACTACCCGATGCAGGGGCTGCTTGAGATCCTTGCCCGTTCGCAGACGGTCGTCTATCTCGGGCGCAACACGGATGGCACGGCGTGCGGGACGGTGGCGGTCTTTCAGCACTTCCTTCAGCGCGAGCTTCTTGCGTACGTGCCCGTGCGTAAGAACACGATGATCATCTACGGGTCATACGACCCCCTTCGAGAGCCAAGGGCGCCTAGGGGGGAGGAGCTTGCGGCGCTCACGAAGCATCGGGCGCTCAGCTACGACGAGGTCGAGGTCACTCCGCGATGAGTTGGAGGGGCACGCAAACCTTCATGGCGGTGTATTCCTTGTGCCGCTCACAACCGGGAGGCGCGCTAATGATTTCAAGTGGTCATGCTCATCTCGTGGTTCGCGCTGGTGTGGTGATCGCGGCTTGCACCTCACGTGAAGCGGCGGAAGCGTCGCAGAGGCTTCTCGGGGGTGACGTGATCCGAGAGAAGGAAGCTAGGTTTCGGGACCAAGAGCCTCTGCGTGGGGAGACGCGAGAGGCCGTGCTGATCGACGTGCTGGGGGAGTGGCGCTGAATCCCGTGAGGATGGGCGCCCGTCGCCCATC
>Ga0315288_10006431_pt1 | contig 14893 bp, 12 predicted proteins | sample YL17G11_20_MG_FD_203454 | JGI IMG/M metagenome (GOLD analysis project Ga0315288, IMG submission 203454) | Sediment microbial communities from Yellowstone Lake, YNP, Wyoming, USA - YL17G11_20 | ecosystem: Environmental > Aquatic > Freshwater > Lake > Sediment | place: USA: Wyoming | collected... | reverse complement strand
TCAAAGGCTTACCACACCCATCACATTCATCACCTCTCGCTTTCGTGAAGCCACAGTAAGGACAAGTACCTTCCAAATAGCGGTCGGGAAGGGACCTCTGGCACTTAGGACAATAAGCTTGGAGCATCTTGTCTTTGTAAATATAGCCCCTATTGAGCAAAGCGAGGAATATATCATGAGTAACTTGAGTGTGATTTGGAGTGTCAGTGGTGGTAAATAAGTCGAAAGAGATGCCCAGTTTTTTCCAGCAGTCAATGAATTGTTGATGGTATTTAGCTACCACTTCTTGTGGCGTGGTAGATTCTTGTTCAGCACGAATTGTAATCGGCGCTCCGTGCTGGTCGCTACCGGAAATCATCAGCACTTTATCGCCCTTAAGACGGTGATACCGGGCAAAAATATCGGCTGGCAGATAAGCACCAGCAATATGTCCTAAATGTAGAGGACCATTGGCATAAGGCCAAGCCACACCGATAAAAATGCGCTCGCTCAAATTATTCCCCCAAAAGTTACCCTATTGTAAATCATTAATTCACCCCAAGAAAATCTTATGCTTTTCTTGGGGACCCCGTTAATTTAAAACCAAGTTTACTGGGATCCCCAAAAAGTCGCAAGACTTTTTGGGGTTAGCTTAATTGCCCCATGTCATTGCCATGAACTGGAGCTCTCAGATGATGCTTACCAAGGTTTATTTCTTGGGGAGAAAGGTGATTATTTGCTTTCCTTTTTCTGTTCCGTATGAGATATAACCACGACTCAAACAGCAATCAACACAAAGACGTTGCTTTTCATCTCCTTCCCCGTTGATTAAAAGATAGCGTTCTCCATATTTAATAGGACGCTGACAACCACCACACTCCAACTTTGCTATAGCAATACAACCACGGCGCATTTTAGCTCCTTTCTTGAAATTTCAACCAGGCTCGAGTCTTACCTTCAATAACGAGACTGAACTCCCCTCTTGGTTCGACAAAATGCTCCCTAGCCTGGCTCACTCTGCCCCGGAAAATTTCTTCGTGGACTTTGGTAAGCTCACGGCATACAGATATTCTTCTATCTCCTAGAATTTCTTCAATATCATTCAATGCATCTCCAAGGCGATGAGGTGTCTCGAAAGCCACTATAGTTCTGGGCTCATCGACTATTGAGCTGAGAAGACGCTGCCTTTGTCCCTTACGGCGGGGCAAAAACCCAACGTAAAGGAATTGGTCGGTCGGCAACCCGGAAACCACTAACGCGGTAATCACCGCTGAAGCACCAGGAATCGGTACCACAGAAATCCCGCCCTCAATGGCAGCAATAATAAGCTCATAACCAGGATCACTTAGCCCAGGCATGCCAGCTTCCGAAACTAGAGCCAAGTCTTCTTTTTCGAGATAATCCAATAAATAATCAAGTTTAGCTCTTTTACTATGCTCATGATAACTAGTCAACGAAGTTTTTATATTATAGGAATTAAGCAAGCGGCGCGTTTTACGGGTATCCTCAGCAGCAATAAGTTTCACCTCTCGCAGAAGGCGTAAGGCACGCAGGGAAATATCTTCCAGATTGCCAATAGGAGTAGCAATGACATAAAGAGCAGGCATGACCTAGAATTATACTTAATAGCAGTAATTTTATCTACATCTTTCCTTGACTTTAGACTGCCATCCTTGTATAGTTTGTGGCAATTTCTATCAGGTAAAGAAAAAAATGCCTCACTTCAAATTCAAAGAGATTGAACGTGCTTACGGATTTGATGAAGTTGCACTTGTCCCCGGAGATGTAACCATTAATCCTGACCAAACCAACATAGACTTTACCGTAAGAGATTACACTTTGTCCATCCCCATTCTAGCCTCAGCTATGGATGCTATTGTTGACACCGCCTTTGCTATTAAATTTAGCAAGCTTGGCGGGCTAGCTGTCCTTAATCTAGAAGGTATACAGACAAGGTACGAGAACACCGATGAGGTCTTAAACCAAATTGCCCAAACTCCTGAGAAAGAGGTTACTTCCCTACTTCAAAAAATTTACTCTAAGCCTATCAAGGAAAAGCTTATTAGCCAACGCATTGGAGCAATAAAACAGGCTGGAGCCATCTGTGCCGTATCTGTAACTCCAGCCAACACTAAACGGTTAACTCCCATAGCTAAAGATGCCGGGATGGATATACTCGTGGTGCAATCTACCGTCACCACAGCCAGGCATATCTCTAAGAGCTATCGGGGCCTTATCCTGCCTGAGCTATGCCAGCAAATGTCCTTGCCTATCATAGTGGGCAATTGTTGCAGCTATAGTGCGGCATTAGAGCTAATGAGGACAGGAGTCGATGGCATCCTAGTTGGAGTGGGTCCTGGGGCTGCTTGTACTACCCGGGAAGTCATCGGTGTTGGAGTTCCTCAGATAACTGCTACTCTGCATTGTGCCGCTGCCAGAGAAGCATATCTCAAAGAAAGTGGTAAATACGTAGCAGTGATAACAGATGGAGGTATTCGCACTGGTGGTGATTTATGTAAAGCATTCGCCGCTGGTGCTGACGCCGTAATGATTGGCTCACCTTTGGCTCAAGCGACAGAAGCTCCAGGAAAAGGCTATCACTGGGGCATGTCTCATTCTCATCCAGCATTGCCTAGAGGGACACGTATTAGAGTTGGCACTACCGCCTCATTAGAGCAAATTCTCTTCGGTCCTACCTCCGTCACCAACGGCACTCAAAACTTAGTTGGCGCTCTACGCACTGGCATGGGAGTATGCAGCGCTCGAACCATCAAAGAAATGCGTAAAGCTAAGATGGTTATTGCACCATCTATAAAGACTGAAGGGAAATACTTTCAGGCAACCCAGAATGTCCCTTGAGTTTAGAGAAACGCAGAAAAGCAAAACCAGACCCCAAAGCCAGCTAGAATCAAAGCACAAACGCTAAACACAATCCTTTGTACCTTCTGTGTCCACCATCGCCTTGATTCAAATGTACTCACCGAGAGAAATTCACTCCAGGCCAAATCACAAGGCAAATGCACCAGAGTAAACAAAATAATACCGACAAGCCCGAACTTAGCAGCACCGGTTACTAGAATTGCACCCGCAGTCACCCACCATATGTAAAAGGCGGGGTTAGTCCCCGTAATCACAATGCCTGTTACTAAAGAGCTGGCTGGTAGACCACCCACAGCACCAGGCGCATCACCAGTAGCTCGAAACATCCGAAAACCCAGGTAGAGCAGCATCAAGCCACCGGCAAGATATATACCTTTTTCCACATGAGGAGAATCAATGAAATGCCCGAGTCCAAAATAAATTACAGCTATGAGTGGTATCTCGATAACAGCATGACCCGCTGCAATCCAGGCACCCGCGTGTTTATCGCTATAACCCTTGACTATGGTAGCCGCGGTGAGCGGTCCGGGTAGCATAACGCCAGTAAGAGAAATTCCCGCTGCTGATAATAAAAATAGGCCCAGGCTTGTCTCCATGACTTACTTTGGGCAAAACCAGGTTCAGGCTAAACTTCCTCTTCTTCCTCGTCCTCCTCCTCTCCAGCCACACTTCCACCATAATGAGGGAGCACCACACCTGTCTTGGAGCGCCTACCTCTGGCTCCTCTGGGCAAATCGCCAATCATTTTCTTTAGCTCTGCCAATGCCTCAACCGACTCCGTTGAGGGAGCAACTACGCCATCTATCCCAGCTTGCCATAAACTTGTTAGCGCAGCCTTTGTGACCAAAGAAGGCAAAGATATCATAACAGGCTTCTCTAAGAGCTCGACGAACCTTCGACAAACAAGCAGATGCTCCACGGCCATAAAAGAATCTCCGTCCCTACTATTGATAAACACACCATCTACTTCAAGGCTATTAATGGCTCTCACAAGACCCTGGTCTAATGAAGGCTCTATCATCAAGAATTTGCCTACCTCTTTTTTGCTCAGGACTGCCGCAGCTATCTTGATATCAAAGACCACAAAGTCGCACCCCACACTTGCAAGTTCATTTATTTTCTCTTCGCTCATGCCCTTCACAAATACCCCCAGAGGGACATTGCCCACAGCTTCGACTACTTGCTTAACAATCTTGGCACTTGGGCCCTCGCTCACTATCAACCCGGCATCAGCATTGACATCAGCCACGATTTTGGCTTCCTTGACCTGTGTCTCGGACAGTCCCGCAATAAGCAACATTGCGGGACTTTTTAGTTCAGCGACAGAGGGATGGAAACCTATGGGCGTGGTTGAAGACTTAGAAAGACTCTGCAATTTATCTACAAATTTGCTCATATTACCCCCAGCCAGCGGTCGGATTCGAACCGACGACCGACGGTTTACGAAACCGCTGCTCTACCCCTGAGCTACGCTGGCACAGAAGCTAAATTTTAACCCTTGCTCAAGCTTATGTCTACTTCTTGGCTTTTCAGAGAGGACCTTTGGCTTGGCACCGCATAGTGATTAAGACTGGCCAAGGTCTTCCTCAAATCGACATAGGGTCGAGGAGTTAACCTCGACCCTATGTCTTGCCTCTGAAGTAACATTCCAGGCAACTGTTATCAACTGTCGGGACGAAAATCGGGCTAGCCTCTTTTCTCTTTACCGATTCCACAACTTTCTCCCAGGAGACTACTGAAAAGTCCTCCATGTCTTTTTTCGACTAGGGGCTTTCTCAGGAGTCTCGTAGCAGGTCTCGCTCGTCTTGCGGTCTATGGTGATCCCGTATAAAGAACGGCCAGTATCTTCGTTGCAGTGGTGCCGGCACATCTAACGAAGTGAGGTTGATCGGAGTCGTAATAGACGGCATCTCCAGGCTTGAGAAGGTCGACGCGATCCCCAACTTGCACTTTCATTTCGCCCTCCAGTACATAAATAAACTCCTGTCCGGCGTGGGTGGAGAACTCTTCTACGTCTGTTGGCACCAGCGTCACAATAAAAGGCTCCATCAATCGGTCAGCCTTTTCCGGGGCCAGGGATTCGTAAAAGTAACCGCACTCGATGCTCTTCGTCTCTCCGTAGCGAGATATTGGCCGCCGTTCGTGCTTGCGCACCACGGACATGAGCTTGTCAATTCCTGGCGAGATGAAGTAGCCCATCTTCATATCAAGCGCTCTGCCTAATCTAACTAACTGCCCTAATGCCGGGATTATTTCGCCTGATTCTATACGTTCCAAGACATCTATATCGATCCCTGTTCGGCTACTGAGATCCCTAATGGTAAGTCTCCGCATTTTTCGAACTCTTCGAATCCGATCGCCCAGAGATTCTTTTCCCCGATCCACCTCTTCCACACGGGCGATGTTAGCCGAATCGGTGAGAAAATCATCATGCCTCGCCGTCTTACCCTTAGCCGGGTTCAGTCTGACAGAAGTCTTGCGTTTTGCCTTCTCTTTTTTCATGGTGCCCTTCTTTCTAGATTGCCTTTCCTGACACGCCGATGTTACGAGCAATCACGATGCGTAGTATTTCTGACGTTCCCTCGCCGATTTCCAGAATTCTTTGATCCCGATATAATCTCTCTACTTCATAATCCTTCATCAGCCCGTACCCTCCGTGAAGTTGCACTGCGTGATGGACACAGCGGCGCATAACCTCGGAACAGAACAATTTTGCCATGGCTGCCTCTTTAGTAATGGGACGTCCGCTTTCTCGTAGCCAGCAGACCTTGTAGAGAAGATTCCTGGCCAGTTCAATCTCTAACGCCATATCGGCTAGCTTGAAAGCGTTGATTTGAAAGGAACCGATGGGCCGTCCAAATTGGATGCGCGAATTGGCGTATTGTAAAGCCAACTCGAAAGCCGCCTGAGACCCACCCAATCCCATGGCAGCGATGCTGAGGCGTCCGCCGTCCAGTGTTGCAAGCATTTGATGGAAGCCATCCCCCCTTTTTCCCAGAAGGTTTTCTTTCGGCACGACACAATCATCGAAAAAGAGTTCACCCGTGTTGGATGCTCGCCACATCATCTTGTCTTTCATTTCCTTAGCTGTCAAGCCAGGTGTGCCACTCGGAACGATAAGGCAACTAATCTCCGGCTTGCCATCCTCATGCTTACCAGTGACAGCCTGGACAATAATAACGCCGGTTAATGAGCAAGCCGAGTTGGTGATAAAAATCTTATGCCCGTTGATAGTCCAGTAATCCTTTTTGAGTTCGGCGGTGGTTCGAGAACTTCCAGCGTCGGAGCCTGCATCAGGTTCCGTCAGACCAAACGCAGCTAGACACTCTCCTGAACAGAGTCTGGGAAGCCATTCCTGCTTCTGCTTTTCATTACCGAAATAATAGATGGGGCCGATTCCTAGAGAGTTGCCGGCAGCAATAGTAGCGGCCTGGGAAGCATCCACCCTCGCCAGCTCTTCAACCGCAATTGCGTATGAGAGGTAGCCCATATTGGAGCCGCCATATTTCTCTGAAACAAAGCACCCCAGCAGCCCTAACTCCGCCATTTTGCGCGTTAGTTCGACAGAGAACTCCTCCTTTTCGTCTAGCTCTCGGGCGATGGGGGCAATCTGCTTTTCAGCGAAAGACCGAATCGCCTGGCGTGTTAGATTCTGCTCCTCGCTCAAATCAAAATCCATGGTTCATCTCCCCCAAGGGTACTCTCTGCGCAGTACACGCAAGAGGCGGTATCTAGGAACTCACCCCTTTTCTTGAAGTGTGTCTGAGCAATGTCGCTACTGAGTCCAGCTGCTCTCAATTTTTCGGCTCCTCTCGCTTCTTATAAGAGTAGATTAAGATTTGAGTACCCCTTCTCCAATAAGCTTCTCATAGTAATCCAGGCATTGGGGATTGCACAAGGCATTCCTGTTCAGGACGGGCCTGCCATGCATTATGTTTGTGACAGCGCTTTCGACCTTCTTCATGTTCGTGGTGTAAGGAATATCCGGTACCGCAATGATTCTCGCTGGGACGTGTCTTGGGGAAGCTTTCTCACGAAGATTTCTCTTGATTTTGTTCTCCAGGTCTTCCGTTAGATGATATCCTTCAGCCAATTTGACAAAAAGAAGGACACGCTGGTCTCCCTCCCATCTCTGCCCTATTGCTAGGCTATCAGCAATCTCCGGCAGCCCTTCCATCACGTTATATATTTCGGCCGTACCTATGCGAACACCGGACGGTTTCAGTACTGAGTCAGAGCGACCATAGAAAGTAGCTCCTCCGGTATCACTATGAAATACGATATAGTCCCCGTGACGCCACACACCAGGGTAAACACCAAAATAAGCGTCCCTGTACTTCTTACCGTCCAGATCATTCCAGAAATAAAGCGGCATAGGCGGGGCAGCGGCTTCACAGGCGAGTTCGCCCTGCTGGTCAAATACCGGATGCCCTTCTTCATCATACGCTTTCACCTTCATCCCCAAACCCGGCCCCTGTAACTCACCAGCGTATACAGGCTGAATCGGACTTCCGGTGAAAAAGCAGCCATTGATGTCTGTGCCACCTGAACTGGAATTAAAATGCAGGTCTTTCTTGACTTCCTGATACACGTACTCGAATCCTTCCGCTGATAGAACCGAACCAGTCTGCCATATTTCCTTTAATGACGACAGGTCATAATCATTAGCCGGCCTAATGTTTTCACTCCTGAGATAGTTAATGTAGCTGGAGCTGCAGCCAAACATAGTCACTTTTTCATCCTGTATCAGTTTCCACATAGCCCCTGGCCTAGGATAGGTGGGGTTGCCATCATACAGAATAATGGTGTTACCTGTGGCTAAGGAAGTCAGCATCCAGTTCCACATCATCCAGCTACAAGTCGTGATAAAGAAATGGACATCGTCTCGCTTCAAATCGGTGTGGATTATTAGCTCCTTCAGTTGATTAACCAGAATTCCGGCTGCTCCTTGAACCATGCACTTTGGCTTGCCAGTCGTCCCTGACGAAAACATGATGAACACAGGATGGTCTGCGGGCAATTGTTCGAATTGAATTTCCGGCTTCTCTCGTGATAGAAAATCATCATAATATACGGAGTTAGGAATATGGCTGATATCGGGTTTCTCTTCCCTGTAGCGGGCCACTATGACTTTCTCAATAGAGGGTACCCCCTTTACAATTTCAGCAGCGTTAGAGAGAGAATTGAAGGGTTTTCCTTTGTAGAAATAGCCATCAGCGGTAAACAGAACTTTTGGTTCGATTTGACCAAAGCGATCAATGGCTGCCCCAGAACCGATATCGGTGGCACACGAAGCCCAGACAGCGCCGATACTCGTGCTGGCAAGCATCGCCACAGCCGTCCCTATCATATTAGGCATGTAGGCAGCCACCCGGTCTCCAGGCTTGATTCCTACTTCTCGAAGAGATTCTGCCAGGCGTGCCACAGATTTATACAGTTCAGCGTAACTCATCCTCTCTGTCTTCTGAGTTTCTCCTTTGAAGATGAAGGCTGTCTTCTTATCCCTGTATCTCAGTAGATTTTCGGCGAAATTTAGCCTCGCGCCAGTAAACCATTTTGCACCCGGCATCTTAGTTACATCGTCAACCACTACCTTGTAGCCTTTGGAAACCTTCACCCCAACAAAATCCCACACAGCAGCCCAGAAATCCGGTATCTTATCTACGGACCAGTCATAAAGCTCTTTATAGGAACGAAAGCTCTGTTTATGTCGTTTGTTAACGAACTTCATGAAGCTGGTTATGTTCGCATTCTTCTTTCGCTCTTCCGTCGGCTCCCAAAGTAACTTGCCCATGCCATCTCTCCCCTGTTTTGTTAGTGTTTGTGCCAGTTAGTTCGCTGCCAATTACCTGTTCAAAATCGGGCGGCTTTATCATCGGCTAAAGGGATCCAGTACATGTCAAGAATTGTGTTAGTAGGGTCTTCGGTTCGAAAGCAAGCCTTAACTTTCATGCCTATTTCGGGTGTTCCGTATTGCAGATAGCCCTTGAATATAGTGCATACGCCAGGCAACTCAACGTCAACCTGGAAATAGGGGGTAGTGAGTTCTATGCCAGCACCGGCGTACTCCACACGCGCATAGGTGTGCACCGTGCCAATTACTGGCTGGGGCAGTTCTTCCCAGGTCATGGGCTGGTTGCAATCGGGGCAGTCAGCCCGCGGCGGAAGCCACAGCCTGTGTTCTACACATTCAGGATTGATGCATCTCGTAGCCAGCAGTTTGCCCTCTGTCAGACCTTTGAAGAACGGGGAAAGTTTTCCATAAGTATGCCTGTGGGCCAAACTCCTCGGCCACTCTATCACTATGGCTGGTTCGGATTGAAGCACCTTTGCTGGTTTGCCAGTATACTTTGTTATCTTGCTTTTTGATGCCACAGTTTCCCTCCTTTAGAAAGCCTTCCTGAGAATGCCTACTGTTACATGTGACCCGACACCAGCGTGAGATACCCAGGCTGCCTGTTTAGCGTTAGGTACTTGGAGACTCTTCCAATCTTTGGGCTTTTTCTTGCCAAAAGATTCCCAAATCTTGGGGTCGCCATGAAACTTATTATACTTGCCCTGTATTTGCCAGAGGCACTCGATTCCTTGAAAGATGCCAGTTGCTCCTACGGCATGCATGGTGCCTATCAACCCTCCCGACAGATTGGATGGACATTTACCACCAAAATAAGCATCTCCAGATTCAATGTAATCAGGTTCCTGTCCATAGGGACGGAGTCCAATGTCTCCATAAGTTTGAATGTCACTTATGGTAAATGCATCATGCAACTCCACCAGGTCAAGCTCTTCAAGCGGGTTAGTAACGCCAGCCATTCGGTAAGCAAAATAAGCGGCAAATCGTGCCGCAGCAAAGCTTTCAAATCCCGGCCACCTCTGCCCCTCTTTTTTGCGCAGGCCCTTATACATATCAGGAGTCTCATGTGGCAGTAACGGGATCTCCATGTCCCTACGGTCTGCTACCCTCAAGGTATGGCTCCCGCCGGCTATGTAAAGCTCGCAAGGTTTATCGGTTAACTTATAGGCAGTTTTTTCATCGCAAAGTAGCATGCAGGCAGCACCATCTGTCATGGCACAACATTCCAAGAAACGTAGCGGGTAGGTTGACATTGGGCTGTTAAGAACATCCTTAATTGTGTATTTGCCTGGTTGCTGAGAATATGGTGAGTAATAGGCATAGAGGTGATTCTTGACTGCCACCTTGGCTCTAGTCTCCTCGGAGAGGTTGTAAGCCCAGGCGAAACGGACAGCCATAGGAGCATAGTAAGCAGAATAAATGCGGGAAAGCCTGGTCTCAAAGTCTTTACAGGCTGCGTTGGCAATATAGTAGTTGCCGGTTCGCGTATCCACTTCAGACATGCGCTCCCAGCCTACGGCTAGCGCCACATCAGCGTATCCACTGGCTACCGCCATAGCGGCTGTTAACACTGTGGAGCCACCAGTAGCCCCACCAGTCTTGATACCTATATCATATATGGGATCAAGACCAAGGTAGTCTGTGACTTTGGCCTCACACAAGAGTTGATCCTGAAAGTGGTCGGAAAAATTACCACAGGCAAGAAAGTTGACTAATCCCTTGATTTCTACCGGAGAGAGCTTTAAATCATTACCCTCTAACATCTGCCGGAATGCCACCATCACCTGCTCTTCGAGCTTCATTTCCGGGCAGAACTTCTTATAATTTGTCAGCCCCCCAGCAACAGCAAATACCTTTCTCTTCCATTTGGGAATGCGCAAATTTCCTTTCCTCAAAATAATCACTTGGACGACTCCTTTCTCTGTTTATTGGCAACACCAGTGTTATTATCTATCGTAATCGCCCTTAACATAGCATCAGTCTGTTTCTTTACATATGTTTTGAAAGTCCAGTGTTTTCTCAGATGCCAACGCCTGAGGGCCCAAGCATGCCCAAGAACGACTATATCATGAGCAACCAACCTGGGATCATCAATATTAAACTCACCCTCTTCCATACCTTTTATCAGCAACTTCTCAAATACAGTTAATATACGCGCTTCGGAGTCGAAAATACTTTCTTGGGCATTGCCTGGCAGGTTTTTCGTTTCCTGATATGCCAATAGAGTAATATCTTGATTATCGTCATGCCATTCATAAAATTTTCTCATAAGCTCTACAAGAGCTATTGTTGGGCTCGCTGTTGCCAACTCATTGGCATAATCTTCCGTGGAACCCGCCTGTTGTGACGTAGCACTATTGATAATCGAATAGAGGATCTCTTCTTTCGAACCAAAATAGTGATACAGCGTACCGGCACTCACCTCGCAAGCTTTAGCCAACTCACGCATATTGGTTCGGTCATATCCTTTCTTAGTGAATACTTTTGTAGAGCAGCGAACTATACGATTTCTGCGCTCTTTGACTAAAGCCTCGTCACTACTAAAGGTGCGTATTGTGAACTCTTTAGACAATTCTCACCCGGCTGATTGAACGAACATCCAATCTACAAATATGGCTCCACTATATCATCAGGTAGAGTTTTCGTCAACAACATGTCCTGGCTGACCACACAGGCTGCACTGGGCAGCATATTTTGGCAAGTTCCGTTTCAATATACTCTTACATGCTGCCTAGAATCATCGCTAGGCAGATGAGGGACCCTATGCCCATCATGCACACAAGAGTCAGAATGTAGGCCAACCTGGGGCTAGGGCGAGTAGCGAAGAGCCAAGCACACACCAAACTCACGGTGATAAAAGCCAAATCAAGGTATAGATAGATTGGGCTAAATTCACCTGTAAAGTACACAGCCAGGCTTAGGACACACGCTATAAGTAAGCAGAAAGCTGTGAACTGTGCAGTACGCCTTACTCCATAGCGCTTCGGCAGAGTCTGCACGCGAGTAACTTTATCCTGCGGGAAATCGCGGATGTCGGTCATCCCTCGCCCGCCAAACATGGCGAAAAATAACACACCTGCCAAAAGCCACAATCCGGGGCTCAGTCGGCCGCTCACGCTCCCCATAAGCACATAGAGGCCTTGCAGCAAGCCAAGAGTAAGTGCACGAGTTAGAGGACGCTCAAAAAAATGTAGTGCCAAGCCTACGATGATGGCTAGAATGATATTCCATGGCAACAGAGCCTCGGGAGCAACCAAAAGTGTCGTAGCGAAGCTAATGGCAATGAAAGTCATTGAGAAGGCGAGCCCTATCGATGGAGATAGGGAGCCATCCGTCAGAGGATTGTGGCGCATCTCTGCTCGAGGTCCCTCGGCATCCAGGTCACGATCAGCATAGAAGTCTAAAGAGAAGCCGCCCACAGCTAAACACCAACCTGCCAGGGTCATCCATAATGCGTTTGTCACACCGGCGTTAGCAGTGAAGGCTGCCGCACCAGTAATCATAGCCACCATCACGGTGCGATTAAGGCGCAGTAGCCAGAAGAATGCTAAAGGCTTAGAAAACCGTGCTTTGCGTTCAGTCACGTCGTTTCTTTCAATGCAATGCTCATGCACTACTAAGTATAACAGCCTCTTAAGTGAGTATAAACACGGATGGTTTTCAAGTGTTTCTTCAGCTTTCAGAGTATGGAATTGCACAAAACACTAAAATGTTACATGGCATCGGATAGCATATTGCCCAGGTTGGACGGCAAAACCTGGCATTAGCCAATACTTCCGTTAATAATCGGTACTTGCCTTCTGTCAGCAAATCCAGCATATTAAGGTAGAATTAACACAATTAGCGACATCGGCCGCCAAGGTGAATTAATGGGGTATTATCTATATGATGCGCGGGGTTATGTTGGTGACCTAGCTTCAATTCACAGATTGCAGCAAGATCGTCTATCTGGTAACTCAGGAAGTGAACGAGAAATACGGTAGAAGGGTAGTCAGGGAGTTCTGGTTAGCTAAAGATGCATTACTACCCATCAGGAGGGACAAATACAGCTAGGTCGAGGTCGACTCTCTGGGGTTATGCTCAGCAGGCTATACACAAAACTCTTGACACTATGCTTCTTTAGTTTCTCGTTTCCATGTCCGCCATAGTATCAGGCAACGCAACACGCAGATCCGTATTGTCATTCAGGTATCCAATTAATGCACACTTATCCCTTCTTATCTTAAAAATCGTCTCCGCCCTCGGTTATTCAGTTGTTTCGGACCCAACTGTACCGTAGTCGATAGCTCTAATAAGCCTGCCTATAAATTTGTAAAACTTCGTTTGGATCACTGACAGGGCGCCCATTGAAGATGACAGCCGTATCGGCAATCGCATGAAATGCGCATATTGCAAGGTTTTCTTCCGGAACGCCCACGTCGCGCAGTCTCATCGGATGGCCCACCTTTTTCATCAGGGATTCTACTGCGTCTGCTGCTGCCAGGGCGACATCATGCTCTTTCATGCCGGCGGTGTTGATGCCCAGAGCCTGTGCTACCAGAGCCAGCTTGTCAGCAACATGGTCAACATTGTAACGCATCACCTTAGGTAATACGATGCCGCAGGCTACCCCGTGTGGGACATGGTGCAGCGTCCCTATAGTATGTGCCATTCCATGCACCAGACCAACCTGGGCAATGGTGAATGCCCACCCTGCCATGGTGGCTGCTAGCTGCATACTGAGCCGTGCCTTTTCATTGCTACCATCGGCTACGACAAGTGGCAGGTTCTCGTTGATCAGGCGTATGGCATGTAACGCCAGACCGTCGCAAATCTGGTTCGCCAGGGTGCTCATCATAGCCTCAATGGCATGTGTCATGGCATCCATGGCAGTGGTGACTGTTAAATCCTTGGGCAGGGTCATGGTGAAACGCGGGTCCAGAATAGCCACATTCGGCATGATTCGTGTGTCTATTATGAAGAGTTTACGTCCGGCGCCCTTGCTTGTGAGTACGGCTATATTTGTTACTTCGCTGCCGGTCCCTGCTGTTGTTGGAATGGCGATGTGTGGGGTTTGTGGCTCAGTAAGCACCAGGAAGTTTAGGTAATCGTTTACCTTGCCGCCGTTCTTTAAGGTTACACAGACCCCTTTGGCAGTATCGATGACGCTGCCGCCGCCGACGCTGACGATGCAGTCCGCCTTCAGTTCGCGGGCCACGGCAGTGGCCACGTCCACTGTTTCCAGATCGGGATCCGGTGAGATATTGTCATAGATGCCCACACAGAAATCCACTAGGGCATCCTTCACCAATTGGGCAAGCCCTGCTTTATTGACGCCTGAGTCGGTAAAAATCAGAGCCCTGCGGCAGCCAAGATCGGCGACTGCCTTGTAGATTGAGCTCAGAGCCCCATGGCCAGCGATTACAGCAGTCGGACAATTGTAGCTAAAGCCTTCTACCTTCTTATAGTCCGACATAATTTGGAAGGTCATATTCGACTTATGGTCGGCAATTGCGGATACATGTATTCTCTTGATTTGGGTATATTCACGCAGGCTTTCTAGACCGAATTCGCGGCCGACGCCAGATTGCTTGTAGCCGCCGAAGGGGCAATAATCGGAAAAAATGTGGTAATTGTTAATCCACATTGTTCCAGTACGAACCCCACGAGCTACACGTTCAGCCCTGGCGATGTTAGTGGAAAATACACCACCTGCCAGGCCGTACACGGAATCATTAGCAATGGCAATCGCTTCTTCATCACTATCGTATTTTATGATGCAAAGAACAGGGCCAAATATCTCCTCCTGCGCGATACGCATCTTGTTGTTCACATTCGCAAAGATGGTGGGGGCATAGTAGAACCCACCTTTGATCCCTTTAACCTCGACGCGTTTGCCGCCGGTGATCAATTCCGCCCCCTCTTCCTTACCCAGTTTGACATAGCGTTCAACTGTAGCCAATTGCTGTTTGCTGACAAGGGGCCCCATGTGAGAAGTCTGGTCCATCTGGTATCCGATACGAATAGATTCAGCCCGCTTTATCATCTTATCGAGGAATTCATCATGAATCTTTGATGAGACTAATACACGACTACCCGAGGAACAAACCTGTCCTTGGTGGAAGAAGTTGCTGAAGAGGGCGCCCTCCACGGCAAGCTCCATATCTGCGTCGTCGAGTATGATATTGGCTGACTTGCCGC